>Ga0209341_10002303_pt1 | contig 18171 bp, 18 predicted proteins | sample RifCSP13_2_FD_184020 | JGI IMG/M metagenome (GOLD analysis project Ga0209341, IMG submission 184020) | Soil microbial communities from Rifle, Colorado - Rifle CSP2_sed 13_2 (SPAdes) (version 2) | ecosystem: Environmental > Terrestrial > Deep subsurface > Rock core/Sediment | place: Rifle... | reverse complement strand
TCAAGATATATTAGCAAGTTCTCTCATTGAGATTAGGGGACTGCACTTGTCGCTCAGCTTTATGGACATGGTCAACGTGCTGCTGAAGAAAAAGCCCGACCTTACTGCCGAACAGGTCCGCGACCTTGTGGACGAAAAAAAACGCAAGGTGGGAGCCGGCTATTTGACCGACCAGGGCGCGCTATTCCTTGTAGCCGCGGACCTTGGCATATCCTTTGACAGCGCGCCAAAGCCGCAGTCTGGATTGAAGGACCTGTACGTGGGCGCCAAGGAAATCACCGTTACGGGCAGGATAATGAACATCTACCCCGTCCACAACTTTACCAAAAAAGACAGCAACGAGCAGTCTTCCACCCGCACAATAGTCGTGTTTGACAAGGACGCAAAGGTGCGCGTGAAACTTTGGGATAAGCAGGTCGGCGCTCCGGACGAGATGGGTCTTCAGGCCGGCGACCTTGTAAAGATAATCAAAGGGTACGTCAGGGCGGGGCTTGACGGCAAGCCCATAATCAACCTGGGAAGCTACAGTGCGCTCGAGGTGCTGCAGGACGAAAAGGACATCCCCGGCATCGACTCTATGACGATCACAATAGACGACGTGAAGGATACCCAGGACAGCGCCGTTATCTCGGGGTTCGTTAATGCAAACCCTCGCATAAGCGAATTCGTGAACCAGCGTGGTGAACCCAGCAAGTCGCTCCAGATGCAGGTGTCAAGCGAGGCAGGCACCCGGACGCTCAGGGCCGTGATATGGAACGTCGACGAGACGCGGATACCAAAGGTTTTCAGGACGGGGACAAGGGTGCGCCTCATCGGCGTGCGGGTAAAGCAGGGCAACCCGCAGTACGGCAACGGCGACTTTGAGCTGCACGGCGACGAGGGGACAATATTAGAGTTTGCCGGCTCGCAGGAAGATGTCGAAGTGATGCCGCTCCGCATAATATCGGTGGGCGAGGAGACCGGCAGAGGCCGTTTCGTGTGCCTTGCAGTAGACAGGGGCGGGCGGTCATTGACGCTGACGGTGGACAGCTCGCTTGCACCTTCCGGCACGCTTTCGCCGGGCACGATGGTCGAGTGCGTTCCGTCGAGGGTATTCGGGAACGCAATTACGCTTTCAAAGGAAGACTCGTACGTCCGCGTAATCGACGATGACCCGTCTTTTCCCAAACTCGAAAAATTCGAGACCAAGATAAAGGACATCGTTGCAACAAGCGAACCAACGCCGGTGGTAGTCGAGGCAATAGTGCTTCAGGCTCCCGAAAGCGCTGATGTGAGCACGAAGACAGGCGAGATGGTGCCGGTGTCATCGACGCTTCTGGGAGACGACACAGGCGAGATACGCCTAGTTGGGTGGCGCGTCCAGAGCTCGCAGGTGGGCAAGCTGAGCGTCGGCGACAGGATACGGGTCATCGGCGCGACCGCGGGCGCGGGCAGAGAGAACAAACCCGAGCTTACCCTGCGCTCTTACTCCTCAATCGCACACTTGGGCTGAGCGCAATCCTAGTCGTTCCAAAAGCCCCGCGTAATGACGTACTGCCTCTCGGCCTCGTAAATGCTGCGGTACAACTGCTCGTCGTCGATGTAGTTGCGCAGTATCCTCGCTGCCGTGTCAGCGCCGACGCCGTGGCCTGCCAGGACTATCACAGCTTTCCTTCCAAAGTTGTTGACAAGTGACGCCACTTTCCACGCGCGCTCAAACCGGTGGTTCTCTTCGTCGCTCAGCTTGCCGCCGGCAAGCCTGCGCTGTATCACTTTTGACAGGTCATAGTCTGACCAGAACGTCGCCGTTATCAATTTTGACCTGCACGACGGGCACGTTATGACCTCTGGCACCTCTCTGGTTTCCATGACGCGCTCCCACTTGCCGCACCTTATGCAGACAAGCCTGTGCTTGGTCTTCTCAAGCCTCTCTTTTACAAGTTCGATGACTCCCTTTTCTATGCTCTGGGGCGCCGCCGCGGATTTTGCGGAATGCTCCATGATGGGCTTTGCAAGGTCGGAGAATTTCTCCACTTCAAGCCAGTGGAGCTTTATCGTACCGTCCTTTATCCTTGTAAGCACTTTTGCTGCCTGGGCCATGTCGTACTTGTCGTGCGCAAGCTCGCGGATAGACTCTGAACTGACGGGCGTCTTGGCGTACCTGTCGTATATCATGCGCGCTATCTTCTTGTCGTATACTGCCTCCCTTGCTATCATGCCAAACCTCTTGGCCACCATCCACACCCTCCAGTTTATCTGGTGGGTGCCTGCAAGCGAGGCTATTATCACCGGCTCGAGGTCGTAGACATCGTTTAACGCCGCTTCGATCCTGCCCCTTGACATCCTCGCGCTTGAGGTGAGCATTATCCTGTACGCATCGGCTCTTGACTCGACCATGTAGCCGAGCTGCGACGAAAGTATCGTCGACAGAAGCGACGCAAGCGTGTTATTCACCTTGGAGCCGAACGCGACGTGCACGACTAGCATATTCCTTGCCAGCACACTTTCTACCACGATGTTTTTCGCGTCCGGTATGACGCCAAGCGCGCTTTTGGTATCGTCCATTATGGTTGTTGATAAAGTGACGTGGCCTTTTGCGGCCCGGTCGCGGATTATGCCGACTTGCTCTGCAGTCTTGAAATCCACCGGTATCATTTCGCCCACCCAGTACGGGATGTTGATTGCCGCCCCGCGCAATGGCTCGACATTTACCACCATCCTGCGCTCGTCGACTGCAAGGACGCGCCACTGCGAGCCCTTGAGAACAAAGACGTTGCCCCGCTCGCCATAGTCGCCGACAAACTGCTGGTCAAGCGTCCCTATCCTGCGCTTGCTTATCGAGTCGACAACCTCGAACTTTAGCACGTGCGGTATCATCGAAAGATTCTCGAAATAATACTTGTAAGCCTTTATCTTGCGGCTGTACGTCCTTGCGTCCCTGTCATATCTTATCACGTTGTGCCCCGAAAGAATGTCCAGGCAGCTTTCGACGTCAAACAGCGTCACGTTGCGGAACGGCTGCGCCCGGGTGACAAGTTCATACGCCCTGTTGACGCTGACAGGGTCGCGGGTCTGCATCGCAAGCCCTACCAGGTGATGCGCCATAGCATCGAGCGCGCCTTCGTGCATCTTTTGCTCTTCAATCGACCCGTGCTTCATGCGGTTGATTATGGCAAGCGCCTCAATCTCGTCGTCGGGGTTGTTTGTCACTATCAGCCCCTTGGCAAACTCGTGCTGTTTGTGGCGGCTCCGGCCTATCCTCTGCATCAGTTTCGAGACCTGCCTTGGCGAGCCGTAGTGGATGACAAGGTCAACTGCGCCGATGTCAAGCCCCAGCTCTAGCGAGCTGGTGCACACGACTATGCCGGCCTCGCCTGCGCGCAACGTATGTTCTGTTTCTTCGCGCATCTCCTTTGACAGCGAGCCGTGGTGGATGTCGACTTTGATCTCCGACTGGTCGTTCAGCACGGTTCCAAGGTACTCAGCCTCGTCGCGTGTGTTCGTGAACAGGAGCACCGAGCCTTCCACCTTGCTTTTCTTGATGTACTCGACCACGAAGTGCGCCACGTTGTTCAGCGACCCCTTGACGTATTTCACCTCAATGTCGTAGCCCCTGGCGGCAGTATCTACCAGCACAGCATGCCGCCTGCCCGCACCCGCCACAAACTTTGCGGCCTCTTCCAAGTTGCCGACGGTCGCAGAGAGCCCTATCCTTGTCAGCTCGTGGCCTGAAACTGCCTGCAGCCTCTCCAGGCTTATCGACAGGTGCGACCCGCGCTCTGACGGCACAAGCTCGTGCACTTCGTCGACGATGACGTAGCGCAATCCCTTGAGCGCAGCAAGCATCTTGTCGTTTGTAAGCACCACTCCAAGCGACTCGGGCGTGGTTATCAGCACGTCGGGCGGGTTGTCCACTATTCTCTTCCTTGCAGCGACAGTCGTGTCGCCGTGGCGTATCTCGACCCTCAGCCCTTCAGATTCTGCGTACCTCACAATCCTTCTGAGCACGTCGTTGTTAAGCGCGCGAAGTGGCGTGATGTAAATCGCCCGTATGCCGTTTCTACCCTCCTGCGCAAGCGCCGTGAAAACGGGCATTACTGCCGCCTCTGTCTTTCCAGAGCCGGTGGGCGCTACCAACAGGCAATTGACCTTCCTTGCAATTACTGGGAGGGCCTTTTTCTGTATCGTAGTTAGCCTGGCAAAACCTTCCCGGGCAAACTTTTCATTTACCAGCCGGTCCAGAGCCTCGCTTGTCTTCTGCAGACTGGGGCTGCTTGGCTCTTGAGCTTGTCTTTTCATAAACCATTACTGCAAACAGGCCGGCCACGAACAAACCGACTGCGACGTAAACGTACGAGTCAAAGTTTGCAATCGCCTCGCCTACCATGCAAGCGTAATTTGCCCTGCGTCAATAAATACGTTTAATGCGCATAATACAAAATCATTGCATCTAAAAATCGACATATGTCGAGATTCATGCGTGCTTTCGTACCAGACTTGGTAGACTAATGCTGAATAATAAGTTTCAACTGCATTGTTGCATGATTAGCCAAGATTCCGTTTTCCATATTCAGAATAAGCAACGTCGATCTCACACCCGGCGAAATCTGGATTTCCGGATTTGAGCCGGGCTAGTCGAAATGACCAAGCACGATCTTACAGACAATTAGGACGTATTCGTGCCCGTAGTGTCTCGCTGGAATTTTATTACAAGACTCGGCTCAACTTTCAAGAACAGTTCTAACTTCTGAACATCGTCCTTTCTGTCATACATATCAAGATACGGTGTGTGACCCACCATTGCATGCGCTATGTCTGTATCATGCACTCGTCTCGCTCTTGTGAAGAAATACGATCTGAACGAATGAAGCGTAATATGATGACGATTTGCGGATGAGTACTTGTCCCTCAGCCCTGCACTGTCTCGACATCTTGTAAATGCCTCGATCTCAGTCATCGAAGCATGATAGGGATTTTCGTTGGTGGCAAAAACAAGATCATCTGATTGAAGCGAATCTAGATACGGAATAAGAGATTTTGATGCTTCCTTGCTAACGAATGTCGTGTGCGCGGCCTTGGTCTTGGTGTTTTGGGCGGGAATGTCTATCTTGATTCTTTTCGAAAAGTCTAGATCAAAGTCCTTCCTCCGTAAAGACACAGATTCTCGAATGCGCATACCGCTCCCAATCAAGACGAGATAGAGCATCCTGCGTTTTGGGGTGGAACAGGAAAAGAGTCTGTGAATCTCATCTAGTGTTAGGGGATGCAGTTTTTCCTTGATTTCTTTTGGTCTATTGACATTCCGCCGCAAATCTGCCGGAAAAGCCCTAATTCCATGAAAGTTGAAGTAGTGATTTACTATCTTGAAGTGATTGTTTACTGTCTTATGTGATAAACTGCGTTTCAAGAGCCAGTTTACATAACCTTGCAATACTCCGAAATATGCATCATCCCTATGCTCTATGGGAATAGATTTAAGTTCAGTGACGATTTTATCCGAAGTTCTTCCCTCGTAAAAAAATGCGCAAAATTCTTCAAATCGATTCAATGCAGACTGATAACTCGCTCTTGAAGAAGCCGCGTACGACAGCAATGATTCAAGATATGTCTTTCTTGTCTTGTTTCTTAGAAGAAATGACTGCAACAGCGCTTTTGACTAACTAATCATAAAACGATTCATGTTGGTACTTACAGCGTATTAGGCTTTCTAAGTTCCGCCTGCGAATTCGATCTTGCTAACATTTGTTGGAAAAACGACTATCAATTTGCCAACTTTCGAGTATCTCTCCATTTGATTGACTAATGTCGAACCGCTTTTCTCCTTCTCTACAATTTCGACAAGTACGATGTCTCGCCTGTCTATTGGATATAGCCTACGCAATTCGTCTCTTGGCGGATCGCGCTTATTCGTAAGTAACCGCTTAAGTAGATTCTCATATGTCTTTGAACTTAGCGCGAATAGGTCGGGATTACCTTGAGTGCCCAGTTCTTCCATGTACTTCCTGATATGATGCTGCTTATCTATCACTATTAAGCCCCTCTTCAGCAACTTCTTTCGCCATTTTGAAATGAGTTGACCATGCACAGTTTTGGGATTGTGTGTCTTTGTACCAATCGTGTAGATTTTCTTTGCCTTGCAAAGATAAAACGCCCTATTGCGCAAAGTATTGTAATTTATGTCAGAGCATTTTGCGCTCGCAACATTTGCGGCTCCCGTATATGTCATTCCTTTTTTCATCAGTCTAACCAGCAATGGTTCGGCTCGTTTTACTTTGTCCGAATAAGCCTTGCCTCGCCGCACTGCGTGTTAAAGTTATTGTTTTAGATAAACTATTCATCGATGAATACTGCGATGCTCGTAGTGGGTATATCCTCACCATTGTTCACCCATAGCACGATAGTGTAAACTCCATCCCCATACCTTTCGTATATCTCAGCGGTCGAAAACCCAAGCGCAAAACCTTGATTTACGATTTGCCACTTATCTGCAATTACTAACACATGATCTTCTGTATCCTCATAATACGCTCCTGGAGGGGGAGGTTCTACGACTACTGCAACTAACTCGCCCAAGCCATAAGCTTCGTCATTCTTGTGCTCTTCATATGTAGTGGGTGTGGGTGAGGGGTCATATGAGATGTTGATACCTGCAAGTGCCACACCTTCAGCAAGCGTGCCGCTCATAGACACACTCCTCGAGTCCTGGTCGTAGGTTACAGGTTGTATCCATTCCACGTATTGATTCTCGAAATTCTGTACGAATGCGAAATAATAGTCGTCGTAAGCAATTCCAAAACTGACGTGCGTATGATTCCTGTCCAAGATATTGTCCCTGTGTCCCCAATTCGAGTGAGCATCATCATACATCATCCCATACTCTGCAATATCGATATTTTCTCTTGGATCGATGGGCGTGCATAGCGCTAGACCCGCCTTGCAAGCCACAATATCATCCTGATAATATCCCTGAACAGATACATTTTGAGCGACATCTCCTAATCCTCCATAGCGTGAATATGTCATGTACGGCTTTTCGCCATTAGTCATCCAGTGTGAAATCGTTTGGGTCATGAATACATCCTCAGCATGCACCTGCGCCGCTTGATTATCACTCAATTCTACAGGAGCAAGACCAAAATCCGCCCTATCGTCGTTCACTTTCTTGAGCGCATACATTTTGAGTTCATCGATTTCGGACAGAGCGGTCGTAACGACAGTATCAGGCGGTTCAATAATCTGTGGCGGTTCTGAAGGTGCTTCAGGCTCTACAGGTTCGTCAATCGTGGGTGATGGGGTCGGAGGATCGTCTGTTGCTATAGACGCTCCATTGCCCTGTGTCGCATCTGACGGTACCTCTGTTTCTGTAGGCACTTGACTTGTCGCGCTCTCTGGGTTGTACAGCGTACTAGGATCGCCGGGAATTGACGGAGGCAATGATAGAAACAACAAGTTTGTTGTAACAATGAATATTGCGACAGCCGCTATGACCGAGACTAATGCAATAGTCACAACCTTGGTACGAGACTCTCGATTCTGATCAGAGTTTAAAGAACTTGAATGACCGCATCTGGGACAGGCTGAGATGAACGCTTTGTAACGATTGCCGCAATTGCCGCAATTTATCCATCCTTCCAAGTGATGACAGACGAATATTGATATTCGAAATTATTAACCATGTTGGCGACCCATAAGTAGTAGATGCAACAACGCACAAAGGCTTTTAGTCAACGCAGAGAATTCAGTAAAAGTGTCTGACGTGCCCACTTTCTGCAGTAATTGCGGTAATCAGTCATCTGGTGAAGATTTCTGCCCAAAATGCGGTACGCCCAAACCAACTGTGAGTGTTCCGACAAGCGTTGACTCTTCGAACATTCTGCGACGATCAAATAAGAATCTCAAGTTGGTTATCATTGGTGGCATAATAGCAGCCGCCATCGCAATTAGTATCGTCGCTGCAATCTCCATAAACTACTACTCGCTAAACAACTTGCAGTTTAGACCTGCTTCTAGTGCTAATAGCCCTAATCTTGATTTTCTATCAGGCGGTTCTAACATTCAGATCGAAGCATGCAACCCAACATCGTTCCCCGCTACTTTTGAAATGATGCAGTGGGTGGTCTACTATCGAGAAAGTGAAGTCGCCACGCTCAGTGTAAACGGGGACACGATTGTACCGAACAAGATCACTCGTCTAACCGGAGATTTTGCATTAAATAGGGAAACGCTTGCATCGCTATTTATGCAAGCCCTCGGAGATGCGTTTTCCGGTAGTGACACTAACATAATTGAAGATGACATGATTGTAAAGACGCAGGTAGATGCAAGGGTGCTTGGGTTTATTCCATACAGCCAATCCCAGACGTACACAGCCGAAGAATTTCAGCAGATCTCTTCCTCTAGAAATTCAGAAACCTTCTCGTGCACGAACTAAATCTCAGCTATTTTCTCGCTTCTGAACACAATCATCAAAGCAGACCAGATATTGCTTCAAGACTTCCTTATGATCATTATACATCACGTTAAAGGTAATTGTTGGACTGTTGGGATTCGCCTCAGCGTAAAGTTCCGGATTAAGCGTAAAAAGGTACTTTATGACTATTGTATCACCGCTGTCTAATGTTCCTTGAAAGCCCAGGTCTGAACCTATATCCTGAACCTCGCCTTGTTCAATCGTCGTCGAGTGGTGTTCGTACCAGTTAATCTCATCGGGATAATGCAGGTATTCGATGTATACATTACGAGCCGGTGCATTGCCTACGTTGTCGATTACTAGGGTAAATTCGCCGTTTATAGGCTGTGGAGTGATCTCGGGCGAAAATTGAATCAGGTATGGTTTTCTGTCAAGTATGAATTTGGCGTTTGGCGACATAACGTCGACTGTAAGTTCTGCTTGGGGAGTAGGAGGAGTAGCATCGCGTTCTAACCAGAATCCGCTATTGGCGGCAGCAAGAATTGCTCCTATGACTATGATTACTCCCGCTGTTACAAGCAGTATCACTCTGAAGGAGATTGTCTTTGAAACCATCCTCATTCACCAGCCTGCATTTTGAACAGCCCACCCATAATCAAATTTATTCCCTAGATAGCAGAACCCATCAGACTTGATCGCTTACAAAGTTCATCTATTCTCGTTCCCATTCTCATGGCTGCGATCGGCAAATCGAAAAGTTCCCAAGTGTGCGATGGTGAATCCAATTTACCATTTACGAGTTTGGTCAGGCATGAAATGGCTGATTCAAGATCATCCGTGACTCTAATCGCAAGCGCATCTGCTTCATATTCTTGTTCCCTCAGCGTCAATGCGTTAGGCGGCAGGCGTTGTGGAGATGTTATAGCCAACAATATCTTGAGAATTTCGACAATATCGTAGTTTTCGTTTCCCTCTCCTTTTAGAGTCTTCTCCAGCCAACGCCAAAAGAGACTAGTGATAGAGTGGTTGGAGTAGATGTGTGCACTTTCATGAGCAAGAATGAACTCGATTTCTGGCGCATTGTAATGTTGCAGGTATCTTTCATTGACGAATATTATGCCGGCGACGACGACGCCTGTTGGGGCGATCAATGGAATATTTTGTGCTTTAGCACCTACAGCGCCAGCAATCGTAGACCCCGTGTTTTGAACTGTAACCAACACCTTTTCTGCGCCGAGAACGTACATTGTACGGTTAACGAAGGACTGCATCTCGTTTAGATTCATTTAATACATAATTAGGGACGAATGAATATTTAGCATTTTTTTATACCATGAACTACCATTGGAATACTAGCATACAGTATCATTATATACCATTGCATAGTAATCCGATAGTGATGAAGTCAGATGCAAGCAAGTCTAGCAGAAAACAGAAAATACGCTATTCTAAAGTGATAGTGAATGTGCCACAGCCACTAATTACCAGATTCGACAGAATTTGCGAACGTGAAGGGTTTTCGCGACAAGAAGCGATAAAACAAGCAATACGTGAGTTCATCTATGATCACACAGACAAGGATTCAGATCCAGAGTTAATTAGAGACGCGATGAAAAACATGATGCTGGGCATGGCAGAAGGAGCAAGACAGATACCCTCGCAGCACCAACCCGTTCTAATGTCATCCCCTGATTCTGAATCTCAACGCGCAAAATAGGTCATACTCGTGCATGCATTGACGTTGTTTCGATACATGTCACGCTTTAACGTAAGAGAAGAGTTGGCGCATTCGTTATGACGGGAATGCCCAAGAAAGACTCAACTGCGTCAGCCTATCTGATTCTTAAATCGATGCTCACTTCTCTAGCGTCGTAAATCGATATGCGCAGACCCTCTTCATCTTCATATTCTACGAACGACTTTGCACAGTGTATCCCAATTATATCGTAATCGTTCACTATTAATCCCAAACCTGCAGCGCTCTCCTCTCTCTTGTCTATCCTTTCCTGCAGGGCGTCAAGCACTACCTTCAGCAAGTCATCCAAGTCCTTTGATACCTTCCCTCCTCAGTCGTTTTGTTGAACAAGAAGAAATGAACTTCAACAAAAACTTGTTTCCCTCTGCAATTTGCTCGTCCTGTATGTAAATCCGGATGTTGCTCTAGAATTCTATCTACTAATGCTTTCTTTCGTTCCGTTGCATTATCGTTCGCAGTAAGCGGTTCGAACCCATTGATATTGACTTCAAAAAGAGCCTGCATTACTCTTGACTGCGTCTGCTTTCTAATAACAATGACTTCTGATAGAATCTGAAGTGCCCTGAAAGGCAATCTAAAATGATGAAATATCACAATAGAGCGCAAGGTAAAATATCACCGCGTTCCTCCCTCTTTCATGACTGAGATTGAATTTACAAATGCGCTGCGAGGCGACTTGGGCGAATTATACTTTAAACATCTCAGTCAGCAACGAGGATACGGTTACATACGATTAGAAGATATCTTCAACACATTCACTCCGAATGAAGTACTAGAATTCAAGAAGGGTTTTGACAGAATCTCCGTTGCTATCCCTGAAGAAATTGCAGAAGAGATAAGAAGAGTATGCAAGCCCATTGACGTCAATGGTACTCCAAGTTTCGTTTTTGATTTTTTCACTTGCAGAATGACAGGAAGTGAATCGCTAGACGACATTAACTACAAGAATTCTCGCGATTTTTCATGGGTAGAAATCAAGACTGGTAATAGCCACCTCTCGTCTCATCAAGATGCAGTGAGACAATCGTGCAAAATCAAATTCTCTGTGTTCATGATACCGAACGTAGATCAACCGCCAAGTAAGATAAGAATAACCGGGTTCACGCCTGATTAGTCCGGGAGATAGGCTTGTATCAATTTCAAACGAAATGCGTCAGTCTGCTCTCTGGGTCAAGGTCAATTCTAAACGTCATTGATGGTACAAACTGTGTGTAGTCGTTTAGCAAAATCCCGTCCTCTTTGAAATTCATCTTGTTAAAGACGAACAGAAAGATGACATTTTTCATACGCAAATAGTAAACAGGAATCACGCTTAGATTCTCATATCTGAATCGTTGGGCTGGAAATGCAAGTTTGTGCCAGCCTATATCAAGTCCGCCTTGCGATTGAAATTGCTTTGCTTCTATGACAAGAACAGAATCCTCCGTCCACAACGAGTAGTCTAGTTCCTCCTGACCTTTGTAATTAAATTTAGAAACGTTACCTTTAGTGTCCATGAAATACAGCCTAAACTCTGAGTTTCTGCCTCCACGCGGTCCCCTGAAGAACTTGCTTGTTCCACACGTCTTTTCGATTAGTTGTTCATAGATGTCAGTGAGGTACAAACGTTCTAGATTAGCGTCTTCTTGATGATGATCTGCATACGCTTTTTTGAGATGATTGTATCCTGCTACCTCGCTAATCTGCATCTCTCTAGCATTCGACGTCCTTAATTGCAAGTATGGCTTTGGGAATCTCTTCTCGTCAAAGATGACAAAACTGCCTGTTCCTGTTCTTATTACGTAGAGTTTTTTGTCAGTTAATGTTTTCGATTGACCAGACCAGAAGTCTATTGACAAGTACGCGGGAGTATTCTGAGTTAGTTGTAAGTCGTATTTCTTGACAAAAGACGGAAACGACGACTGATGATGATAATAGCCGCGCTCTTCAACAGATCTCCAAAATACATCATCCTGAAGTAGTTTATACCAAGGATCGTCAGATCGCAATCTCGATCAAAGTAATAAACATCTATGTAATACCTATAACGCTTGCCTTCTCAGATTACCTTCTACGGGGGAGTTCACGAGATAGGCGGCAACAAGTTTCTCGTCGAAGACAAAGGTACTCGCATATTCTTGGACTTTGGAATGCAGATGGGCAAGGCTAATCAGTATTTCGGCGAGTTCATGCAGCCACGCAACTTGAACGGCATGGGCGACTTGTTTGAATTTGACTTGCTTCCTAGACTGAAGGGTCTTTACAGACAAGACTTTGCAAAGCACATCAATTTCGACGACAGCAAAGAGTCTGCTTTTGACGCTATCATCTTGAGTCACGCTCATCTAGATCACGCTGCCTATCTGCATTACATACGACCTGACATCCCCGTTTACTGCTCGGAAGCATCAAAAATAATACTTCAGACGCTTCAGGATACGGGCGGTAAAGAAGAGTATCTCACTTTCAAGCGTCGATTTCAAGTCAAGACCAACAAGAAAGGTGAAAAAGTCAGAATACAAGGCGAGGATGCTGCAGAGCCGCGTAAAGTAGTACAGACGACTGATTACAAGAGATTCTCGATAGATTCGATTGAAGTTGAACCCTTGCCCGTAGATCACTCGGTACCCGGAGTTATCGGTCTTGTTCTACACACTTCGAAAGCATCGATAGCATATACTGCAGATCTTCGTTTTCATGGCAGGCGGGGAAAAGATACTGAACGTTTCGTCGAGCGCTGCAAAAAGTCAGACATTGATGTCATGCTCTGCGAAGGTACTCGAGTCAAAGAAACATCATCGAGAGCAGAAAGTGACGTAGAGAAAGACGTGAAAGACGTCGTTAACAATACGAAGGGATTGGTAGTGTGCTCATATCCACCCCGAGATTTAGATAGATTACTCTCATTTTACAACGCTGCAAAAGAGACAGACAGAGATCTTGTCATCGATTTGAAGCAAGCGTACTTGCTTAAGCTTTGTCAGGAATCGGACACTTGGAAGCGGATATTCCCAAAGCCTACAGACAAGCGCATCAGAGTGTATGTACCGCGCAAGGATTGGGGTCTTATCGATAAAGACAGAGATTACTATTCAGACAGAGTAGTAGAACAAGACTATGATATGTGGGAGCGGGAGTTTCTTGACTATCGCAACTCTGTTACTTATCGCGACGTTGCTGCAAAGCAGAAAGACATGATATTCTACTGTAGTGACTATCAGTTGAATCAGTTGATAGACATTAGACCCAAAGAACACTCAAGTTACATTCGCTCTTCCACTGAACCGTTCAACGATGAGATGGCTTTCAAAGAAGAACGTGTAAAGAGATGGCTAATTCATTTTGGCTTGCTTGTGAGCGAAGACGACTGGGAACACAGTCACGTATCAGGTCACGGTTCTGGCGATCAGATAAAGCGCGTGATAGAAGGCGCTAATGTAAAGACTCTGATACCCATCCACACTGAGCATGAAGAGTATCATAAGAAATGGCATGATGATGTAAGAAAAGTAACCCCCAACCAGACAATAAACCTGTAAGAGCGAGAATTGTTTATATCGTTATTATCTTATCGCGACTTATGAAGAACGGCGTTAGTCATGTTATTCTTAGTAATGGTGACCGTTTTTTCGAGTACAAGTACAAGAACGAAGAAGACCTTGAGAAGATAGCAATTTCGAACAAGAGCGTCCTATTCGGGGAAAACGTGATATACTTTGAGAGTAAGAAAGCGATAACATCTGCAGCCAAGATAACTAAGATACCCGACGGTCTTTTCATAACAGGTAATACGTTCTCAAACGCTAGAGCAGACTTGTCATGATTACGTAGGTGCATTCTATCAATGTCAGCGATCTTATGCGCATAGCGATAGAATGTACGCTTGAAATGTCTAATGAACGCAGAATATCGTCTTTAGACTGACCTTGATACAGTAGCTGACGAATCTGTGTCAGCAATGAACCATACGTTTTGCGTTCTAGGCTGCGAAAATCGGATCTTAGCTTTATAACCTTATGGCAGCGCGAGAATGCCATGAATTCCAAGGCAATCATTGCGCTGGCAGTAGCAGCCCTTGCGGCCTCACTCTTTGGGTCCGGTCTGGCTCTGCCGGCTTTTGCGGAGGTAAGCGAGAACGCCAAGTTTGTGGCAAACGTCGAGTTCATCCGCGGCCATCTTGAAAAGGCGGTGGAGAACAAGAACGCGGGACAGATAGAGCTCGCGCTTGCGCACGCCGGCCACCCTGTCGAAGAAGTGTATTCGCTGATAACAGGACCGCTATCAGAAGCCGACGCGGCGCTCGACAGCGAGCTTGACAACGCACTTGTCAGCCTTGCAAACCAGATAGACACGATGTCTGAATCAGATGTGGAAACAGCTACCGACGACATCAACGCGATGCTTGACAACGCAATCTTGGCAGTAGTCGGCAAAGAGAGTGACGATCCTGCGTTTGGCGCTATGGTAGTCGCGCTCCTGATCGAGACTGCAGAGCACGAGTACGAGGAAGCCATTGAGGACGGTCAGATAGTGCAGATGATAGAATACCAGGACGCGACCGCGTTCATCCACCGTGCGGAAGTCGTGTTTGCAAATGTCAAGCCAGACATGCCCGCGCACGAGGCAGAAGAAGTGCAAGAGCTCTTCGATGAGCTAGACTCCCTCACTGCGTCAGGTGCAAGCCCCGGCGAAGTAGAGACAGTCATCGGCGGCGTACTCCACGAGCTTGACGAGGTGTATGCCCTTGGCATCGAAAGTTCAGAACAGCTTGATGGGTGGGGATACATCGACCACATAAAGGAGCTCCTAGACCGCTCGGTTGAAGAGTACAGCGAAGGCAACGCCCCGGAGGCCAAAGCCCTTGCGGTAGAGGCGTACCTTGACAACTATGAGTTTATCGAAGGCGACATCGCGCAAGACGACAGGGACCTCATGGAAAAGATAGAGATAGACATGAGGGTCGCGCTCGTCCAGATGATTGACCAGGGCAGGCCGGTAACAGACATCGAGACTCACGTCGATCAGATAAAGGCCGATCTAGAGACTGCAAGGGCAGTTGTGACGCCCGAGTTCCCGGTGGCAGCCATTGCGGCTGCGCTTGCAGTAGGTGGCGCCGTTTCATACAACCGTGTCAGGACTTCCTTTGGCCGCGGGGCCTAGGAAGGACCCATCTTTTTCTAAAACTGCTTTACAGAAAACGAAGCGCGCGAGTCGTTTTTCTCAATATGCAGCAGGACTTGATCGCGGGAGAGGTTGAACTCCATCGACTTTATCCTGCTCCTGTAATAGACTACCTTCCTGCCCTTGCCGTCAAGCTCTATCCTTTCCACCGACAGCATGCCGGCATCTTGAAGTTTCTTGATCTTCTTGTAGGTGGAGCTTAGCGGGAGGGAATTTTCCAGAGACACCTGCGCGGCAGTCTTGGCGGCGTCTATCGTGGACATTATTATCCGGTGGGAGACGCCGTCAACAAGCTCCTGCAGAAGGGGCATCGCGACGTCGTGGCTGTCAAATGTGAGAGCGTTCATGGTCAATTAGGTAAGCCTAATTAGGTAAGCCTAATCGAACATATTTAAACGGTTTCGTCGGTGCTGTAACCTTACCGTTTGATATTCTACCTGTAACAGGCCGTTTGATGACCTTAGAAAGTTATCACAGGGACATAATTTGCCCGCGACCCATGCCAAGTTAACAGAACCATCTCGTATACGCTGGCAGCAAGGACATGAGTCAAGTAGGCGTGTAGGTTCTACTGCGTCATAGGGCAGAAGGGCGTAAGGTTGACCGAGTAAAACATTTTGCACCGTGACAGCAGCCCTGCCATGCTGGAACGGAAATCCGGGAACAGGTTCCCGCGTACAGCCGGAGGAATCACGGTGCAGGATTCCTTGAGCAAGCGGTGATATAAGCTCTAGTTCAGAGCATTTGATCTGCTGCTAGCACATCTCCCAGTGGTCAAGCGTCCCACCGTGCAGCAAATAGGCGCACATGATGTTCCTGTCAAGAGACATGACCTTCGCCCAAAGGTCCGGCTTGGCTAACTCACAGAGAGATACCCTTTACTCGGTCTAATTCGATTTTGAATTGTACTTCTACTTTTTGAGATCTTGCTTTCAGTCTTTCTTTCATTTCTGGCTAACTAACTTCAAAATGATGTCGGGCCTTCCGGCGTCTAGCGGTACTCGTCGCCGCAGTCCCCTATCAGCTGGTAAAGGTCGCGGGACCTGGAAGTGACGGCGCCTATCTTTTCCATGTCTGCGCTATCGAGCGAAAATCCAAACACGCGGGCGTTGTCCTGCCTGTGCTCCGACAGCCCAAGGCGTGCGCCTATTATCACGCCTGCAACCGCCGGCCTGTCAAGCACATAGCGCGCAGCCACGTTTGCGACGCTGGCCTTGTGCTTGTCGGCTATGCCCTTGAGCGTTGCAAGCAGTTCCTGGAAAAGCTCCCAGCCGCCCCAGGCGTCCACCATCTTTTTGTACTTGCCAAGGCTCAAAGTGTCAAGCTCTGCGTCCCCCGGCTCAGGCCTGTTGAGGTACTTTTCTGACAGCAGCCCGCCGCATACCGTGCCGTACGCAAACAACATTACTCCATTCTTTTTGCAAAATCCAGCCATCTTGACCGCCGGCCTCTGGTCGATTATTGAATACTGCACCTGGTTTGACGCTATCTTGATGCGCGCGTCCGCCATGTCCTGCATATGGGCGGTGTCAAAGTTGGTGAGCCCGACGTTGCGTATCAATCCCTTATCGCGGAGCTCAGACAGATGGACAAGCGCGTCGAGCCACGCCGGGTTGTAATAGTCCCACCAGTGAAACTGTATCAGGTCAATGGAGTCGACGCCCATCCGGCGGCGCGACTGCTCAACGCTGCGCTCCACAAACTGCCTGCTCATGCTCTTTGGCTCTGGGACGAACTTTGTAAACGCCTGCACCTTGGCAAGCTCGCCCTTGCCTTTTTGAGACGCGAGCAGCCGCCTAAAGTCGCCGATGAATTCTTCTGCCGGGCCGTAAATGTCTGCAAGGTCCCAGCTGGTAAAACCTGCCTCGTGATACTTTATCATCTCCTCGACCGCCTTTTTCGGGTCTATCCTGCCATGGCCGCCGGCCACCTGCCACATGCCGTTTACGATTCTGCACGCCGACAACCCACCAAACTCTGCCCTTTCCATGTCGATGGTAGCAACCAAGCGGTTTATTTCTGTAATTATCGGCAAAAAGCGAACCTGCGGCGATAAGCTACCTGGAGTTTGTTGAATTCGTAAGTTCATCAAGAAAGCAAGTAAGTCCACAAGGCTAGTGTCTGAACAGCTTTACCAGTTTTGCCATCAGGTTTATCGCAACGAAAAACACAGCCCACGCGACCACCGAGCTTGCCATCGACGCCTCGTATGCTTCTGCGCCTAATTGCAGGAATTGGTAGTGCAGGCCAAACCTGGTGACCGCAAATATCGCCTCTGACACGGAAAAACTCGCAAGCAGCTTTTTGATGTCGTCGCCAATCTTTTTTGAGTTCCTTTTGCCGGTCTCATCGACATACTTGCCTCTGTTGTCTAGGTAGAACAGGAGAGCAAACGCAGGTATGTAGACGCCGTACTCGGTCGCAAGGGCTACCGCAGAATTTCCAAGGTCTCCCGTGCTTTCGTAGGATGCCTGCGCGACATAGGTGCTTGTCAGGAACGCGGCGAAGCCGGCTATGATGATGTTCCTGTTGAACTTGGCGGCGTCACTGTATTTTTTGAGAAAGTCGGGGCTGCTCAAGCCAGCTTGGGCTCTCTGCCCTTGAAATGTTTGTAGACTGGCTCGATTATCCTGTTGACGTACGTCGCAGCCGCGCTCTTTAGGTCCATCGGGTGGATTTTTTTTGCGACAAAGTCCCGCTCGACTTCGGCGTAGCTTGCGTACGTCATGTTACCGCCGTATTTGGTGGGTCGCTCTATCACAAACTCGGAAAACTCATGGAAGACAACGTGGCGCACAAGCTCCAGCACGGGGTTGCCTTCTTTGATGCCTACCGGGCAGAACGCCTTTGAAACCTTGTCGCGGAT
>Ga0209341_10002302_pt1 | contig 18184 bp, 11 predicted proteins | sample RifCSP13_2_FD_184020 | JGI IMG/M metagenome (GOLD analysis project Ga0209341, IMG submission 184020) | Soil microbial communities from Rifle, Colorado - Rifle CSP2_sed 13_2 (SPAdes) (version 2) | ecosystem: Environmental > Terrestrial > Deep subsurface > Rock core/Sediment | place: Rifle... | reverse complement strand
ATCGTCAATGAGCTTAATAAAATAAAAAATATTACGCCAGGCACAAGAAACACATTTATCCCAAAGGGTATAGTCGCCAAAAACGTCAAAAGACTTATAAATAGCGCCATAAATATCAGGGGGCGCAGCCATAATTTTATATTGAATGGCATCTGTTCCCGGAATTTCAGACCCATTGCGTACCCCCAATAAAACTTTCTTTTCCGGATGCCTGACCATGTGTCAGGATATGTGGTGTTTACTACATTGTCAGGATCGTAAACAACTTTCCCTGTTCTCTTCAAGTTCCAGCCCAACTCGGAATCCTCACTCCACCACGAATTTTCATTAAAACCGCCTAAGTCTAACAGCACCTTTCTGAGGATGGCAGAATTTACACCTGACAGCTTATTGGGCACTAACGATTTCCTAAATACCCCATTCAATATTTGATCTAAAATGCTGGTTGCATTTACCAGCGAATTATCTTTGTTATAAGCCTGATATGCCCCTCCCACTGCAACGACACCCTGTTGCTCAAAACACGATTTAAACCTTTGTAACCAATCTGAAGGCACTACAGTATCGGCATCCGTTGTGATAATAACATCGCCAGTAGCTCGTTGTAACCCGGAGTTTAAGGCAGTAGCCCTTCCGCCATTCCATTCCCGCCTAACTAAAATTACATCTTTGCCCAGAAATTTTTCAACTGTCTGAACCGTACGATCGGTCGAAGCATCATCAATAACAATAATCTCTTTATCGTCATAGGCAACTGAAATAAGGGAATTCAGGCAGGATGCTATAGATTGTTCCTCATTGTATGCAGGAACAAGGATAGAAAATTTCATCATGAAATTCCTTTGCCACAGAGATCACCGACCCGCCTGTGCGGGGCACGCAGACAGGGAACACGGAGAAAGGCAACTGTTTAGTTTTTTGAAAATTTCCAGTAATACTGTGGTTATTATGCAATGTAGCGGCAATTCATGAATTGCCGCTACATATTTATTGTCACAGAGGCATTTTCAACTATTGATGTTTTCAAAAAACTAAACTGTTACGGATAAAAATATATTTTTATTTCTAAAAGAGCTTTCTAAACATGGCTTTTAAAGAGTCCAGCGACCCCAATCGTCGTATATTTTTCAGGATAAAACGAGGTGTCAGAAAGAACTCAAAGTTGGCTCGGCGTACAGCCTTTTCAAGGTCCGTCTTGCCGAGATGTGGATAGGCAATATTCGCCTCCTTTGCCACATTGACGGGCTTATAGTCTCCGTAAACAAAGAGTTCATTTTCCTTGGCAATCTTGTAAAATTCCGTACCAGGGAAAGGGTTGGCAATGTTATACATGACCTGGTCTACCTTCAGCCGTTTAACCTCTTCCATATTCTTTTTAATAGTATCCATTGTCTCAAGCGGTGATGCCCCAAACATAATATTGATCTTGGCAGATATCCCATATTTTTTCACCAGTTTAATAGCCTCTTCATTTTTCTTGACGTCGATATCTTTCTTCACATAATCCAGAATTTTCTGATTAAAAGACTCAACGCCGAGATCAATAAACTTGCAGTGAGCTTCTGCCATGGCCTTTACAATAGGCTCGGTCAGGTGATCGGATCTCGCTGAACAGCCCCAAATAATATCCAAGTCTCTGATACCTTCGCAAATCTTAACCGTCCGCTCTTCACCCCACACAAACTGGTCATCCTGAATATTCACGGCTTTGTAACCCTGGGATTTTAGTAATTTAAATTCCTCAATAATATTTTCAGGGGATCTCTTTCTCACAGGAGGCTTCTTTTCCATGTAATGTTTATACTCAAGTTCCCTTGAAAAACTCAGGGAAGAGGGAACGCAATAAATGCACCGGTATGAACAACCCCTTGAAGTGCAAACGGCCGTAAAGGGGCGCATCCCTAACTTGGGATTATAATAGACATTCCTTTCTTCCAGGAGATGTCTGGCTGGAAACGGTAATGAGTCGAGGTCTTCTATCGGTTCCCTGTTGGCATTATGAACGATTTCATCTGAGAATGTATTTTCCACCCCCGCTTCCCCCCCTTGCGAAGGGGGGGATTGAGGAGGGGTATTTTTCATAAGTCCGTGGCTTATATGAGTTCTACTTTTATTTCTAAAAGACACGCTTTGTATACCGTTAATAATCGATTTGGCCTCCAGTGCCTTTACCAACTCAAGCATCGTGTATTCAGGCTCACCCCTGACGACATAGGAATTCTCGTCCACCACAAATTCTGCTGGTCTGTCAGAAGGCGCTGGACCAAAGTAGACAATCGGTACGTTTCCCCTTATTTCTCTAATATCGCACAAAGCCTGTATATCAGTTTTTTGAGAAAGATTAACAGAATAGAAACAATAAATATCACTTAAATCTTCTCTCAAAAACGCCCGGAAACGCTTTTGATCCCATTTTTTAATGGTCGTTTCTATATATTTAACTTCGTAGCCTTCCTTTTCAAGAACGGCAGCAGCGCTAAGAAGAAAGACGTTCGGAACATAATAAAGCAGATACGCACAACCCGCAACCCGCTCAGGTATTTTTCCGTCAATGGGTGGTGGTACGAGAAAAGTAATTTTCATAATTGTATTTATTAATCGTAATAGTTCAGCTACTTTAGACAGGATATACAGGATTAACATGATAAAAGCCACTTTAATTCATCCTGATTATCCTGTTAATCCTGTCAAAAATTAATTTAATTTATATCATGTCTATCTTGTCAAATCTTTTTCCTCCGGTGAACTATTACTATTTAGTTTTTCATTTATTGTTATAGTTTCCATTATTACCACCGCCTTTCTTCTCTCAAACGAATAATTTCTAACGACTTATTACTGCATTTTTAACCTAACATCGAATTCTTTATAATACTGGTTGGGTATGGTGGATTAAGCGAAGCGAATCCACCATTTAGAAAAACGTGGAAGGTGGATTCGGCGCAAAAGACAGCACCTTAATCCACCCTACCCATACTTAATTTTTAACATAATAATTATGTCCAACTTCACTTGGCCAAATAGTTACATCAACACTAGTTCTTGGGGCTATTTCCGTGGTTTATCTCCTGATTCATTATACTAATTTTGGTAATTTTGAAAAATCATTGCTTCCTTTTTATCCACTATTGTGCTCAGTTGCCATCACTTATTTTTAATCATATTTTAACTTCTAGTTACTAATTTAAATGCTTCAGCCTCAAGGCATCACACGTGCCGCAAACATCGTTCTGATGTTCACGGAAATACTGCATATTCTCGCCATGCCAGATTTCGTCAATGCTTTGTTTAAATACATTTCCAACTTCATATCGGGGAAGGTCACAACATGGAGTTGCCCTGCCGTCGATGTTAATGTACAAATAATCGTAAGGCTTTGGACAGTATTTATCAGACCGATACATCACAGGACGCAGCTTTTTATACAGAGACCGAAGCAATTGATTATCAAATGCCGTGAAGTTGTTATCAACCTGCAATCCGTATTTTTTGGCTATTTCTTCAGACTCCTTATAGATTTCCAATTCTTCTTCCAGATTAGGTCTTTTAAAGCTATTCATGCCAAAAGGTATGTTCAACCGCACTAAATATACACGGTCAGCCCCTGCTTCGCCAGCATATTTGATCGTCTCCAGACACTGCTGTTTGCCGTGCATGGTTATCTGAATCGTAATCATCGGTTTTTTCCTATCACCCCGGGATCGAATAAGGGATTCGATATTTTTCTGCACCACCTTATTCGAGGGATGACTTTCCTTTACCTCAATACCTTCCTCAACGCTATCCAGAGAAATGGTTAGTTTATCTAAAGACTTCCCGATAAATTCTTCAATAAATGGAGCTAGTAACAAGCCGTTTGTTGTTACACCAACGTTATGTCCTTTATCTTTTGTATAGACAATCATGTCCATGAGTGCGGGATGCAGTAAAGGTTCTCCCCACCCGGTAAGGGTAATATTATATGGTGTTTCCAGCCCCTTTTCGGAGAAAGGGGCAAGCCTGTCGATAATTTTCTTAAATAGGTCGAATGAAATATCTTTTTCGGGCAGGTTAAAGGATTCCCGCGGACACATGCCGCATGTGTAGTTACAACGGTTAGTGATCTCAACCTGGATGCGCTCAGGTCGTTGAGGAATGATATAAAAGGTTCTGCCAAAGACGCCTTTTATAAGGTATAATGGATTTGTAAACATTACAATTTGTGTCCATTCGTGGCTGAAAGTTTATAATTTAAGTAACTTCTCAACCTCTCCGTCAACTTTCCTTTCGGTAAGTTTTTTTGTCTCTTCTTCAATAGGGGTAGGATAATTGTTTGTAAAGCAGGCATTACAAAAATATTGGCGGGGCTGCGTCGCACAACTCATCATCCCCTCCACACTGAGATAGCACAAACTCTCCACATTTAAATACTGCCGTATCTCTTCCAGGGAACGATTTGCCGCAAGGAGTTCGCCTTTCTGTTGAAAATCAATTCCGTAATAACAAGGGTAACGATGCGGCGGGCAACTGATCCTTACATGAATCTCCTTTGCTCCGGCCTTCCGCAGCAACCCAAACCGAGACCTTGACGTTGTCCCTCGCACAATGGAATCGTCAATAACAATAACCCGTTTTCCATCAACCGTCTCTTTTAGCGCATTCAGCTTGAGTTCTACAATACGATGACGCCGCTCTTGTTCCGGCAATGTAAACGTCCTGCCTACGTAATGATTACGAATAAACCCGCGATCAAATGGTATCCCCGATGTATGAGAGTAACCAATCGCAGCGGAGTTACCACCTTCCGGAACGGAAATTACCACGTCAGCCTCTACGGGTGACTCCTTTGCAAGCCTTGCCCCCAAACGCTTACGAAATAAGTGTACACTTTCGCCATAGATCTTGCTATCAGGTCGGGAAAAGTAAACCAGTTCAAAAACACAAAAAGCCGGCTTGATTTGTTTTTGAGGGCAGTAATATTCGCTCCGAATCCCATCTTTTCCAACATAGACCGCTTCTCCAGGATTAATATCCCGAATATATTCCGCACCCACCTGATCCAAGGCGCAGGTCTCGGATGCCATTACATAACCATCGTTCAATCTACCTATGGACAAAGGCCTGAAACCGTGAGGATCACGCACCCCTACCATCTCTTCAGGTGTTAAAAATAACAGCGAAAAAGCCCCTCGCAATTGTTGCAGCACGAGGGATAAATTCTTTTGCATCATATTTAAAGGCTTTGCCATAAGATGGACGATTACTTCTGTATCTGAGGTGGTATGGAATATCGAACCGTTAGCCTCAAATTCTTCGCGCAGCCTTTTTGCATTGGTTAACTGTCCATTATGGGCAACGGCGACTTTCCCCTTGTAGTAATCAACAACCAGGGGTTGTGCATTTCCAATGTTGCTGGAACCGATAGTGGAATATCGGACATGTCCGATAGCAATGGGGTTTTTAAGAATTTTGAACATGTGCGGTTTTATGACCTCGCTTACCAGCCCCATCCCTTTATAAAAAACGATGTCTTTCCCGTTTGTTGAAGCAATACCGGCGCTTTCCTCACCGCGATGTTGCAAAGAATATAAGCCATAATACACCCTCTCGGCTGCATCCTCACAACCATAAACGCCAAATAATCCGCAATGTTCTTTTATGTCTGACATATTTCTATAATCTGACTTTCCTTAAACATTTAAAACATTTACCGTATAAATCTTGTATTTATTTTGATGGAAACTTAAAATAGGCTTGCACTGTAATACTTTTGGCAGGAAAATACATGGTGGGATAATTATATCAAACATCAAATAGGTGTCAATTACAATTATCAATGAATCAACAACGAGAAACGAAGATTATTAAACAAAACCCTTTAAAAAATTTTTCAGATGTAAGGTTGTATGTAATAATAAGCTCCGGACTTGCTAAAAAACCTGTACTGGAAACATTACAGGAGGTTATTGAGGGCGGCGCTGACGCAGTACAACTGCGGGAAAAGACGATGTCTGACAGTGAGTTTCTTGCCATGGCAAAGGAATTCAGAAGAATAACATCGCAATCCAAAACACTTTTTATCGTAAATGACCGTACCGGGATCGCCAAAAAAGTAGATGCAGACGGATTGCATATCGGACAATCAGATCTAACCATTCACAGTGCACGCAAGATAATTGGCTACGACAGGATATTGGGAGTTTCTACCCATACTATAGTTCAGGCTCGAAAGGCACAACAAGAGGGTGCAGATTATATCAGTGCCGGCCCCATATTCCCCACTTCAACAAAGGACTATGAGCCTCCGGTAGGTCTTGACTATTTAAAAGAGGTAAAAAGAGAAATCACCATGCCATTCGTTGCGATAGGTGCTATTAACCTCGAAAACCTCAATGAGATATTATCATCTGGCGGAACACGTATTGCGATCTGCTCTGCAATTATTTGTAGTGATAACATTTTGCAAACAACACGATCTTTCAAGTCTCAAATCTTCTCCCATACCCTTTTAGTTAATTAAGCGGGTTTTTGGGTGGCGCTGGTAGGACAAGCTTCTCGGTTGCGCAGAGTCGCCGAAGGCCTAATTTCAGTTTTGGGTTTAATCCTCGTTGGAATTTTTAGCCAAAAAAAGAGGCTGGCTAACAATAGTTAACCAGCCTCTTCAAAGTAATTTTAACTAACTATTAAAAGGCGCTATCGCCCTTCACATAGCCTTTCTGCGCAGGTTCCAATTCTTCAGGCAATTCCTCCTCGGTGTATGTAACCACCTTGGCGATTCGTAAACGGGTAATTTTTTCTCTTCCATATTCTTATCTCCTTTCTGTTGTATGTTGTTAGTAGGGTGGATAAAGGCGCCGTCTTTTGCGCCGTATCCACCAATTCCCAAAAAGGTGGATTCACTTCCAGACTGTGCCAAATGAGCGATTTTACCCTCTTTCGAGATGTTTCTTCCCCACTTTAATGGTCAAAATGCCTCAAAATACCATAAAACGAGAAGAAAATGGGCAATATTTAAGAGTTCTCCCCACTTTTAGAACAAAAATTTTCATTTGACCCAGCCTGTTCGTTTAATCCACCCTACACAACTGCCCTCGGCAGCTACTTTTAATCTCCCCTCTGGCAAGAGGGGACGGGGGGGGTGGCATGCCTTGAAGTATGGGATACCTGAGTGGTTGAAAATACCACCTCTGCGAGCCTAATTCCTCGTAGAGAAGTTTGTACCTATGCGTATACAATGGAGTAATCCGTATGCGTAGAAAGATAGCGTATTTCCCGCGAGGGGTATGACGGAGTTACGAGGTACAGGCGACCTTTTGGGGTGTATGAGTATGGCGTTGTTATTCGTGCCAACCTCCCATCCCTGGTGAAGCACAAGCAAAGTCCTTGTTGGAGATGTCGAAAGAGAGTAGGTGAAAACATCTCTGGATAATGCGTTAGGACATACATCACGAAGGGAAAACATGTCCTCGTGAAGACGGGGATGGGTAATCCATATGACCGAGGGAGGACTTACATCTTGGGTAAAATAACCCTAACAGTGAGGTATAAGGACAATCCGAAATCCAATCTGTATGAGATGGTGATAGACGGCAATCTCTCAAACGTCTATTTTTAAAGTTGTCAGCATTGCTCATAATAAGTCCTGAGAGCATCAGGAATGAAGGGGCATAACCACAGTGGAGTCGATGTACGTGGCAGATTGAATACGTTCAACGAGGTGCGGATATTCACTATCATACACAGATACCCCCGAATGAATCTATCGGGGGCTATTTTTGAGAAGGATTTCTCGGATAACAGCTTTGGTTTTCGCCTGAAAAGATGCTGTCATGACGCTATCAAACGGCTGGAACAGTATAAGCAGGAAGGGTATCGGAGTATTCTGGATGCCGGCATAAAGGCGTTCTACGATACCATACCGCATAAGCTTATTATGGACTCCTTGCGTAAGAAAATCGCTGATGGATGGGTTTTGAACAGTATTGAAAACATGCTCAAGGCAGGGGTCATGGAGGACGGCATCGTGCATGAGACAAATCAAGGCACTCCGCAAGGAGGAGTCATATCCCCCTTACTTGCCAACCTTGTCGGTGACATCATCGACAAGGAGCTTGAAAAGGCGGGATATAAGTTTGTCCGCTATGCCGATGATTTCGTTGTCATGACAAAGACACAAGAAGAACTCCCTGCCGCCCTTAGCTACGTCAAAGAAATCATTGAAGGGAAGCCCCCGAATGAATCTATCGGGGGCTGAGCGAGGATAAAACCAAGCTCACCAACTTCAAACGAGGCTTCAGGTTTCTCGGATACGATTTCAAGGGAAAGAACAAGGGTATAAGCATGAAGTCACTGGATAAACGCAAGGACACCATCAGAGACATCACCAGACGCACACAAGGCGTCAACCTTATAGCCGTCATAGAGAAACTAAACCCTGTCATTCGTGGACATGTTAACTACTTTCGGCTGGGCGATGTAAAGAAACTCTATCGCAAATTAGACTGCTGGGTACGGATGAGGCTTCGATGCCCCCGATAGATGCATTCGGGGGTGGAAAACCGACAACAAACGTTTCCCAGTACACCGATTCACAAAAATGGGATTACTCTCATTTGAACAACAACTTCGTAAGGGATGGGCTAAAGCATGATAGGGTACTTTTCTCTGCAATAGAGCAACGCTTTGGGGTCGCTAACTATGAGAAAAACATACGGTTTAAAAGGATACAGTGATAGTTGTCCTATGTATCTGGCGACGATTGGGGGCTGGAGGCTCTGCCTCCAGTCTACCAGCTTCAGGTGGGGGCGCTGAACTATTACCCCGAAAGATTGTGCCTGTAACAAGGGTAATTTATTGCAAAAATGCCAAAAATCTGCCATAATCAGAGCGCTTGCTTATTTGGATATTCCTGGATACTTTGTAATAACCGTTATGATACTTTCAGATACGGAGATTATTATGACTATTAATAAAGTGAGAGCTGAGTTAGCTAATACAAAAGCAGAAATTATTAAGTGGTTATTTATATTCCTTATAGGTCAGGGTCCAACAATTATTAGTATTTTGAAATTTATAAAGTAAAATGAAAACCGTTCTTAAAAATATAACCATCTATTGTGATAAAGTAATCGTAGGTTTATTACTTGCTACCGTTATTACTGTTCCTCTTTTCTTTGATATACGCCTTTATAGTGTTTTCGACCTTAGCAAGGTAATGGCCTTATACCTGTTAACAATCGCCATCCTGGTTGTATGGTCGATTGCACTTGTATTTAAACACGGTTTTAAATTTTCTCATACCGCAATAGATATCCCCATCCTTGCCTATATATTCATCTTCATCATTTCATCAATCATTTCAATAAACCCCATTATGAGCCTTTTTGGCACATATAAGCGATTTGAGGGCTTAACTGCGACTTTATGCTATATACTTCTTTTTTATACTACGGTCAATTTCGTTACTACCAAAAAAAGACTTTATTTACTGGTAATTGCAATCGTAGCCGGCGCTACTGTTTCTTCAGTTTACGGGATTGCACAGCACCTTGGATTCGATATATTTAAGTGGAGTAGCTTTGAGGCCAGGCGTGTATTTTCCACGTTTGGAAATCCCGTATTCTTTTCGGCCTATCTTGTTATGACCTTACCATTGGCCGTTGTCCTATTTTTTATTAATTCATCCAGACAAAAAGAGGTTTTTATAGGGAAACGTTATATCTTGTGGATCTTTTTTATATTATCGGCAATTATTTATACTACCTTTTGGCTTACGAATACCCGTGCATGTTTTGTAGCACTACTTGGAGGATTGATTCCATTCCTTATCGTAATTTTCAAAAACCAAACTGTAGAGAGGTATAAATTTATAGCATTAGCCGTTTCGTTTACTTTAATTGGAATTTTTTTAAATTTAAAGCATGAAAACTCTATTGTTAAGCGTTTTACAGAGCATTTTGAAGATGATATAAAGACGTCCGACACAACTTCTGTTTCCAATCTTAACAAAGGATGGTTGGATGGATTATTGATTTCTGAACAAACACAATTTCATCAAAGGCCATGGATTGCCAATAAGTTACCGGTCTTAGAGTCCTCTTTTTTCCGCATTTTTCAGTATTTAGCAGCTATAGAAATTATAAAGGACTACCCAGCCCTTGGTATCGGTCCCGATACAATAGGTATTGTTTATCAGAAAAATTTAGCAAAGGTATTTTCTTCAATTGAAAGTGATAAAGGGTTTCAATTTCCCAGACAGGATAGAATTCATAATGATATCCTCGATACCGCCGTCACTCGAGGTATCTTTGGTTTAGGAACCTATATCTTGTTATTGACAGCCTTTGGTGTGTTTGTTAGTAAGAATTATAAACGGTTAAGTAATCAAAATAAAATACTCATATTAGGGCTTTTATCGGGAATAATAAGTTACCTTACTCAGAATGAATTCAGCTTCGGAAATACTCCCATTGTTACACTTTTTTGGGTAATGATGGGACTTTGTATCTCTATAGTAAAAATAAATGAAGCAGAAAGATCGTTAAGTACCGAGGGAAGAGAATCGAGGATCAAGGAATGTTATGAGGATAGGAAGTCGAGAGGTTGGGAAGGTGTAAAGTTGGGATCCGCTCAACTTTCCAGTTTCCCACATTCCCAAATTTCTGTCTTTTGTAAATGGATAGGTTGCGGGATTGCGGTAACGGCATTAGGTTTTGCTACTGTTTTCGTCCTTCGATTCTACAGGGCAGATGCCTATTTTGAATATGGGAGAAGGATTTTAGATTACGAAAAGGAAAATTTACCTGCTATTACAGAAAAGGGTTTGTTTTTTATGAAACATGCTATACGCCTTAATCCATACGAAACATTCTATCGCGATGAACTTTGCAGAACATACATACAAATGGCATTTAAGACAAAAGATGAAGCATGGCTACAAAAGGCATACGTTGAGGCCAATAATTCTTTAAAATTGATCCCACAGCACTACATGGGTTTTTTCCATCTGGGCTTGATTCAACAATTTTTGGCAGAACATTTTGAACAAAACACGGCAGATAGCGCTATTAATTATTATAAAAAAGCTATTGAAGCAGACCCTTTCCAGGCGCCTTTTCACAGTAATATCGCTTCTCTGTATATTAACAAGGGGAATTTGGATCCAGCGATTGAAGAACTGTATAAAGCATATCTAATTCGACCTGAAGAATTAAACCATGTGGATCGTTTAGCCAATGCCTGCTTTCAGAAAGGCGATTTAGAAAAGGCGTTGTATTTTTTAAGAAAAGCCGTCGAACTTAATCCTTCTGTAGCGAATTACCACAATAATCTTGGCGCTGTTTATAAAAGAAAAAAACAATTAGAAGAAGCTGTAAACTCATTTCACAAAGCTGTAACTTTAAAACCCGATAATCCCATCTATACTCATAATCTGGCCGGTGCATATATCGACTTGGAGGATTCCACCAGTGCAAGAAATATACTCCAGACATTTAACGAGGCGTATCCGAATCACAATTATATAAATATTCATTTGCTTCTGGCTGATATATGTTCAAAGAATACCAATTGGGAAAAGGTTGTTTCCGAGTGTGAACAGGCCATTAAAATAGATGAAAAATCCATCGCAGCATACAAGATGCTTGGTATAGCATATTATAATACGAATCAATATGAGCTTGCAGAGGAGACGTTAAATCAAACCCTTACGCTAGATCCCGATGACCAAGGGGTTAAAGACCTGCTTGCAAAGATTTCGAATAAAATTAAAAAGAACTTATAACCACCCCTCTCCCCTCCTTCGCAAGGAGGGGATTAAGGGAGAGAGGTTTTCTCTTTAAATTAAGGATTTAATAATATTTTTAGCCCTGAAAGGGCGACGCATTATCTCAATTCAACAGAATTATTTCATGCTTACTGGCATAGCTACACGACAAACTTACATGGAAACCTTCTTTAACCCCTCCTCGGTTGCCATCATAGGCGCCACAGAAAAAGCTGGTAGTCTGCCCGGTATTATCCTGAAAAACCTCCTCGATATGGGATTCAAAGGTAAAATGTATCCTGTAAATCCAAAATACGGGAACGTTTTTGGTTTGACGTGTTTCTCCTCGATACTTGATATTCCAGACGAAATAGCATTGACCGTGATTGCTATACCCGCCCCGTTGGTGTTGGATGTGATGAAACAACAAGCACAAAAAAGAATTCGACATTCCATAATAATCAGCGCTGGTTTCAGAGAAATGGGTACGGAAGGTATTGAAATGGAGGAAAAGATCAAACAGGTTGCAATTGAAAATAATATCCGAATTCTTGGGCCTAACTGCCTGGGAGTGTTGGATAATTATACGAATTTTACCACTTCCTTTTTGCCATGGGAAAGGGTAAGCAAACCTAAAAAAGGGGCATTATCGATTCTGTCTCAAAGCGGGGCATTTGCTATTGCGTTGTTAGACTTAGCAGCGCAGGAAGGGCTAGGCATAGCAAAGATGGTAAATTACGGGAATAGAATTGATATAGGAGAATCTACACTCTTGCCGTTTTTAATGGATGATATGTATACAAAGGTTATTGCGATATATATGGAGTCGGTAGATCATGGAAGAAGGTTTATCGAGGCGGCTAAGGCCTGTTCAAAGAAAAAACCTATTATAGCGCTAAAGGTTGGAAAAGGCGCGGCTGGTATTGCAGCCGCTAAATCTCACACAGGCGCCATCGCGGGAAAATATGAAATCTACAAGGCTGCATTTTTAAAATCAGGCATAATTGAGGCCAATGGTCTGGAGGAATTTATTGACGGCGTTAAAGCCCTTTCCATGCAAAATCCCCCAAAAGGAAATCGAATTCTGATTGTTACCAATGGCGGCGGCTTTGGCGTTATTGTAGCCGATTATTGCTCAGAGAACGGATTAGCTGTTCCAACCCCATCTCCTCAGCTAAAAGAAAAGTTAAAAAATAAGTTCTCAAGATTCTATGTAGTTAATAATCCTGTTGATTTAACGGGAAGTGCATGCGATGAAGACTATCGAATTGCCTTAAATACATGCATGATCGAAAGCGACGAATATGACGCTGCTATTATCATTCCGCTTATGGCACCCCAGGGCATGACGGAAAAAATAGTTGATCTTGTGGTGGAAACGATGAAATTATCGGGAAAGCCTGCGGTTGTTTGCACAGTGGGCGGAACATTTACCATGAAGATCAAACAATTGTTTGAAGATCGTATGTTTCCTGTCTATCCCTCTCCTGAACGAAGCGCGAGGGCTATGTCTATGCTGTTGAAAAGGAAAATACTACAAACCGGTATGGTACATACTCAGGGTGGGGGTGTATGATTTTTAAAGCGCCCCCAGCAGGATTCAAACCTGCAACCTTTGGCTCCGGAGGCCAACGCTCTATTCAGTTGAGCTATAGGGGCGAGTTTGTTGTTAATTCAGATTTTACATAAAAGCCCGAATCGAAATCAAGACTAATGTTTACAATATGTTAGGATATCTCATACCCCTTTTTTCGTTGACAAAGCCTCGTTACCTTACTATAATGTCGCCGCTTGGGAGTGTAAATATAAGAGTTTAGCAAGCTTACGAATTATAAATTAGGCCTTCGGCAACTTTTTTGCGCAACCGAGACGGTTGCGCTACCTGTTTGAAATTCCTTAACATCAATGAAAATAACTTCTCTGGATTTGAGGCGGCAGTATGAAAGTATTCGGGATGAAATAAATAATGCCGTTTTAGAGGTAATAGACATCGGAGTATCCTCTGGTACCGATGCAATATTGTTAGCCCTAATGGCATGTGGTATTAAAAACGGCGACGAAGTAATTACAACACCCTTTACTTTCTTTGCAACGGCGGGCTCGATTGCGCGTTTGGGTGCAGTACCTGTATTTGTGGATATAGACCCTTCTACTTACAATATCGACGTAAGTAAGATTGCATCGGCGGTAAACAAAAAAACAAAAGCTATTTTACCTGTTCATTTATATGGTCAGTGTGCTGATATGGACGCTATCCTTGAGGTTGCACGTGCCAATAGATTAATGGTTGTTGAAGACGCTGCACAGGCAATCGGGGCGGTTTATAAAGGGCAAAATGCCGGTACTATGGGGAATGTGGGTTGTTTTTCGTTTTATCCCACAAAAAATCTTGGCGGTTATGGCGACGGGGGCCTTGTTACAACCAACGATGATGAACTGGCAAAGCTTATTAAAATCTTACGGGTACATGGGTCTGAACCGAAGTATTATCATTCGTACATCGGTATTAATGGCAGGTTGGATGCTATCCAGGCAGCTATCCTATCGGTAAAGCTAAAATACTTGAATGGCTGGTCTGAAAGACGCAGATTAGGTGCTTCTTACTATAGTGAACATCTTAAGGGATTACCCATTCGACTACCGAAGATTGAATCCCATAATACTCATATATTTCATCAATACGTGATTGCAACGTCACAGAGGGATGAATTGATAAAATACCTCAAACAACAGGGGATCGGAACTGCTATTTATTATCCTGTTCCACTTCATTTACAAAAATGCTTTGAGTATTTGGGGTATAAAGAAGGTGATTTACTGGAGTCAGAAAAGGCTTCACGCGAGACATTAGCCCTGCCCATTTTCCCTGAGATAACCCAAAAAGAACAGGATTACGTGATCGGTCACATAAAAAATTTCTTTACTGGACGGTAATTTTGAATTCTTTTCTCACGCAAACAATACGAGTTTTATTTGTTCCTGTTTTTTTGTTCATCCTGAACATATGCAGTTACGCAGAAGGACTGTTGTCTGTAAAAAATGTTGTACAGCGTCCTTTCTCCCTGTCAGCAGAGCGCATCAGCACGTGGAAAAAAGATGGAATTCGTGTATTTGTCGCCAGTAAGGATGTGAGGATATTACAAGGACCATTTCAGATTACCGCAGATTCATCTGTTTGCTGGTTTCATGAGGAAGAGGCTGCACAATATACAGAGGCGACCGTGGAGGTGTATTGTGAAGGCAATGTTACCATCCTGCTGGATGAAAACTACGAAAAATTTGAACAGGTGTATCTGAGATTTGAGACAATGACCGGTATCATGGTTAATCCTGATATACAGCCGATAGCAACGTTTGAAGAGCCACAAAAGACGGATGTTATTTTGCGGGGTGAAGAAATCCGTTCGCTGAAAAAAGAAGAGTATCTATCTACTGAAATACCTTCAAAAGTTCCAACTGCCGGAGCTGCTCCCCAAGAGGAGATCGTGGATATTATTGCAGATAATATTGATTCATGGGAAGAAGGCGATAAACGGGTGGTTGTAGCCATTGGAAATGTGAAAATTAAAAAGGTGGACACTACTATCGATGCCGATAGTGTAATTTTGTGGTTTGACAAAAAGGAGGCTGATGGGTCAACGCCATTGGGGCAGTCTTATAGCGAGATGTATGCCGAAGGAAATGTGACGATGCGTCGCAAAGACGATGTGCTGATTGCCGACAAGATATTTGAGAATGCAAAGGAAGATAAAGGCATTCTTATTAACAGCCAGATAAAAACAAAAATTCAGAAAACTAAGGCGCCCCTTTTGGAAGAAATGCCTGCCTATATTAGCGGAGAAGAGATAAAGCATGTGAGCAAAGGGCAGTATGAAATTAAGAATGGTGTAATCACCACGTGCGGTTATGGACACCCTCACTACCATTTTAAAGGGAAAAAGATCAGGCTGGTTCAAAGGGATGAACATAATATCGTATCTTCTACGCATAATACATTTTATATGGATAAATATCCTGTTGCTTACTTACCTTATCTGTCCCTCGATGTGCGAAAGAAGGAAAAACTCTTGAAAGACTGGGAATTTGGAAGCTCTTCGCGTTTTGGCTCGTTTCTCATGACAGATTGGGATTTATACGCCCTCACAGGCGGCAAGCAAAAAGATTGGAGCGACCTTACCCTGAATCTCGATTATTTACAAAAGAGGGGACTCGGCACAGGCTTAGATTTCGAGTATAAAGGAAAAGATGTGTTTGGTTCTCTTAATACGTACTATATCAATGATCAGGGCGACTTTGATATTAATAATATTCCCATTGAAGATAGGGATCGGGGTACCATCCTCTGGAGACACCGGCAGGAGTTGCCTTACGATTGGCGTTTGGACATGGAATATTCTTATTTGAGCGACCCCAGATTCCTGAGGGAATATTTCGAATATCAATTTAAGGAAGAAAAAGACCGTGAGACGGTATTGTATTTACACCAAACTCATGACACTATCGCAGAAACCTTTTTGGTCAATGAACAGTTGAATGGGTTTGACACAACCGTAGATTCATTGAGAGAGAAGAGATACTCCGAACGTCTGCCTGAAGCCGCGTATCGAGTCATCGGAGAGCCTATCTGGGATAACCGGCTTATATTCACTTCAGAATCATCAGCGACTTATTTTAACGGCTCTTTCGACCAATCAGACATGAGCCGACTTGGTACTTCTTCTATTGCCTTCGCCTCGACAGGCCAATCAGTCGAGCCTCAGCCTGTCACAAGGGTTGATACGGTGAATCGTGTGAGTATGCCGTTTAAACCGTGGATTTTTAACATAAATCCATTTGTAGAAGGCAGAGTGACCGGATATACGGAAAGTATCGATACCTCTGGCACCGTCGACGAAGCAAATGGCCCTGCCACAGGCCGCTTCATTGGGTCTATGGGATTTGATTGGAGCTCGACGCATTGGAGGACCTATAGTGTTTATAATGATATGCTTAAGATAAATCGTCTCCGTCATGTCATTGTTCCTGAGTTACGTTATACGTATAGTCCGGTTGCTACGGAAGACCCGAATGAGTTGTACCAATACGACGCAATCGATGCGCTGGATTCATCCCAGGTTGCAGTGATAGGTATAAAAAATACGTTGCAGACAAAACGAGGAGATCCCGGTTTTGAAAAACCGGTAGATTTTATCATTTTTAACGTAGATTATTATATGTTCCCTACAAATGCCGGTATTTATACTGACGGTATAAATGGAATTATTGTACGGAAAGACGACTTTGTGAATTTAGATTTCCGATCACAGCTTACAGATATCGTTGCATTTGTTTCTGAACGGAATGAGTTCAATACGGAAGAACTCAAATTTGATGTTCTCAGCTCAGGCGTTGAAATTTACAATCTGCCCGATTGGCAATATTTCATCGGCCATAGATTTATCAGAGATATTAGTTCAACCATTATCCTGGCGGCTGATTACAGGATCAGTGAAAAATGGAGTGTGACGGCAGAGGAAAGGTATGACTTGAAGTCCCTGGCGAAAGTTGAGGATGAAGATGGGAATATAGAAACCGAACCCCAAAATCTTAAAACAAGTCTTGTATTATCCCGGTATTTTCATGACTGGGTGGGCAGTCTCACACTCGAGCTGGACCCGATCAGAAACGATAATTCATACAGATTCGATATAACACCGAGAGGTTTAGAGAAAACACCTACCAGGCGGTTTTGGTTTTAAGGTATAATCAAATAATGAAAAAAGCCGTCTATCCAGGCACATTTGACCCCGTTACGAATGGACACCTTGATATAATCAAAAGGGGCAGTATTATATTCGATACTTTAATCGTTTCGGTGGGACGCAATCCATTGAAAGAAACCTTGTTTTCAGTCAAAGAACGCATGGAAATGATCAGGGACCATGTTCGTGAATTTAAGAACGTAGAGGTAGACTGTTTTGACGGTATGCTGGTGGATTATCTCAAAAAACAGCAGACGAATATTATATTGCGCGGCATACGGACGGTATCTGATTTTGAATATGAGTTTCAAAGGGCATTGACAAATCGAGCCCTGAGTAAAGAAGTAGAGACGGTATTTGTCATGACCAGCGAACAATATTCGTTCCTGAATTCAACGTTAATTCGGGAAGTTGTGAGCCTGGGAGGAAGCGTGAACCAATTTGTTCCGCCTGACGTTGAAAGACGTTTGAAAGAAAAATTTAAGCAAATGTATAGAAAGAATTCTTAATGAAAATCAACGTCATGGTGATTGGTGATATCGTAGGAAAGCCGGGACGCATTATATTAAAAGATAAGTTAAAGCCATTTATCGCTAAAGAAGATATACACTTTTGTATTGCTAATGGAGAAAATGCGGCGGCGGGCGCCGGCATCACAGAGGATATTGCTGCGGAATTGTTTTCTTATGGCATTACAAAA
>Ga0209341_10002301_pt1 | contig 18186 bp, 16 predicted proteins | sample RifCSP13_2_FD_184020 | JGI IMG/M metagenome (GOLD analysis project Ga0209341, IMG submission 184020) | Soil microbial communities from Rifle, Colorado - Rifle CSP2_sed 13_2 (SPAdes) (version 2) | ecosystem: Environmental > Terrestrial > Deep subsurface > Rock core/Sediment | place: Rifle... | reverse complement strand
GCAGGAGTGTTTCATGATAATAGGCGAAGCTGCCAGGGCTGGTGAAGTCGAGTCGCTGCTCAAGGGCCCGGTGGCCAGAAGGGGCTTCTACAGGTTGACATAGATGGAATACAGGGTCCTTGGAAAGACAGGCCTCAAGGTTTCGGCCATCGGCATCGGTACCGTCTCTCTCGGAGTCGATTACGGTATAGAGGCTCCGGGGGGCTTCGGCGCTCCGGGCGAAAAAGACGCAATCGATCTTCTGAAGGGCTGCGCTTGCGAGGGCATAAACGTTTTCGATACTGCTCCCGCTTACGGCAGGGCAGAGGAGCTTCTGGGAAAGGCCCTTGGCAACACGGCGGATGTGGTCGTAATGACAAAGGTCTCGATCCCCCGTGTCGGAGAGGCGAGGCTTCGGGGCAGGGCATTGAATGAGGCTGTTACGCGTTCCATTGACGGGAGCCTCAAAAGGCTCAAACGCGAGCGCATAGAGGTCGTTCAGGTCCATAACGCGACAACGGACGTCATTGACGAAGAGGAAATGCTTTCAGCCATTGAGAGCGAGATTGAGAAGGGGAAACTCCTGTTCGCTGGCGCGTCCGTCTACACGGTAGAGGAGGCGTACAGGGCGGCAGCGGCCTTTGACACTGTCCAGGCCGCCTACAGCATGCTTGACCAGCGCATGAGCGAGGTCTTTCTGAAAAACGAACGCGCCGGAATCATCGTCCGCTCAGCCTTTCTGAAGGGCGCGCTTACTGAAAAATCAAGATGGCTGCCGCCTGAGCTGAGTGCGCTCGGCCGCGCTGCCGAGGGTATAAGGGAGGCGCTTGGAGTGAGCTGGGATGAGATGCCGGAAGCGGCCTTGCGTTTTTGCCTTTCAAACGAGCGCGTATCGGTGGTGCTTGCGGGCGTAAGGACGGCAGAGGAGCTCAAGTCCGCGCTTAAAGCGTGCAGGCGCGGCAAATTCGACGGTAACACGCTTGGTATGTTGAATGGCATGGCATTGAAAGATGAAAAGCTCCTGAACCCGGTAAACTGGCCAATCAGATGACTATGCCCGCAGCGATATTCAGGTGCGACGCGTCGCATGAAACCGGCTTCGGCCACCTTGTCAGGTGCATGGCCCTTGCCGAGGAGCTCGCTGCCATTGGATTCAATATCACATTTGTAATGCGCGAAGGCCCTGTCGGGGCCGGGATGGCTCGTGAAAAAGGCTATAGGGTAGAGCTTGCCCCCAAAGGCGCCGATTGCGGAGAGTGGCTTTGCATGGCAGCTGAAGACGCGGATGCCGTTGTCTTCGATACGCGGGACGAGTCAGGCGCGGCCTGCATTGACGAGCTGCGTAAAAGAGGATCGCTGATAGTCGATATCGACGACCCTGGCGACAAGAGGCTTCGATCGGACCTGGCCTTCTATCCGCCGGTCCCGGCAGCGATGAGGCTCGGCTGGGAGGGGTTTAAAGGAGAGCTTCAGATCGGCTGGGACTGGGTAGTGCTCAGAAGGGAATTCGCGCAAAGAGACCTCCTGTTCAGGCCAGGCCAGGTCCAGCGCATACTCGTCACCATGGGCGGCAGCGACCCGGCAGGGCTGACCTTGAGGGCTGTTTCAGACCTCAGGAAGATTGAGAGGGATTTTGAGGCTGTCCTGGCGCTCGGCCCCGGCTTCAAGGGGAGAGATGAGTTGGAAAAACGCATCGACAGCCGCTTCAGGATAGAGTGCAGCCCCGGAGATATCGGATATCTGATGAAAAGAACGGACCTCGCGATAGCGTCATTCGGCGTTACGGCATACGAGCTCGCGGCATTGGGAGTGCCCGCGGTCTTCTACGGCGTTTCGCCTGCCCACGCCGAGGCCGCCGATTTTTTCGAAACAGCGGGCATGGCCGCCTCGCTGGGCTTTTACGAAAGAGTACCTGTTGAGGCCGCCAGCTTGAGGATAAGGAGCCTGCTTGAGAACCCCATGCTGCTATCGAAGATGAGGGCGTCGGCAATCGGTCTTATCGACGGCAGGGGCGCGCAGAGGATAGCCGCCCTTATCGCGCAAAGGCTCGGGAGCAGGCCATGAGAAATCATTGCGGGCCTGTCATGGACAGGATAAACGGATACGACGTAATAGATTGCGGGCCGTGCGGCTTCAGGCACATCTCGCCGTTCCCGGATAATGACGCATTAACATCCATATACCGGGACGAGTATTATTCGAAGGAGAAGCCCCTGTATCTGGAACGCCATCTCGAGGACCTGGAGTGGTGGGATACGGTCTATGCGGCGAGATACAGGGAATTCGAGAGGCTGCTCCCGGGCAAAGGACGCTCTGTCCTCGATATAGGCTCGGGGCCGGGTTATTTCCTGCTCTACGGAAAGAGGCACGGATGGGAGACGCTCGGGGTCGAGCCGTCCGTGAAAGCGGCGGCGCACGGCAGGTCGCTCGGGCTTGAGATAATAGAGGACTTTTTTTCCCATGACCTTGCCCGTGCCCTGGACAGGAGCTTTGACGTGGTGCACATGAGCGAGGTGCTCGAACATATAACGGACCCTGAAGGCGTCCTGATTACAGCATCCAGGGCGTTGAAGCCGGGCGGCCTCGTCTGCGTAGTTGTGCCGAACGACTACAATCCGTTCCAGCAGGCGCTGAGGAAGGCATGCGGCTACTCGCCGTGGTGGGTCAGCCCGCCTCACCATGTGAACTATTTCAATCCGGTATCGGTCTCGGGCCTGCTCACGCGAACGGGCTTTGAGACAGTCTCGATAGAGGCGACGTTTCCCATAGACATATTCCTGTTGATGGGTGACGAGTACGTAGGCAATGACGCGCTGGGAAGGGCCTGCCATGCAAAGCGAAAGAGGTTCGAGAAGAACCTCGCGGCGGCAGGCCAGGATGGACTTCTGAGGAATATCTACAAGGACCTTGCGCGCCACGGCGTGGGCAGGGAGGTTCAGGCCATTGGCAGGAAAAAAGAATAAGAGAGATGCCGTCGTGAGCATCGGCGCCGGCGTCAGCCAGCTTGCGGTTATCAAAGCCGCAAAGGAGGCGGGCTTCGGCGTGATCGCCGTAGACAGGGACGCAAAGGCCCCCGGCATGCCGATGGCCGATGCAGCCGTCGTCTCATCCACGCATGATAGGATTTATCTTTTGAAATATCTCGAAGGACTTGAAAAGGATTGGGCCATCAGGGGAATCGTTGCAAGGACAAGCGCGGCGGATGCGCTCAGGACTGCGCTGGCGGCGTCGCGAAAGTACGGACTGCCCGGCCTGGACGAGGAGCTTATAAGCATCTCGACAGACAAGTCAGCTCTGCGCGGGTTCTGCGGCAGGAGACATCTTCCATTTCCGGCAAGGGCTTGTTCCGCGCGGGACTATCCGGTGATAGTAAAGCCGACGGTTACCATTGTTGGGAAGACAGGCATTTACCTGTGCGGAGACGAGAGGGCGTTGAGGTTCTGCACCGACCCGGAGGTCTTTGTCGAGGTCGAGAGCTTTGTCGAGGGCATAGACGTTACGTGCCTCTACCTGGCGGAGAACGGCACTGCAAAGGCCCTTACATGGCTTGACGAGCTCGTTGGAGTCGACATCGGCGGAAGGATAAAGGGCTTGGGGCTCAGCATCCCTTCGGTGATATCAGGCACCAGGACCGAGACCAGGGCATTTGAAATAATAAAGGAGCTGGTCTCGTCATTCCCAAAGGCAGCCGCGCTTCTCCTCGTCTCCATGCGCATCACCATGGAAGGTGAGCCGATGCTCATAGAGATACATTCCGACCTGGGCGGAGACCTCATCGGCGATGAGCTACTTCCTGCCGCATGCACAGGCTTCGATTTCTTCAGCCTTGCCGTGAAGGTCGCGACCGGCGCTTCGATTGAAACCATGACCTGGCCTTTCCGGCCCGCAGCAGTCTTCTACTCTGAGGAGCCGCCAGGTTTCACTACTTTGTTATCCAGTGACATACGCTCGAACCTTATTCGTATACCCATTGACGGCCTTTCGAAGGGGCCGCGCCATCTCGAATGGCTGGATAGGAACATGACATGAAAAAAGCCCTGATCATAATAGGCGGGAGTACGCTGCAGCTTCCGGCGATCAGAAGGGCAAAGGAACTTGGTCTTTATACCGTTGTCACGGACAGAAACGCCGATGCGCCCGGGCGCGCCGCGGCAGACCGCTTCGTGCTTCTTGACGGGACTGATGTGGAGGGATTCATCCGGGTCGGTGAGAATGTGTCAAGGTCTTACCGGATCTGCGGAGCATTTGCCGGAAGCGACTTCGGCCTGCCCGCGGTAGCGGCGCTGAACGGGCATTTCAGGCTTCCCGGAGCGAGCGCTCTTTCCGTTCGGCTGGCTCTGGATAAGAGCCTCTCAAAGGATATCTGGATTCGCAAAGGCATCTGTACGCCCGCCGGGGCGATCATATCCGGAAAGGACGATTTGAGGGCGGCTGTTGAGCGTTTCGGCTTTCCTGTGATCCTGAAGCCGGTAAACGCCAGCGGCAGCAGAGGCATCCGGTCTGCAGCCGATTATGATGAGCTCGATTCGGCGTATGAATCCGCAAGAGGGATCTCCGGCAAAGTCCTCGCCGAGAAGCTGCTTCATGGCACGCATTTGGATGTGAACGGCGTCTTCCATGACGGGGGATTCCATGAATGCGGCATCCTCGAGAGGATGTTCAGCCCGCCGCCTTTCCATTACCCGGTCAAGGGCGTGACGCCTCCTGATTACAAGGACTGCGCTCTCCTATACTCTCTATTGGAGAGATCCGCAAGGGCGCTCGGCATAACGGGCGGTCCTGTAAAGGGTGACGTTATCGTGACCAAAGACGGGCCGTTCATCATAGAGCTGGCGCCCAGGTTTCATGGAGAGGTCAGCACATCGTTCGTACTTCCTTTGGCAGGGATGGACCCTGTGAGGGCATGGTTTGAGAGTTTGAACGGCGGTAAGGAATTCAAAATGCAAAAAGGCGATAGAGCGGCGGGCTGGGCAGGCCTCTTTCCGAACGAAGGCGGCAGGGTGGCCTCGGTCAGCGGCTTGGATGAAGCCGCCGCCTTGGAAGGCGTAAGCGTAATGATTACCAGGAAGCCGGGCGAGGTCGTGAAGAAGCCGGCGGACAACACGGCGCTTTGCGGATTCGTGTGGGCTGCGGGGCAAAGCCGCGAACAGGCGCTTGCGTCGCTCGATAAGGCCTGCTCGTTCATAAGATTCGAGACTGAAACGGAGGCGGCATGATCTCACCCGAAGACATAAAGGGCCCGGAAGAGCTCAGGAGAATGAATATAGACGAGCTCAACTCGCTCGCCAGAAGCATGAGGGAGTTCATCATCAGGACCGTCTCCGGGACCGGCGGCCACATAGGGGCAAATCTGGGCACGGTGGAGTTGGCCATAGCGCTCCATTCAGTCTTCGATTCCCCTTCGGAACCAATCATCTGGGACACGGGACACCAGGGATACGCGCACAAGGTAATAACGGGCAGGGGCGCTCTTCTCAAGACCCTGAATACGCGGGACGGCATGAGCCGGTTCATCTCCAGGCGCGAAAGCGGGCACGACATCATCGACGCGTCCCATGCAGGCACCTCCATCTCCGCTGCGCTCGGCATTGCGCTGGCGCGCAGGATAAAGGGAGTGAGGCTTCCCGTAGCGGCGGTCATCGGCGACGGCTCGATATGCGAGGGCATGGCCCTTGAGGGCCTCAACCACGCAGTCGCCGAGAAGGGCATACGCCTGGTCATAATATTGAACGACAACGGATATGCGATAAGCAGGGGATTCGGGGGCATCCATAATTACCTTCAGTCCAGAAGGCCGGAGAGGGAAGAAAAATTATTTACCTCTCTCGGAGCTAAGTATACGGGTCCCGTCGACGGCCATGATATCAGGGCCATGACCGAGGCATTCAGGGAAGTGAAAGACAGTGAGGGAGTCTCTGTCGTCCATGTAAGGACGACAAAAGGATACGGCCTTGAGGCGGCCGACAGGCACCAGTACAGGATGCACTTTTCCTTCCCGTTCGACCCTGTCACGGGAAAGACCACGGGCGAGTATTCATATACCGGATACCAGGACGCCGCGTCAAAGGCCATAAGCGGCGAAATGGAGCGGGACGACAGTATCGTGTGCGTTACCGCTTCGACCGTATACGCTACCGGGCTTGAGCCTATTGCAAAAGCATATCCGCACAGGTTTTTCGATCCGGGAATGGAAGAGCAACACGCCATGACCCTTGCAGCCGGCCTTTCCCTCGAAGGCATGAAGCCGGTCGTCTTCTTCCAATCCACCTTCATGCAGAGGGCCTTTGACCAGCTCTTCCATGATATCTGCTACATGGACCTTCCTGTCCTCCTGCTTAGCGTTCGGAGCGGCCTGTCCGGCTATGACAGCCCGACACATCACGGAATCTATGACCTCTCATACCTGAGGGCATTGCCCAACCTGCGGATACTCTACCCGAAGGACGGTTACGAGCTCGAGCGCATGGTGAGGGATAACCTCAAGACGCTGTCAGGGCCGGTGCTCGTCTGCATACCGTACGGGCCGGTGGATGAGTTTTCAAAAGAGGCGCTGCACGAGCCCGCGGATTCCTTTGCGAAAGCCGAGGTCGTTCGCGAGGGCAGGGACATGCTCATTATCGCGGTCGGCAACAGGTTTGGCGCAGCAAAAGAGGCAATGAGGCGGCTCAGGTGGCAGGGATGGGACTGCGGGCTGGTCAACCTCCGTTATGTCAAGCCGCTGCCTGAAGCGCAGCTCGCTATTCTGCTGGACCAGTCGCCGAGAGTGGTGACCGTCGAGGAGGGCGTTCTCGACGGCGGCGTAGGCAGTTCTATAGCGGCGTTGATGGCTGACAGGGGCCTGAGGTGCGAGCTTCTTAGAATAGGCCTGCCGACTGTTTTCGTGGAGCCGGGGCCATCTGCGGACATCTGCTCCGCGTACGGCATTGACGCGAACGGAATATTGAAAAAGATAAAAGGAAGGTGGCATGAGCCTCAAAGCGCTTCAAGGAAGAACCGCCATAGTGACAGGCGCTTCTCGGGGGATAGGTAAGGCAATAGCCCTTGAGTTCGCAAGAAACGGCGCGGACGTCGTCATGACCTGGAACAAGGACCGGGAAGGCGCTCTCAGGGCCGCGCAAGAGGCCCGCCTGCTTAAGGTCAGGGCGTATCCCTTGAGGGTCGACGTCACTGAGCGGCAGAGCGTGCGCGATATGTTCAAGACGGCAATCGATATGTCCGGAGGCGTAGACGTCCTCGTGAACAATGCCGGCTACCTTGAGCAGAAGCCTTTTTGCGATATCACGGATCACGACTGGGACAGGACCGTTGATACCAATCTGAAGGGCGTGTTCCTCTGCATTCAGGAGGGGATCGAAGGCCTTACCGGAAGGAAGGGCTCGATAATCAATGTCAGCTCTGTCGGCGGGCAGACAGGCGGCACGAAAGCGCCCCATTACGCGGCTGCAAAGGCCGGTGTCATCTCGTTGACCAAATCGATGGCCAGGATTCTTGCCCCGGCCGGCATAAGGGTGAACGCGATAGCCCCGGGGTTCATAAGAACGGACATGTACGACGCAATCGCATCAAATACGCCTGAAGCGGAGATCCTCTGCGGCATACCCCTCGGCTTTGTCGGAGAGGCCAGTGATATCGCCCATGCCGCGCTTTTCCTCGCCTCGGACGCGGCCCGCTATATCACCGGCCATGTCTTAAACGTGAACGGCGGACTTCACATCGGATCGGGAGCCTAAAGGAGACCATAGATGGACAGGACGTTACTGGTGCTTGGCGCGGGAAGCGACCAGGTCTTTCTGATGAAGACGGCCAGGTCAATGGGACTTCGGGTGATAGCTGTCGACATGAACCCCCGGGCCAGGGGTTTCGCCTTCGCGGACGAGTACGCGCCGGTGAGCACCGGGGACTTTGACGGCATCGTCTCGTTCGCGGAGCATTGCGCACTCAGGGGGCACAGGATATCCGGGGTAATGACGATGGGGAGCGATATACCGGAGATGGTCGCCTCTGTTGCCGCGCGCTTCGGCCTTCCCGGAATAGCATTGGAATCAGCCAGCCTTGCAAAGGACAAATACGCGATGAAGGCCCGTTTTCTGGAAAAGGAGATACCGGTGCCGCAGTTCAGAAAGATATTCACGCCTGAAGAGCTCAGGCTCACAGTGCGCGAGCTCGGCCTTCCATTGGTGTTGAAGCCGGTCGACAGCTCCGGGTCCAGGGGCGTCTTTCTTCTCGAAAGACACTCGGATATCGAACCTCTCTTCGAGAAGTCAAAGCCGTATTCGAGGAGCGGGGCGCTCCTCGCGGAGGAGTACCTCAAGGGGCTTCAGATAAGCACTGAGACGATAATGTCGCGTTCAAAGGGCGTCACGCCCGGCTTCGCCGACCGCAACTACGATGATCTCGGCCGTTTTCTGCCTCAGATAATGGAGAACGGCGGCTGGGTGCCGAGCAGCCTGAATGAAAGGGAGAGGGAGGAGGTCGAGGCGCTTGTCGAGCGTGCCTCCCTCGCGCTCGGCATAACCGACGGCGTGACAAAGGGCGACGTTGTCATGACCGCCGAAGGCCCGAAGATAATCGAGATGGCGGCGCGTCTCAGCGGCGGGGATTTCTGCGAGAGCCTGGTACCCTTGAGCGCCGGGGTCAATTACGTAAAGGCGGCTGTGAGCATTGCCCTTGGAGAGGAACCGGATCTTTCCGGGTTGAGGCCGAAGTTCTCTAAGGCCGTCGTCAACCGCTATTTTTTCCCGCCGCCCGGCAGGCTCATTTCAATAGAAGGCGCGGAAGAGATAAGGCGTCATGACTGGCTCAAGAAGCTCGAGTTCTGGTACTCGCCAGGGGATCTGATACCTCCGGCGCTGAGCCATGCGCACAGGTTCGGCGTATTCGTGGCGGTCGCGGATACCAGGGAAGAGGCTGACGAGAGAGCCCGCCTGGTGTACGAGACCGTGCGCATACGCACTGAGCCGACAGGAACGGACTATGCGAAAGCCTCTTGAATTATACGCGGTATTCCATCTCAACATGGCGTACTCCTCGATAGAGGAAGAGAGGAGGGCTGATCTCATCCGTTCCAGCTACTGGCCGCTCCTTGAGCTGGCGGCAAGGCGCCGGCTTCCTTTCGGCATCGAGGCGACAGGCTATACGCTCGAAGAGATAGCGCGCCTCGACGGAAACTGGATAGAGCGGCTCAAGGCCTTGACCTCGCAAGGCGTCTGCGAGTTCATAGGAAGCGGCTACTCCCAGATAATCGGGCCCATCGTGCCCTCGGAAGTGAACGCGTGGAACCAGAGGGTCGGGGTCTGTGTATATGAAAAGCTGCTGGGTCTTCGCCCGAAAATGGCTCTGATAAATGAAATGGCCTATTCGAAAGGCATCCTGGAGCATTACAAGGGGTCAGGATACGGGGCCGTCATCATGGAATGGAACAATCCCCGCAGATCGCATCCTGAATGGAAGGACGAATGGCGATACCTGCCGCAGAGGGCGGCGGGCGGCGATGGCATCGAGATGCCGATCGTCTGGTCAGACTCGATCGCATTTCAGAAATTCCAGCGGCTCGCGCACGGAGATTACGGGAGCGATGAGTACATCGAGTGGCTCGCCTCGCTTGTCTCGGATTCGCAAAGGTACTTTCCGGTCTATTCGAGCGACGCGGAGGTCTTCGGGTTCAGGCCCGGCCGCTACACGACCGAATCCGCGATGAACGGGCATGAGTGGGAGAGGATCGAGGGGCTCTTCATAAGGCTCAGGGAAGAGGGCTTCGAGATGGTGCCTGTCTCCCGGGTGCTCGAAGGCCTTGGCGGGAAAGACGGCGGAAACCTGCTCTCAATCGAATCGCCTGAGCAGCCCATTCCCGTAAAGAAGCAGGAAAAATACAACATAAACAGGTGGGCGTTGACCGGCAGGGGCGACCTTGAAATAAACACCGCATGCTACAGCCTCTATAAAGCCATGCTCTCGGGCAAGCCATGCGAGGAGGACTGGAAGGAGCTCTGCTACCTCTGGTCAAGCGACTTCCGGACCCACATAACCGAGAAGCGCTGGAGGGAGTACAAAAAGAGGCTTGGCAAGGCCGTTGCGAAATGGCATGGACCCGGGGAACGCGCCAGGGCTCATAAGAGGCACACAACTTTTTTCCCGCAGGTGAAGCAGAACGGCAGGCTGGTGATGGAGGGAGAGGGCGTAAAATGCGTGCTGGACCAGAAAAAGGGCCTCGCAATAGGCGGCCTCTGGTTCAAGGCGCTCGGAGCGGCCCCGCTCGTCGGGACATTGCCACTTGGCTACTACGAGGACATAACCCTGGGCGCTGATTTCTTCTCAGGCCACCTCATACTGGAGAGGCCGGGCGTCCACAAGCATACGGACCTTGTCCCGTGTGAGCCTGTGGTCTCGCGGAACATGGACGGCTCTGTTGCGGCCGGTGTCGCGCGCTCGGACGGACGGCTGAGCTTCAGGAAGGAATACCTTGTCCCGGAAACGGGGGACTCTCTCGTGATCAGAAGCTCGGTCCGCTTGAACCGCAGGCAGTTCGGTTCGTTCCATCCGCTCAATATCACATTCATGCCCGAAGCGTTCGAAAGGGACAGCCTCTTTTTCGCGGCCCATAACGGAGGGGACGGGCTGGAGGTCTTCAGCATAGGCCCGCAAATGAGGATCAACCATTCGCAGCCGCTGTCTCTGCTCATATCCTCAAGGCAATCGATCGGCGCTACCAAGGGGATCGTGATCGTCGGGGACCGGCACAGGGCCCTTTGCTTCAGGCACAGCCAGGAGGTCTCAGCGGTGATGCCTTCAATAATATTTCAGCCCGCGGCTGACGGAAAGTTCTTCCTGAGACTTCAGTACTCGGCGCAGGAGATGGACGAGACCTTTGTCGAGGACAGCTCGGACGGGCTCTTCGATTTTGAATGGAGCATCTCGCCCTGGAACGGAGCGGAGCAATTGCATGAGTAAGGCGGCAACAGGCCTGACAGGCAGCATATCCGAGCGGGTCGGCAGTGGCTTGGTATGGATGACCGCGGCAGGCGTGAGCGCGAGGGTGCTGGGCCTCATCTCGGCGATAGTCCTTACAAGAGTGCTTGAGCCAGCTGATTTCGGCATCGTAGCCGCAGCCGGGGCAGTGATCGGATTTACCAAAGTGACTACCGCGACCGGTTTTGATTCGGCCATCGTCCAAAGACGGGAGGACCCGGCAGAGTTCCTTAATACCGCCTGGACGGTCGAGCTCGGAAGGTATCTCCTCCTTTTCACCGTTCTCTTCGCCAGCGCGCCGCTTGTCGCCGTTCTTTTCGATTCGCCGGAATCCGGCACGGTCGTGCGAGTGCTGTCATTGACGCTGATCCTGCAGGGCTTCAACAATATCGGGATGGTCTGCCTGACGAGGGAGCTTGATTTCAGGAAGATATTCATATGGAGGACCGTGCCGCTTCTCGCAGGGTCGATATCCGTAATCGCCCTGGCGCTGCTTTTGAAGAGCCTCTGGGCGCTCGTATGGGCAGAGCTTGTCCAGGCCCTTTGCGCCTGCGCGCTCTCATACGCGCTTCATCCGTTCAGGCCCAGGCCTGAGCTGGCCTGGAAAAAGGCCCGGGAGCTTTTCGCGTTCGGCAAATGGGTCTTCGGCACGTCGGTAATAGTGACCATGAGGCAGCAGGGGGTGAGCCTCTTTACAGGCAACCTGCTCGGATTGGCCTCGCTCGGAGTTTTCAACAGGGCCGTTTCATTCTCAACAAGGGTCTTCGACCAGTTCGTCGAGATGGTCTGGAGGATAGGTTACCCGGCGTACTCGCTGCTGCAGAAGAGGCCGGAATCTTTCAGAAAGGCCTATGTCGAGACCCTGTCGCTCGTAGCCTTCCTCGGCATCCCCGCATGCGCGGGCCTCATCGTCCTCAGCAATGATTTCGTAGATGCGGTCCTTACTGAAAAATGGTCGGCGGCAGCCCCGGTCATGCAGATACTCTCTGCGGCCGCCGCGCTTCACATATTGAACGCTCCGGCTTCGGTCGCCTTTCAGGCCGCAGGTTCCCCTGAGTTGAATACAAAGCTCTCGATGAGGGGTTTTGTCATACTGGCCGCTCTCATCTATCCGCTCGCCTCAGGCCTGGGGCTCACGGGCGTTGCGCTGGCGATGTTCATAAGCACTCTGGCCATAACGCCGTCGTCATTCCTCCTGGCCGCCCGCATTGCCGGGTGCGGTAATGAGCATTTGAAGGCGCTTTGCGGGCCTGCCGCGGCTTCCGTGCTGATGGCGCTGTTTGTCCTGTTCATAAAGAGCCGCGCAGCTGCGTCTGGCCTTTCCGGGTTTCTCGCGCTTGCAGTATCCGGAGCAGGCTTTTATTTCATCATCTGTTATTTGCTGGAGAAGATCACGGGAGCTGGGGCTTTCGGACTGTTTATGGAAAGGTTCGCGGCAATGAGGCCGAGGTGACCGGTTGAAGATGCGCATAGGCTATATATGCCGGAGGAAGAGCTTCTTGAAGTGCTACGGCCCGGTCATTTATGAAGGGCTCAAGGACGTGGGCTTTGAGCAGGTGCTCCTTATTCAGAGAGATGAGGCGTACAAGGACGGCGCTTATACCGCCGAGACCTTTCTTGAGAACGAGGCAGGCTGTCTCGGGGAGCTCGAACGGGAATACATGGTCGATGAGAATTCGCTCCTCTTTGCCATCCGCAAATACGGCTTGCGCGCGGTCGTGAGCCTTACGCCCGACCTGCCCGACGACATCTACCGGATAATGCCAGAGACAGGTAAATGGGGCGTCGTATGGTGCAGCTGCCCCAATTACGTGGACGATGTCTCCGTCATACTCAACAGGCTCTCTCCGTTTCATTTGAAATGCTGGGACATGATAGGCGTGCAGAACGCGATTTTCAAGAAGTACCTTGAGCCCAGGCTTGTCGCAAAGGGGGCCGGAGAGGCTCTGCGCAGGATAATGCCGGTCGGAGAGCCCTGCCTTGACCAGATCGGGCAGTTCAGTTTTGAGAGGCAGGAGATCAGGCGCAGGTTCGGCCTGCCCGAATCGGCAAGGATCGTCCTCTTTGGCTCCTTCGACAGGGCTTATACGGATAATCCATGGGTGTCGAAGAGCGACCACAACGCCTTCCGGGAGAGGCCGTTTTCAAGGGCGATGAGATTGATGGGGAGCGCGCCGGGAGTGAGGCCCTACAGCGAGCACTTCGATCTTGTCCGGTCGTTCGCCGACCGGCACGGCGCCCTGATCCTGACAAAGAGCCGTTTCAAGCATGGCGACCCGGAATTCATCGCGAACGGCTCTGACATGGTCGTGAGCGACCGTTCGTACTACCCTTTTACGGCGTTCGAGGCGCTGAGCATCGCCGATCTTGTCGTGACCGCGCCTTCGCTCCTTGTGCTCGACGCGCTCGCTCTTGGGAAGCCTTCGATAGTCCTGCGGCCTGTCCACAATTCCGCAAGGCACTCCATGAGCGGCCTTTATGACGAGTTTCTCTACGATGACGGGGGCCTCTTTAACCTCAAGGGCGTGACCGAGACCTTCTCGACCTGCACTGAAGAGGGCTGGGACAGGTTCGATTCATGGTCGAAGGAAGGCGGGTTCACGAGGCCGGTATTGGGCGAGCGCGACGCATTCATGAAGAGGTACGGGATAGAGCCGGGCGCTTCGGCAAGATTTTTTCATTCCATAGCGGAGATGATATGCAAAAAAGAGACAACAGCGCATATGTGAACGATCACGGGGACAAGGTCTTCCGTATGATGTCGGCCTATTACACCCGTTATTACCGCGACAGCCTCGGGCTTTCAGACTGGCTCGAAAGGGTGGCATTGAGGATGGACGAGGAGAGGACCTTCGGAGGGCCTGTCATAGACCTGTGCGAAAGAAGCACGGGGATGGATTTCAGGGGCAAGCAGGCGCTTGTGGTGGGCGCCGGCACTGGCGCCGAGCTCTTTGCGTTGGCTGAAAGGGGCGCGTCTGTCCATGCGATAGAGCCTTCCGGAGAGGCCCTTGAGATATTGAAGATGAAATCCGCCGAGCTGGGCCTCGACGGCGCGGACATACAGGAGGGCGCCGCGGAAGATATGCCCTTCGCAGACGGATCGTTCGACCTTGTGGTCTGTTACATGGTCCTCGAGCACGTAAACGATATCCGCAGGTCGATAGACGAGATGATTAGAGTCGCCAGGCCGGGCGGCGTCGTATTTCTCTCCATCCCCGACTATCTCTATTTCTATGAAGGCCATTACAAGCTCTTCTGCTACCCTCCGGCCCTGCCGCTGGGAAAGCGCCTTCTGCGGGCCTATCTGAAGCGTCTCGGAAGGCCGCTGGATTTCATGGACGGCCTGAACTTCATAACGTCATACGGCGTACTGTCCATCCTGCGGGAGAGAAAGGTCGGTCTTCTGCCGCCGGCGCAGATCCAGAGAGAGGCAGCCCGGCCTTCTGGGTCGCTCCTGAAAAGAAGCGTGCTCTCGATATTCGGCATCTATTCGAGGCTCCTGGAGGTATCCCCGCAGGAGAACATATTTATCGTCAAGGGATGAGCATGGAGGAGATCGCGCTCAGGATGGACGACGTAGGCGCCAGCAGCAAGGAGTTCGAGCAATACTCGAATTTCGGCCCCGGCAATCTCCTATTCCTCAAGAGGATGAGGCCTTTTCGCGCGTGGGCAAAATACAGGGAGCTTGATGATAAGGACTGGTCGCAAATACTTTCAATGCTCGAAAGAAAGGGCGCAAGGCTTACTGTGGCCATAACCGCGTGCTGGGTCGAATTTGACGGGACGCTCGTCCCTTTCCCGGACAAGTTCGCCGGAGAGGCCGGGGCGATCAGGCAGGGCGTGAGGGCGGGCCTCCTGGAGATAGCAAATCACGGCCTTACGCATTGCGTGGTCGAAGGCGGCCTCTTCAGGCCAAGGGCGCTCGAAGGCAACAGGCGGTTCCACAGGGAGTTCTGGCCGTGGATAGACCCGGAGAAACAGCTTGAGCACATGATGAGGTCGCAGGAGATACTGCGGTCTTACTTCGGAGTAGACGTGACAACGTTCGTGCCTCCGGGAAATGTCTTCACGGATACTACGATCGATGCGGCGGAAAAAGCGGGGATCAGGACCATAAACTGCAAGACCCGCGAATGCCTCTCAGGCGGCTTGCGGGTCATGTCCGACGATAGCGTGGCTGCATTTCACGACAGGGATATCGCGGTGAACGGCCCGGCATTCCTTGAAAGGATTATCGCCGGCAGGAAGGCCGGATTCGTCTTCGTGAGGGACCTGAGGTGAAGTTCATATCCATGAGAAGAAATTACCTCGACGCAGAGCTGGAGAGGTCACGGCACCTGTTCAGTGGCACTGTGCTCGATATAGGCGGAAAGGCAAGGGGCAGAAGAGGCTCGTTTTCACCGGCTTTTTCTGATGTGAGCAGGTGGGTCTATCTGAACATCGACCCTTTATCAGGGCCGGACCTTATATGCAGCCTTCCGGATCTGCCCATTCAAGATGGATCGGCTGATACGGCCGTCATGACCGAGGTGCTGGAATATATGCCCGATTTCAGAAGGTCGCTCGATGAGCTGAGAAGGGTCCTGAAAAAGGGAGGTTATGCCGTTGTGAGCTCGCCATTTCTTAATCCGATCCATGCCGGGCACGGGGACTGCATCAGGATGACCGAGGAGCTGTTGAAAAAAGAGATCTCGTCGAGGTTCGAGGTGACGAGGTTCGAACGGATGGGCGGGGCAGCCGCGGTAATATTCGATATCCTCAGGGTCGAGCTCCTCTATGCGGACGGCCGGTTGTCAAAAATCCTGTACAGGCTCCTTATGTGTTCGGCAAGGCTGTTTGCCGCGGCCGACAGGTTATTCCAAAGAAGGAACTTTTACGTGAATACCGGATATTTCGTGGTAGGGAGGGCCGTTTAGATGGGCTTCGGCGGCGCTCTCATTTGGACAGGCCTCGCAAGGAATCTGAGGATGCGCTCGCCTGAGAAGAGGATCGCCCTGGTCTACAACGGCTCTCTCGGAAGCGAGTTCCTCGGGAGGCCGCTTCCTGAGCACGTGATTTTCAACAACAACCGCGATATAGCGGCTGCCGTCCACAGGAAGAGATGGGCCGTAATCGGAAGGTTCTACGGGAACGAAGTCGTCGAGGTAGACATGGACGACCCCAGGTGCCTTTACTGGGAAAAAGACCTGCCTGACAGGATGGTATACAGAAAAGGGGCGCATGCCATAAAGCTTGCCTGCGCGGCTCACGGCATTGATGACCCGGTGCTTATGCCGAGGATCACGCTTACTGAAGCCGAGATAGAGCGCGCGTCCATCGTGCTTGAGGAGAAGAGGGTAGAGAGGCGGGCGTATATATGCATTGAGCCTTGCTCCAAGAAGGGCTTTACGCAGAACAAGGAATGGCCCTTCGAAAGGTGGCGCTCTCTCGCTGCAGCGCTCGTCTGTCGGCTCGCGCCGTCAGGTATCAGGGTGGTAAGGATCGGCTCTGAGGCCTGCGAGCCGCTTGAAGGCGTTGTCGATATCTCCGGGATGACGACATTCCGCGAGGCGGCGCACATTATCAGGAACTCGCTCGGCCTTGTTACCCATGAGGGCGGGCTGGCCCATCTGGCCGCGGCGGTCGGGACCAGGAGCGTGGTGCTTATGAGCTCGATGATCCCTAAGGAGCTTATGGCCTATCCTTCGAACATAAACCTGTATACGGAGATAGCGTGCGCGGGATGCGGCCTGAAGGGGCCGTGCCCGAGAAAGCTGGAATGCATGCTGAGGATATCCGTGGACGAGGCGCTCCAGGCATGCGTCCGCATGATCGAGACCGGGCCGGGTATCGAGGAGAGAAGAGATGCCTAAGATACACTTCCTGTTCAGCTTCCGAGAAGGCCCGTGGGGCGGAGGAAACCAGTTCATGTCCGCCCTGAGGCGGTATTTCATAAAAAAGGGCGTATATGCCGATGCCGACGCCGCTGACGTCTACATCATTAACAGCCACCAGGAGCTGATCGGGGCCGCTGAGGCCAAGAGGCGCTATCCCTCAAAGATATTCATAGGGCGCGTCGACGGCCCGGCGCGCGCCTACAATAACGAAGCCGATACCAGGGATTCGCTGACATCCCTTGCGAACAGGCTTATAGCGGACGCCACGGTCTTCCAATCGAGGTGGTCGCGGCTCGAGAACAAGTTGATGGGCTTCGGCCAGAACGCGTTCGAAGAGGTGATAATGAACGCGCCGGACCCCGATGTCTTCAGGAAGCCGTCATCGGGAAAGGCCCCGGGCAGCCGTCCACGGCTCATCGCGGCGAGCTGGTCCGCCAATCCCAGGAAGGGCTTTGATACATACGCATGGCTGGACGAGCGCCTGGACTTCAATAAGTATGAGATGGTCTTCATCGGGAACTCGCCCGTGAGCTTCAAAAACATCCGGCAGATGCCGCCGCTCGCGCCTCATGAGCTTGCGGATGAGCTTAAGAAGAGCGACATTCTCATCTTCGCCTCTGAAAAAGAGGCTTGCTCCAACCTTCTTCTGGAAGCGCTTCATTGCGGGGTGCCGTGCATAGCCTTCAACGGCAGCAGCAACCCTGAAGTCGTGGGCAGAGGCGGAGAGCTGTTCATCTCGCCAAAGGAGATACCAGGCCTGATTGACAAGATCCTCTCGGATTACGGCAGGTACGTGGATGGCATGGACCTGCCGGACATTGGCGAGGTCGGGGCAAGATACTACGAGCTTGCGAAACGGGTCTTCAGGCTTTCTGTCGAGGGCAGATATGCGCCCAAGAGGCTCGGCCTGAGCGGGTTCCTGAAGATAAGGAAGGCGGTGCTCATGTCGAAGGCTTCCGCGAGATTCCCGGTTAAGAGGGCGCCTGCATGGTAATGGCCCTTTTCTTCACGCGCGGCGTCTCTCTCGGCTTCTGGTACAGGTCAGGCCTTCTTGCAAGGGAGAAGCTCCTCTACGAGGCATACCTCGACAGGGGCATCTTGAGCAAGGTCTTCTGGCTCACTTACGGCCACGGCGACTGCCGGCTCGGGGAAGAACTCAAATCGGCCGGAAGACTTCACCCCGGTATTGAGATAATCGAGATGCCGCGAATATTCGGCGATAGCCCGCCGTGGCACTGGCTCTATTCCTTTTGTATGCCGTTCATGCATTCGAGGGCGCTTAAGACGGCAGACATCATGAAGACAAACCAGATCGACGGCAGCCAGGCCGCTTTCGTCTCAAAGCTCCTCTGGAAAAAACCGTTGC
>Ga0209341_10002300_pt1 | contig 18187 bp, 16 predicted proteins | sample RifCSP13_2_FD_184020 | JGI IMG/M metagenome (GOLD analysis project Ga0209341, IMG submission 184020) | Soil microbial communities from Rifle, Colorado - Rifle CSP2_sed 13_2 (SPAdes) (version 2) | ecosystem: Environmental > Terrestrial > Deep subsurface > Rock core/Sediment | place: Rifle... | reverse complement strand
GCCGATCGGGAGTCGATACACGTGAAGTCAGGGGTCTGGACGGCTGGCGGCTGCAAGATGCTGGCGAAGGATGAGCTCATCGGACGGCTTTGTCGGAAGATCTCGCCCGAGCGGCTGGTTGTCTACGACGGCTGGTACAAGGATACGGTGCTGACCCTCCCGAGCGGCACCAGGTTCGCGATGCTTCACGTTGACTGCGACCTCTATCAATCGACCATGGACGCGCTCGAGCCGCTGTTTAGTAAGGGTCACCTGGCCGAGGGCGCACTGATACTGTTCGATGACTGGTATTGCAACCGGGCATCGCCGAGCTATGGTGAGCAGCGGGCCTGGTCGGAGCTGGTCGGGCGGTTCTCGATTGCCTTCAGCGACGTTGGAAGCTACGGATGGGGCGGCCGGAAGTTCATCGTCCACGCGTACCAGGCAAGAAGGTAGCGCGCAGGTGCTGAGGCGATACTAGGACGTGCCTGATCGGATCGCTGAAACGCTGAGGAGTGTTGCCCGCCGCGCGCAGCTCGATCGGGCCGTTAGCTTCGCGCTCGTTGGAAGGGCGTGGCAGATGGTGGCGGGCCCGATCACCCTGCTGCTGATCGCACGCTGGTTCTCCCCGGAAGTACAGGGTTTCTACTACACCTTCGGCAGTCTGCTCGCGCTGCAGTCCTTTCTTGAGCTGGGCCTGTATCTGGTGATCATCAACGTCGCGAGCCACGAGTGGGCCCGGCTGGGCGTCGACGCTACCGGGCACATCGTCGGAGACCGAGAGGCGTTGTCCAGACTGGCCAGCCTGGCCCGGCTGGTCTTCAGATGGTACGCGGTCGTGGGCGGCGCGTTCGTCCTGATCATCGGCGCTGTTGGCTACCTGTTCTTTTCGCAGACGCCGCATCCCAACATTCGGTGGGAGGCGCCGTGGCTCACCCTCGTCGGGGTGACCGGCCTTCTCCTCTGGACGTTGCCGTTCATTTCACTCCTGGAGGGCTGCAACCAGATTGCGGCCGTCAACGAATTCCGACTTCGCCAGGGCATACTGGGAACTATCGCGCTCTGGCTGTCTCTCTATCTCGGGGGCGGGCTCTGGACTCCGGTCGTGATGGCTGCCGCCCGCCTGCTCTGCGATCTGCACCTCTTGCTCGGCCGCTACCGGCGCTTTCTGGCGCCGCTGCTCCAGAGGCCTGTGTCCGTCGGCATGGATTGGAAGATCGAAGTCTGGCCGATGCAGTGGCGGCTCGCGCTTTCCGGCCTGGTGAACTACTTCGCGTACTCACTGTTCAATCCCGTGATGTTTCACTATCACGGCGCCGCGGTGGCCGGGCGGATGGGCATGACGCTGCAGATCGTAGGGGCGCTGCAGTCGTTGGCCATGGCCTGGGTGTCCGCTCGAGTTCCAAGCTTCGGGGTGCTGATCGCGCGGACCGACTACGCCGGGCTTGACAGGCTCTGGCGGCGCACCCTGTTGATTTCCGGGCTCGCGATTGCGGCCGGCGCCGGCGTGATCTGGGGGCTGGTCTACGGCATGAATGTCCTGGAAATCCCCCTGGCCCAACGGCTTCTCGGGCCGGTGCCTACCGGAGTGCTATTGTTATCAGCCGTTCTGATGCAGGTGGCACAATGCTACACAGCGTACATGCGCGCGCATAAGCGAGAGCCGATCCTATTGCTGAGTGTCACCACGAGCATCGCGATCGGGATGCTCGTGTGGCTGCTGGGAGCCCGTTTCGGACCAATCGGCGCGGCCGCCGGGTATCTCGCGGTGATGGTGGTGCTTCTCGCGTGGGAGACGGCGATCTGGTTCCAGTTTCGGGCCGATGTCAGAGCCCCTGCTGCTGAGACGGCTGCATGACCCGGCCGACCCTGTCAGTATTGATATCGAACTACAACCACGTCCGCTTCATCCCGGAGGCCCTTCAGGCCATTTTGGCTCAGTCGTACCGACCTGCCGAGATCGTCATCGTCGATGACGGTTCCACGGATGACAGCGTGAACGTGCTGGAGGGCTTCGCGCGAACGGAGCCGGGGCTGGTTCGGGTGATACGGAACGAACGGAACATGGGGCTGCTTCACAATATGAACCGCCTGCTCGAGCTGACGACAGCCGACTATGTGTACGGCGCGGCCTGCGACGACAAGATCCTGCCCGGATTCTTCGAGCGATCGATGGGCCTTCTCGAGCGACATCCCGCTGCCGGCCTGTGCTCGACACTCTCCGGCATCATGGACGAGGCGGGAGAATACCGGGGTCTGGTTCGGACACCCATCGTTTGCGGCGGGGACAGCTACGTGACGCCGGTCGAGGCCCTGGCCGCGCTGCGTCGGCACGGCAGCTGGTTCATGGGTAACACGACGGCATATCGCCGGGCCGCGCTGATCGAGGCGGGGGGCTTCATTCCAGAGCTCGGGCCATATTGCGATGGCTTCATCAGTCTCGTCCTCGCGCTCAAGCATGGCGCGTGCTTCATCCCCGAGCCCCTGGCGATGTGGAGGAGGATGGACGACACATACTCGAGGCGAGTGAGCATGAACTTCGACGCAATGATCAACATCATCGAGACGGCCGAACGGCTGATGCGTTCGACGTATCGCGAGGTGTTTCCGCCCGACTACGTCGAGGAGTGGAGGCGGGAGCTCGCATTCGGAGCGGCAACGAGTTTCGTGGCCTCCTGCACCGATGGGCGATTCGCGGGGCTCGAGCGGCTAGCTTCCCCCCGCGGTGTGGTCGACAAGGCGTTTCTCTGGATTCTGCGGACGTGGCCGGCACTTGGCCGGGTGTTGGCATGTCCCTACCTCTTCGTTCGTCTTCGACCGAAACATCTGTGGTCTGCCTGGTGCCGCAGAACGATATATCTCCTCGATCCGCGCTTGCGCGGAGTGGGCCGATGACGTATTACGCCGACAAGCTGGACGCGCTGGCCGACCTCTTCGGAGCGCCGGCGGAGCTCGCCGGGAACCGGCTGCGGGTGAGGGAGTGCGAGTATCCGATCATCGATGACGTCATCGTGCTCCTGCCGCATGAACGGTGCCCGGTGAGCGTGCGGGCGGAGATCGAGCGGACGAAATCGTTGTCATCCCGTGCCGGTGCCCCGGATGACACGAAGTTTTCGCAACGGGTCCAAACGGGCTTCGGCCTGGAATGGCAGGAGTATGCCGACATCCTGCCGGAGCACGCGGACGAGTTTCGGAGCTACTTCGACGTGGTGGACCTCGAGGCCCTCAAAGGGCGACGGGTCTGTGATCTCGGGTGCGGCAACGGTCGCTGGTCCCATTTCGTCGCGCCGTATTGCGGTGAGCTCGTCCTGGTGGACTTCTCCGAGGCGATCTTCGTGGCGCGACGGAACCTCGCGGGCGTGAAGGGCGCGCTCTTCTTCATGGGCGACGTGACGGTGCTGCCGTTTCGGAAGGAGTTCGCGGAGTTCGCGTTTTGTCTCGGCGTCCTTCACCATCTGCCGACGCCGGCGCTCGACGCGGTCGCGGGTCTCGGGGCGTACACGCGCTCGCTGCTGGTCTATCTCTACTATGCCCTCGACAACCGTCCAGCCTACTTTCGGGCCCTTCTGGCGCTCGTCACGTCCGTGAGGCGCCGGCTCAGCCGGATCGAGAGCCGACGAATCCGACGTTTCGTGGCGCTGGGTATCGCGGTCGGCGTGTACGAGCCGTTGGTGATCGTCGGGCACCTGTTCGACATGGTCGGGCGGGGACGGATGGTCCCGCTTTTCGAGGCGTATCGCGGCAAAAGCCTGGAGCGGGTGCAGCAGGACGCCTACGATCGATTCTTCACGAGCATCGAGCAGCGGGTCTCACGCGAGCAAATCGTTCGAGAGCTGTCACCACGATTCCAATCGGTGGTCGTTAGTGCGCGCCCACCGTACTGGCACTTCGTCTGCACGCGCTCGTGATTCTCGATCCGGTGGATCGGTGCAGCTGAAGCTCCTGTCGATCCTCGCGTGTCCGGAGTGCCGGGGCGAGCTATCGCTCGTGTCTGTCGAGTCTGATGCGTTCGGTGGCGTGACGCGCGGGAGCCTCGAGTGCGCGCGCTGCCGGCGAGGCTATCCGATCGAGGCGGGGATCCCGCGGCTCGTCGAGCGGCACCGGGCTGAGACGTCATTCGGCTATCAGTGGAACGTCTTTCGCCGGGAGCAGCTGGACTCGTGTAACGGCACGGGTCTTTCCGGTAAGAGGTTCCGGACCGAGACCGGCTGGACTGCCGAGAACCTCGATGGGAAGTGGGTCCTCGAGGTAGGGTGTGGTGCGGGGCGGTTCCTCGAAATCGTCGCACAGTACCCGTGCGAGGCGGTGGGCGTGGACGTGAGCAGCGCGATCGATGCCGCCGCTGCGACCGTGTCCGGGCGGAAGAACGTGCATCTCGTGCAGGCGGACGTGTACGGCTTGCCCTTTCGATCGGGCGTGTTCGACGCCTGTTACTGCATCGGTGTCATTCAGCACACGCCGGATCCACTGCGCTCGCTCGCGGCCCTGCCGCGACTCCTGAAGCCCGGAGGACGCCTGGCGGTCACCGTCTACGAGCGCAAGTGGTGGACGCGGCTGAACGGCAAGTACCTCGTGAGACCGTTGACGCGACGGTTGAACAAACGGGTGCTCCATGTCGGCATCAAGGTGCTGATGCCCGCGCTGTTTTCGATCGCGGAGGTGTTGTTTCGCGTGCCCGTCCTCGGGCGCGCATTCGCCTTTGTCTTTCCGGTCGCGAACTATGTGGATGCGAGAAGATTGTCGCTGCGGCAACGATACCGCTGGGCGCTTCTCGATACCTTCGACCGGCTGGCCCCCGAGTTCGATCATCCACTGACCGAGCAGGAAGTGCGGACCGTGCTCGAGCGCGAGGGCATGAAAGAGCTCGTGCGACTCGAGAATCCAGGACTGAACGTCGTCGGGGAGCGCCGGCCTTGAGGAGGGCGCTGATCCTCTGCAATTACCCGCCCGGCGTCGCGGCGGGCCAACGCTTCCGGTTCGAGCAGTACCTGGGTGTTCTGCGGGACGCTGGTATCGAGGCCACGGTCGAGTCGTTTTTCCCTCCGTGGGTCTGGCCGATCCTCTATCGGCCGGGCAACCCGCTGCGCAAGGCGTGGGCGGTGGTGCAGGGCTTCGGGCGGCGGCTCGCGTTGCTCCGTCGGATTCGCCAGTATGACTCGATCTTCATCCACCTGGAGGCAGCACCGATTGGGCCCCCGATCATCGAGTGGGCGCTGTTCCGGCTCGGGTGCCGGGTTATCTACGACATCGACGACGCGATCTTCATCAATAGAACGTCGGAGGCCAATCGGATTGTCGCGCCGCTGCGGTGGCGCTCGAAGGTGGCCTACGTGACGCGGAGGAGCTGGAGGGTGACGGCGTGCAACAGGTTTCTCGTGGATTGGGCGCGTCAGTTCAATCCGCGCGTCACTTTGCTGCCCACCACCGTCGACCCCGAGTATCACAGGCGGAGGGGGTCGGCGGCGCCCAACGCTCGCCCGGTGATCGGGTGGACGGGGAGCCGGTCGACGGTGGCTTATCTGGATATCGTCATCCCGACGCTCGCCCGGTTGCAGGAGAAGCACGACTTCATGTTTCGCGTGATCTGCGACGTTGCTCCGGCGTATCCCCAGATCAGCAACTACGAGTACGTGCCGTGGCGGAAGAAGACGGAGATCGAAGATCTCCAGGCGATCGACATCGGTCTCATGCCGGTACCGGATGGGCTCTGGGAGCGTGGCAAGGTCGGGTTCAAGGCCATTCAGTATTCGGCGCTGGCGATCGTCCCGGTGGTCTCGGACGTGGGCTCCGGGCCGGAGGTGGTCATGGACGGGAAGACGGGATTCGTCGTGAGAAACGACGGGGACGAATGGTATCGTGCCCTGGAGTGGCTCCTCGAAAACCCCGGGCGGTGGGCGGCGTTCGGCGTGGCGGCGCGCGAGCACATCCTCACAAGGTATTCGGTGCCGTCGCTGGCGAAGACATACGTCAGCCTGTTTGAATGAAAGGGGCGACGTGATCGAAAGCGGACCGATCGAGCTGTCCGTCGTCATGCGGTGCCTCAACGAGGCCGACACGCTTGCTGCCTGCATCGAGAAGGCCCGGCGCGCGCTCAAGGAAGGCGGTATTTCCGGGGAGGTGATCGTCGCGGACAACGGGTCGACGGCCGGCTCGGCGCCGTACGGACAGGGGGTGCGACTTCGAGCAGTACTGCCTGCGCGCGGGCTTGCGGTTCGAGAGGCTCTGGATCGGCCTGAAGGGCCGGGCGCTCGAAGCGGAGACCTTCATCAAGACGGTTCACGGCGTCGTCAAGGCGAAGTTCTGCGAGAAGGCCGCTCAGGACTTCAAGGAGTCGTCGCTCCTCTTTCGCGCCGAAGAGTGGCCGTGCAATAGCGGGCGCTGGGTCATGTCCCCCATGCGGTAAACTCTACTCGGCGACGATGACTCCGACGACACATGGCGAGTGGACCGATTTGGAACGTTGGGAAGCCGCGTATGCGCGTTTTGAAACGCCGCAGGAGGAGACCGCCAAATTCGCGCGGCGGCTCAAGAAGCTGAAGGCAACGGACTGGGCACGGGGAGCCCTCATCGTCGAACTCTTCTGCGGACGCGAGAACGGCCTACACGCGCTGAGCGGTCTTGGTTTCACGAACCTCGAAGGCGCCGACCTTTCGCCTTCGTTGATCGCGCAATACAAAGGCCCGGCCCGATGCCACACCGTGGATTGCCGGCACTTGCCGTTCGAGAACGGAAGCAAGGATATCCTGATTGTGCAAGGTGGGCTCCATCATCTGCTGTCGCTTCCCGAGGACCTCGAGCGGACGCTGAAGGAGGCGAACCGGGTGTTGAGGGACGGGGGGAGGTTTGTGGCGGTCGAGCCGTGGCGGACGCCTTTCCTGCGCCTCGTCCATTTCCTGAGCGAACGCAGGCTGGCGAGACGCTGTTCCGCCAAGCTGGACGCCTTCGCCACGATGGTGGAGCACGAACGGCAGACGTACGAGCAATGGTTGAGCCGGCCGGATATCATCCTCTCGCTGTTACGAACGTACTTCGATCCCGAGCTTTGCTCCATCCAGTGGGGAAAGCTGTCCTTCGTCGGACGCAAGAAAGCGAGCGGTCGATAGATCGTGGGCCTCTTGGACGGGCTTTACCGGGACTTTGTCCACGACCGGCGCGCGCGAGTGCTGTGCGGCCACCTGGCGCCTCTCATTCCGCCCGGCGCGCGCGTTCTGGATCGTCTGCTCACGGACCTGATCTCGCTGACGCGGCTTGATGCGTCGATCACCGGTGTTGATGTTCTCGTGCAAGATCATACGCGGGTTCTCGTGGAAAAACTTGACGGGTGAGAGCCCGGCGACGGTTGTTTGTCTGGACATCGTCATCCCGACGCTCGACCGGTTGCAGGAGAAGCACGACTTCGTGTTTCGCGTGATCTGCGACGTTGCTCCGGCGTATCCCCAGATCACGAACTACGAGTACGTGCCGTGGCGGGAGGAGAGAGAGAGCGCGAGGACCTCCAGGCGATCGACATCGGTCTCATGCAGGTCCCGGATGGGCTCTGGGAGCGTGGCAAGGTCGGGTTCAAGGCCATTCAGTATTCGGCGCTGGCGATCATCCCGGTGGTCTCGGAGGTGGGCTCCGGGCCGGAGGTGGTCGTTGACGGGAAGACGGGATTCGTCGTGAGAAGCGAGGGGGACGAATGGTATCGTGCCTTGGAGGGGCTCCTCGAAAACCTTGAGCGATGATCGATCTGTTCGGATGAGGGGGGGTGGCGTGATCGAGGGCGGGCCGATCGAGCTGTCCATCGTCATGCCGTGCCTCAATGAGGCCGACACCCTCGCCGCCTGCATCGAGAAGGCCCGGCGCGCGCTGAAGGAAGGCGGTATTTCCGGGGAGGTGATCGTCGTGGACAACGGGTCGACGGACGGCTCGCCGGAGATCGCCCGGAAGCTCGGTGCGCGCGTCGTCAACGTGACCGCGCGCGGCTACGGGAACGCCCTGATGGGCGGCATCGCCGCCGCGCGTGGGACCCACGTCCTCATGGGCGACGCCGACGATAGCTACGATTTTCTCGAGGCGCCCAGGTTTCTGGCCAAGCTGCGTCAGGGCTATGAGCTGGTCCAGGGCTGTCGGCTGTCCTCGGGCGGCGGCACCGTGATGCCGGGCGCGATGCCGTGGCTCCACCGGTGGTGGGGCAACCCGATGTTCTCACTGCTGGCGCGGCGGTGGTTCCGCGCGCCGGTTCACGACGTCTACTGCGGTCTCCGCGCGTTCCGAAGGGATCTGTCCGAGCGCCTCGATCAGCGGTGCACCGGCATGGAATTCGCCACGGAAATGATCATCCGCGCCAGCCTGTACGGGGCGAGGATCGCCGAGGTGCCGATCACGCTCCACCCCGACGGCCGCAAGGCCCACGCGCCGCACCTGAAGACCTTCCGGGACGGCTGGCGCACGCTGCGGTTCTTTCTCATGTACTCGCCGCGCCAGCTGTTCCTGGTCCCGGGCGCGCTGCTCGTGCTCCTGGGCCTGGTGGGCTACGCCGTGGCGATGCCCGGTCTCAGCATCCGCGGCGTGCACTTCGACGCGCACACGCTGCTCTTCGCGAGCCTGGCGATGCTGTGCGGGTACCAGTCGATCCTCTTCGCGATCTTCACCAAGACCTTCGCGATCACCGAAGGCTTGATGCCTGAGGACCCGCGACTCACGCGCTTCTACGAGTTCGTGAACCTGGAGCGGGGGCTGATCGTCGCCGTTGGAGCGCTTCTCGCGGGCGCGGGTCTGCTCGGCTACGCGTTCTACCACTGGGCCTCGACGGGCTACGGCGCCCTCGACTACGCGCGGACGATGCGCTGGGTCATTCCGGGGGCCACGCTCACCGCGCTCGGGTTCCAGACCGTCTTCTCCAGCTTCTTCGTCAGCATCCTCGGGATGGGCCGGAAGTGAGGCTGGCCGAGCGCGTCCACGGCGGATACGTGACCACCCGGCGGGTGCGCGTGCTCGCCCACCACCTTGCCGCTCTCGTCCCGCAGGGCGCGCGCGTGCTCGACGTGGGCTGCGGCGACGGCCTGCTTGACCGCGAGCTGCTGTCGCGGCGGCCCGACCTTTCGATCGAAGGGATCGACGTTCTGGTCCGTTCCGACGCACACATCCAAGTGATCGGCTTTGATGGACGCGCTATTCCGTTCGGTGATCGGAGCTTCGACGCAGTTCTTTTCGTGGACGTGTTGCACCACACGGATGATCCGTTCGCCGTCCTGAGCGAGGGCACGCGGGTCGCGAAGCGCACCGTCGTGGTCAAGGACCACAATCTGGATGGCGTTCTTGCCGGACCAGCGCTGCGCTTCATGGACCGCATGGGCAACGCCAGGCATGGCGTCGCGCTCCCATACAACTATTGGACCAAGGCGCGCTGGACCGAGGCATTTGCTCGGCTTGGACTGACGGTCGCGGCGTACCGAGGTCGATTGGGCCTGTACCCGTCACCGGTGAGCTGGGTGTTCGAGCGCTCCCTGCATTTCGCCGCACGGCTGGAGCGATTCGGGAACGGCAAGGGCTGATGCGGGAGGCCTGGGCGTTGTTCGCGATCGCGCTGGCCCTGCGCCTGGGCTACGTGCTGCTCTATCCGCAGTTTCCGCTCGGCTCCGACGACGCCTTCACGTACGATCATTTTGCCTGGAACCTGGCGTCAGGGAAGGGATTCGTCGGGCCGCTCCTGCACGAGCCTCCCGGGTCCCCGGACTTTCCGCAGGCCTCCATCGGTCCGATCTATCCGGGGTTTCTGGCTCTGATCTATCTGATGTTCGGTCACTCGTTGGTGCCGGTCAGGATCGTCCAGGCGCTCCTGGGCGCGCTGATCATCGTCGTCTTGTACGGGACGGTCAGGGACGCGTTCGGACGCGAGATCGCCCGGTGCGCCGGGGTGCTCATCGCGCTGTATCCCGCGCTCATCGTCAACACCGGTGTCGTTCTCACGGAGATCCTGACCGCATTCCTCCTGTCCGTCGTGGTGTGGGTGCTCGCGCGGGCGGTGCGCTCCGAAGCCCGGTGGCTCTGGGGCGCGGCCGGCGTCACCATGGGGGTGGCGGTTCTTCACCGCCAGGAGACTCTGGCGCTGGTGCCCGTGTTCGCGGCTCTGATCATCTGGCGCGCTCGGCCGCGGCATCTCGGTCCGCGGGTGGCGCTGTTCGCGGTGATCGCGATCCTGACGGTCGGCGTCTGGACGGTCCGGAACTATGTCGTGTTCCGGACGTTCATCCCCGTGACGTATCGTGGCGGAGAGGGGTTGTGGATCTCGACCAAGGGGTGGATGGAGTGGCACACCGACGACCCGGAGTTCCAGTCGCTCGTGCGCGGAGTGAAGTACTACGAGCAGGACGGGCCGTTCCGGCGGGCGGCGCTGCGGAACATCGTCAATGATCCGGTCAGGTATCTCACCCTCAGCGTGAAGCGCATTCCCCAGATGTGGGTCGGCAGCCATTCGACGGTCGTCGGGCTGTCGCGAAGCTTCAGCGACTATTACACGAGCGGCTACTACGCTCGTGTCGCGGCGAAAGCGGCGCTGCTTCTGGCAAACACGTGGCTGGTCCTCGCCGGTGTCTGGGGGCTGGTCGTGGCGCTGCGGACGACCGGGGGCGCACCGGTCGTCCCGGCCCTGCTGGCGGCTCCGATCATAGTGATCGCGATCATTCATGTCTTCTTGTATGCCACCCAGCGCTACACCGTTCCCGTCATGCCGTTCGTTCTCGTCTTCGCGGCTGTGGCGCTCCATGGTTCCACCAATCGCATACTTCGGTGCTACAGCTAAGGTTTGTTTCGACTTCGACATGCCACTTCTCTGCGACGAGTCGTCGCTGATGTGCACGGGGTCGCGCGAACATCCATCCCCACTCGACCGGAGTGCGGAACGTCCGCCACGAGAGTATCGCCGTGGCGGTCGCCGGAGCTCACTGTGGTGGCCGTGTTGCTGGAGGAGCGCGCAATGACGTCTCATCGCGAGTCACGAGACTCTTCTGGCGACAGATGCGCCGGGACAACGGGTGGCCCGTCCAACAAGTTTCAGTGCGGTGCGGGCGGCGACACCATCTACTGGATTCACCAAATACGTCTGCCCGATGGGACGGTGACACCAGGAGTGTCCCGGCCAGCGATGCATGATTTCGGCCTCGACGAAGTGGACGTTCACAACAAGCGAGTGCTCGATATCGGATGCCTGGATGGCCTATACACGTTCTACGCGGAGCAGCGCGGTGCCGGAGAGGTCGTCTCCATCGACATTCTTGAGGAACAGTTCGGCCCGCAGAGGCAGCGCTATAACACAGCGGCCGGTTACCTGTGGGCCCACAAGCGGCTCGGCAGTCGGGCAAAGTACGTGTTTCCCTACTCGGTCTACGACGTATCGCCCGACGGCTTCGGTCAGTTCGACGTCGTTTATTGCCTGGGCGTGATTTACCATTTGGCCCACCCGCTGCTGGCTCTCGAGCGCATCAACGACGTCATGGTGCCGGGCGGTATTCTGGTACTGGAAAGCGAGGTTAGCGCGACACGCGCCGGGTTTTTCCATCAGCGAAGGCACGCCGCGACCTTCCCGATGGTCAACGTTATGTCAGCACGCGAAGCTGCGCGCAAACTCGTCAAACTTCTGCTTCGTAACCCTGCGATGGTGCGTCGGCTGCTTCCACACATCGCGCGCCGGCTTGCTAACGCGATCCGCCCCAGCGCGCTCGACAAAGGCGTCTACTACGGCGACCGGACCACGCTGTGGGTATTTGATTGCACTACGTTGGAGCGCCTTATCGACTTCTCCGGGTTCGAGATTGTCAAGGCATTCTCCCACTCCACTCGCATGGCGTACCACTGTCGAAAGGTCACCAACATCGATGCAACCTTCGCGGCATCTTGGAAATACCAGAAGGTCAAGAACCGGATCACGAATGTAGAGGGTCAGGAGTCGTAATAGTACTGAACCTCAGACTCGATAAAGAAGAGAGCCAGCGAAATTCTCAACCTCGAAACGGTCTCGGTTCTGAGGGCAGGTCCACAGTAGCCTCGATGATCTCACCCCTGAGGAGTTCGCGCAGCGCACCCTCAACGCGGTGGGCAGGTTAGGGGCAGGTCAACGCCCCTGTACATCCGGTGCAGCTGCACTGGACCCACTACGTGCACATTGCAATCGAAAACGGGCTAGTTGATAGTCATCCGGACGCCAAAAGCTGACGATTCCAATGTATCCCAAATATGCCCACTTGAACGAACGTTGAGGTATCCATAACATAATTCTCAAGACCAGCTTCCACCATTCTGGCAGTGAAGGATCCGAATCGATATATTGAGCGTAAACCCGTTGATCGTAATAACCATATGCTCTGGTTGCCAGCATTCTCCTCAATGACTTTTGAGGTGTTTTCTCGCACACCAATGACTTTGCCAATGAAGAGTAGAACTGATTTGGGAGTCCCCAGATGACTGAAGGACAATGTATCATTTCCACCTGAAAGTATCTGTGACCCCAATTAGTCTGACCCAAGCGGATCTTTACCAGCGGGTCCGCCACGACCAACGCGCGCTTGCCCGGCATAAATCGGTAGATGATCGCCATGTGCACGTAATCCGTGCCGATGTACGGGCGATAGTCAACGGTGTGCCAGAGGTCTCTCTTGAATACCACCCCTCCCAGATAGGTAATATAATTGGCTGTGTCGATTAGCAGCCGCTCTTGATCGGTCGGGCCATACTCCCTATTTTCTCTCACCCTCATTCTTCGTGCCTCGACCCGCATCGAAAAATCATGGTTCCATGTTGATCCGTTCACGACGACTAAGGCGTGTTTCCTGTCGAGGTGTGTGAGAATGGTCTCTATCGCGTTCGGTTCTGGATGATCATCGTCCGACAACAACCACACATATTCGGTGGTTGCCATCTCCACGGCGTTGACCATCCCTTGATCAATGCCGACCGCTTGAGGCGTACTCCCGAAGAACACATATTGGTAACGCTCTTTTTGAAAGCGCACGACCTTTTCATGCGTATCGTCTTTCGACATATTGTCAGAGATGAATATCGGAACCTTATGGGGCATTACTTGTGGTAAGAGTGCCTCCAGCGTCTCCAGCAAGTATTGGGAGCGATTCCAAGTTGGAATCACAATGGACAATGTTTCATTCATCTCATGTCTAACACGACCGATGGTGAAGGCCATGGTACACCTCTGATTGAAAATCGCGCCGACCCGCTGAGCGAGAGTGTATCAACAAAATGCGAGCCCCTCATGAGCGAATGCCGGGAGCTCCCCCGTACGAGAAATCTCCGAGGTTGGCTGTGCGAGAGACCGGCCTACACCCGGTGATGGCTCGTTCAGCATGCGCTACGCCGTTTCGTCGTTCTTTTCGGCGGTGGCTCATACAGGAGCTCAATCTTGACGCACCCGGAGAGGGTGTCGGCCACGGGCATTGTTCGAAACGTGAGGTCTCGGATGTGGGGTCGGATGAGAAACGGCTGTGGACGGCAGTTCGGTTTGTTGTAAGAAGCGATAGGCGACAAGTGCTATGGTGTTCTCGTAGATGAAGATCGACAGCGCGACTCGGATCTACGTTGCGGGTTGCGCCGGTATGCTGGGGGACGCCGTCTACCAGCACCTGTCGGGCATCGCCGAGGTCCGAGCGACCGACATCAACGTGAACGAGCCGTGGCTGGGTTACGCCGACGTGCGCGACTACTCGCAGATGCGCCGCTCGATCGGGGAGTTCCGCCCCGATGTCATCGTCAATCTGGCAGCCATCACGGATCTCGAGGAGTGCGAGCGGGAGCCGGAGAACGCGTGGCTGACCAACGCGCTGGGCTCCGAGAATCTCGGGCTGATCGCGAACGAGCTGGATGCGACCTGCGTGTACATCTCGACGGCGGGCGTGTTCGACGGCGCACGCGCGACGTACTCCGACTTCGACGCCCCCAACCCCATCAACTGCTATGGGCGGTCGAAGCACTATGGCGAGACGTTCGTTCACCAGCACGTTCGAAAACACTACGTACTACGGGCGGGATGGATGATGGGCGGAGGGCCGGCGAAGGACAAGAAGTTTCTCAACAAGATCTACCGCCAGCTCATCGAGGGCCGGCGGGAGCTGTTCGTGGTTGACGACAAGGTCGGCACGCCCACGTACAGCGTCGATTTCGCCCGCGGCCTGCACGTGCTGCTCGAAAGCGATCTGTACGGTCTCTACAACCAGGGGGGTGAGGGGGTGTGCAGCAGGTACGAGGTCGCGCAGGAGTTCGTGCGGCTTCTGGGGCTGGAGCGCGACGTCGCGGTGAACAAGGTCGAGTCGTCGTTTTTCGCGAAGGAGTACTTCGCGCCGCGCCCCGCCAGCGAAGCCCTGGTGAATCTCAAGCTGAGGGCGCGTGGCCTGAACGTGATGCGGGACTGGCGGACGTGTCTGCGTGAGTACAGCGAGGTGTTCGTGCGGGCCCAACGAGGCCTGGCATGAGAACCAGTGCCCCCGCGATGGGCCTCGTCGTCGTCGGAGGCCTCCTTGCCGTCGTGCTGCTGGCGCTCGGGGTTGTCGGGAGTTGGCTCGATTGGGTGGTGGTGTCGCAGACGAACTCGATGCAGCCGCTCCCCAGCGCAGACGTCGTGGAGGACTACCTGACGGGAGTGTTCTGGGCGGCGCTCCTTGCCGTGGCAGTCGGCATCTGGGGGCGGAGGGTCCAGTTCCGCGGCCCGCTCCTCGTGGCCTGGAGCGTCAAGGTGTTCGCCGCGCTGGGTTTCATGTTGTTCTACGACTACACGTATGGCGTGGATGTGGACGGCTATTACGGCCACGCCGTGTTGCGGGGGTTCGCGTTCGAGGGGTTCGAGATCGGGAAGGGCACCGAAAATCTTCGGACCTTGACGTGGCTCCATTTACAGGCCCTCTCCGGCTCGTATCACGCCACGCGGCTCACCTTTGCTCTGATCGGGCTGGTGGCCGTGTACCTCATGTACCGCGCCGGCGTCATGTTCCTCGGCCGCGAAGATCGCCGGCTCTTCTACGTGCTGGCCCTGAGCCCATCCGTCGTGTTCTGGTCGTCCATCGTCGGAAAGGATCCGATCACCTTCTTCGGCGTCTCCGCCTACGTCTTCGGCGTGGTCGGATGGGATCGCGCGGCACGGGCTCGCTATCTCCTCTGGATCGCGCTCGGGATCACGGTGGCGGTGTTCGTGCGCGCGTGGCTCGGCCCGATCCTGCTCCTTCCACTTGCGGTCCTGGGGGCGGGGCGCAGGGCGGGCATCATGAGGCGAGCGGTGTTCGTGTCCCTGGGGATCGCCGGGGCTGCCGCCGCGCCGATCGTCATCGAGATGACGATCGGGATCGAGGCGGTGCGCTACGACGAGGTGCTCGCGACGACCAACACCCTGGCGCGGTCCCTCGAGGTGGGCGGCTCGACCCTCGAGATGCCGGAACTGTCGGGTGCCGGCGACGTCATCGCCTTTGCGCCTCTCGGCGTGTTCACGGTGCTGTTTCGCCCGCTGCCCGGGGAGATCCCCAGCGCGTTCGGGCTCATGGCCGGTCTGGAGAACGCGTTCTTGCTGCTCCTCCTCTTGCGTGTGGTCTGGCGCACGCGGCTCAGGGACCTGAAGGATCCCCTGGTGGTGTGGGGCCTTGCCGTCGTGCTGGGGTGGGCGTTCTTCTACTCGTTCAGCACGTACCAGAATCTCGGGACTGCGGTGCGACACCGGGTCGAGATCTACCCGCTGCTGGTCGGGCTGCTCCTGTACCTGGGCCGCCGCCGAGAGGACACTGCCCGCGGCGGATCCGGGAAGCGCTGGCGGGCCGGCATGGTGGCGACGGGTTCTCGGTAGGTCGTTCGCATGTGCGGGATAGCCGGCTTCTTGACGGCGGCCCGGCAGGAGGCCTCGGAGCTTTCGGCGGTGGCCACGCTGATGGCGACCACGCTGAAGACGCGTGGACCCGACGACGGCGGTGACTGGGTCGATGGCGAGGCCGGTATCGCGCTCGGCACCAGGCGCCTCGCCGTCATCGACCTGTCTCCGCAAGGGCACCAGCCGATGCACTCCGCGTGTGGCCGGTACGCGATCACGTTCAACGGCGAGATCTACAACTTCCTCGAGCTGCGCGAAGAACTCGACCGCCTCGGCCACGCGTTCCGCGGGCACTCAGACACGGAGGTGATGCTAGAGGCGTTCAGCGAGTGGGGCTTCGAGAAGGCGCTGGCGCGGTTCAACGGCATGTTCGCGTTCGCACTATGGGACCGACGGGAACATGTGCTGCACCTGGGCCGCGACCGCCTGGGCGAGAAGCCGCTCTACTACGGCTGGGCCAGCCGGACGTTCCTCTTCGGCTCCGAGTTGAAGGCGCTGCGAGCGCACCCGGAGTTCCGGGGCGAGATCAACCCGGAGGCCCTGGCCCTGTACCTCCGGTACGCGTATGTGCCCTCGCCGCACAGTATCTACAGGGGCATCTACAAGCTTCCGCCCGGATGCGCCCTCAGCCTCTCTCGCGCGATGGCGATGGCGCCCGGCGGCTTCGATCCGTATCCGAGGCCGATTGGCGGCTCGCCCGGGGGGAAACCCGTCCGCTACTGGTCGGCTCGCGAGGTGGCGCAGCGGGGGCTCGCCGACCCGTTCCGCGGCACCGAGCAGCAGGCCGCCGATCAGCTCGACACCCTCCTGCGGGACTCGGTGCAGAGGCGGATGATCTCCGACGTCCCGCTCGGCGTCCTCCTCTCCGGCGGCGTGGATTCGTCCACGGTGACGGCGCTGATGCAAGCGCAGAGCCCGCGGCCGGTGCGGAGCTTCACGATCGGCTTCCGCGAGCAGGGCTTCGACGAGGCGGCCCACGCGCATGCCGTGGCGCGGCACCTGGGGACGGACCATACCGAGCTCTACGTGAGCCCTGGTGACGCGCTCGATGCGATCGCCCGGCTGCCGACGCTCTACGACGAGCCGTTCGCCGACTCGTCGCAGATTCCGACGTTCCTCCTCAGCGCGCTCGTCCGTGGCCACGTGACCGTGGCGCTTTCCGGTGACGGTGGCGACGAGCTGTTTGCCGGCTACAACCGGTACCTCATGGGCAGGACCGTCTGGCGCACGGTCGGCTGGATGCCGCAGGCGCTCCGGAGGGCGGGGGAGCGCCTCTTGCGTGTGCCGAGCCCCGAGCGGTGGGAGCGGCTGGCCGGGCGCTTCTCGTTCCTGGCGAAGGGGTACGGCACCCAGGGCACGTTCGGCGACAAGTTCCACAAGCTCGCCAACGTGCTGGCGATGCCGAATCCCGAAGCCCTCTACTGCCGGCTCGTCACCTTCTGGGAAGATCCCGCCGAGGTGCTCCGCGAAGGCCGGGAGGGCTACCTGCCCCTGATGGATCCCCGGTACTGGCTCGACACCTCCGACTTCGTCGCCCGCATGATGTACCTCGACCTGGTGAGCTACCTGCCGGACGACATCCTGACCAAGGTGGACCGCGCGAGCATGGGCACATCGCTCGAGGTCCGCGTGCCGATGCTCGACCACCGCGTGGTGGAGTTCGCCTGGCGGCTGCCGATGTCCATGAAGATTCGCGGCGGGCAGACCAAGCGGGTGCTGCGGCGGGTGCTGTACCGCTACGTTCCGCGGGAGCTGATCGAGCGGCCCAAGATGGGATTCGGGATCCCGCTGGCCGAGTGGCTGCGCGGCCCGTTGCGCGACTGGGCGGAAGCGCTCCTCGATGCCCGGCAGCTCCGTGACGGCGGTCTCTTCCAGCCGGCGCCGATCCGGGCAAAGTGGGAGGAGCACCTGTCGGGCCGGCGAAACTGGCAGGCGCAGCTCTGGTGCGTGCTGATGTTCGAGGCCTGGCGGACCGCCTCGGTCCCGGCCCCTCGGTGACACCGTCCGGCATTGTTCCTGTTCGGCGGGGCTCTGCTGCTAATCTTGGGGGTATGGAGCGCGGATCTCGAACGGGATCGGGGCCCATCCGGGTCCTTCACGTCGCCGTGATCGATGACTCGCTCAAGTTCCTGCTCAAGCGGCAGCTCTTGCACCTCCGGTCGAAGGGCTACGATGTCCACGCGATGAGCAGTCCGGGGCGGTGGCGTGGAGAGCTCGAGGCCGCCGGCGTGCGGTTCCACCCGGTGAGGCTCCTGCGGCGGTTCAGCCCGCTCTCGGACCTGCTCGCGCTGGTGCGGATGGTCTTCATATTTCGCCGTGAGCGCATCCACATCGTCCACACGCACATCGCCAAGGCGGCGCTTCTGGGGCAGGTGG
>Ga0209341_10002299_pt1 | contig 18187 bp, 19 predicted proteins | sample RifCSP13_2_FD_184020 | JGI IMG/M metagenome (GOLD analysis project Ga0209341, IMG submission 184020) | Soil microbial communities from Rifle, Colorado - Rifle CSP2_sed 13_2 (SPAdes) (version 2) | ecosystem: Environmental > Terrestrial > Deep subsurface > Rock core/Sediment | place: Rifle... | reverse complement strand
CCCTTGTAGCAGACATAGAAGATACCGATAATTTAAAAGAAAAGCTTATGAATATTCTTAATGATGAACTACTTAGAGAAAAATTAAAAAAAAACGGATTTGATACAGTTTCAAAATACGATATTAAAGAAAGCCAAAGAAAGTTTGAAAAGGCTATTATGGATATTTTCCCTTTTAAACACAATTCATCCCCTGATAAGCTTCTAAAAATCTCTTCCAAGTAACGATATGAAAGGGAAACTTCTTATCTGCGCTTATTACTTTCCACCAATAGGCACACCGAGAAGCTACAGATGGCGAGAGTTTGTTACACATCTTTCTTCGAAAGGCTGGAAGATAGATGTACTTACAATAGATACCTCCAATAAACATCCAAATTATGATTCAAAACTCTTGGATAATCTCCCGACCGAAGTAAGGATATTTAGAACATATCCCGGAATTATGCACCATTTCTCCAGTCTTCTTTTGAGTAAAAGAAATGCCATTACGAGCAAAGCGAAGCAATCTAATAATTACGAATTTACTTCACCTGATACTCCAACCTCTTTCAGACAAACAATTGGAAGATCCCTATTTAGGATCTTTGAGAAAAGCCTCAGGACAGTTTTCATACCTGATGAAGCAGTTACCTGGCTTCCATTTGCAATTTTAAAGGGTAGAAAGCTTACCAAAGAGAACAGTTATGATGTAATCATTTCATCCGGCTTTCCTTTCACATGTCATATAGTAGGTTTCTTTCTAAAGCAGGCTAGTGGAGGTAAACCCTGGATAGCCGATTATGGTGACCCTTGGGTGAATAATCCCTCATTTGCCTTGCCAAAATGGCGTTCATTTATTGACAAAGAAATAGAGTCCAGGATTTTAAATTCGGTAAATAAGATAATCGTTAATACAGATAGAACAAAAGATCATTATTTGAATTTGTATCCATTTCTCAAATCAGAAGACATAAAGGTTATCACACAGGGGTTTTCTAAAGAAGGATTTCATGAAGTCTCTCCAGAGATAACAGACAAATTTAGAATTGTTTACACCGGGGTATTCTATAAAGACAGAGAGCCTTTCATTCTCTTTGATGCACTTACTCATGTAAAGGAAATTTGGAAAGACCTAGAGGTAATTATCGCCGGCAATATAACTAAAGATGAATATAAAAAATACGCAGAAAATAAAGGCCTATCTGAGATTGTTCGCTTTATTGGGTTTGTGCCACAGAAAAAAGCCCTGTCTTTTCAAAAAGGAGCTTCAGTACTCCTATTAATAGGCAATCGTGGAGGAATCCAAGTTCCCGGAAAAATCTATGAATACTTTGCATCCAAAAGGCCGATACTATCAATAACAATTGATAAATACGATATTGCTTCAACATTCGTTAACAGGTTTAAACGGGGCATCTCTGTTGAAAATGACTCTGAAAAGCTGAGTGAATCCATAATTTACCTCTATAACCTGTGGAAGAATAAACGTCTGGAAAGCGAGTTTAATCTCGAGGATGTAGACGAATTTTGCTGGGATAGATTAGCTGAAAAGCTGGAAGAAACAATTCTAGAAGCTACGGACTCAAACAAAAAGAATTGAATAATAGTACATCTTGCCATTTGGGAATAAGATGACATTATATAAGGGCATTACGCCTCTCACGTACCAAACTAGACTAAAATCTCTACTAACTTCTGAACAGATTCATTATTAGTTAAATGACTGTGATTGAACTTGAATTCCTGTTCCATGATGTAGTATATCAGATTACCTCTAGACACACCGTGATCGAGTTAGATATATAAACATTCCTCGAAATCCTTCTCTTCTATAGGAGGTAGTTAGAGCAGAGATTTTTCCTTGACAAGAGATTATTCTTTGTGAACAATGAGAATAGAAAAGGTTTAAGCATAAAATGAGATAAAAGAAATCAACCAGACAAAACAAATGACCAGACTAGAATCCCTAGTTTCCAGGATAAAATCCCGCCAGACTACTGTAGCCATAATGGGCCTTGGGTATGTGGGACTCCCCCTTGTGAGAGAGTTTGCAAAAGCAGGCTTTAGGGTATTAGGCTTTGATATTGATGAAAGCAAAGTAAATAAATTAAACCGTGGAGAAAGTTACATAAGCTATATTTTCTCGGATACCATTTCATCCCTGTTAGAGAACGGGAAATTTCATGCCACATCCGATTTTTCCAAACTCGCTTTGGCAGATGCCATTTTAATATGTGTTCCTACCCCTCTTAATGATTATAGAGACCCAGACTTATCCTTTGTGATAAATACCACAAAGACTATCTCCAACTATTTGAGAAAAGGACAGCTTGTTATACTTGAAAGTACTACTTATCCAGGGACTACAGAAGAAGAGGTGCTTCCTATTTTAGAGTCTAGCGGGCTTAAAGTAGGAAAGGATTTTTTCCTTGCTTATTCTCCTGAAAGAGAAGACCCTGGAAATAAGGATTTTACTACCTCTCAAATTCCTAGAGTTGTAAGTGGAGTGACACCTAACTGCCTCCTTTTAGCAAAATCACTTTATGAACAAATTGTTTCTAAAACGGCTCCTGTATCTTCTCCAAAGGTAGCAGAAGCTACAAAGCTTCTTGAGAATATATACAGGTCTGTAAATATTGCTCTCGTTAACGAGCTAAAGGTCATATTTGAACGGATGGGGATAGATATATGGGAGGTGATTGACTCAGCTTCAACAAAACCCTTTGGCTTTACCCCTTTCTACCCAGGCCCCGGCCTAGGAGGACACTGTATCCCTATAGATCCTTTCTATCTTGCTTGGAAAGCAAGGCGTTATGAAATCCCAACCCGATTTATCGAGCTTGCTGGAGAGATTAACACTAATATGCCTTCTTATGTGGTGAGTAAAATCAGTGAAGGACTAAATAGAAATAATAAAAGTATAAGAGTAGCAAGCATTCTTCTTTTGGGTATATCTTATAAAAAGGACATAGATGATACGAGAGAATCTCCATCCCTAAAGATCATGTCACTCTTAAAGGAACAAGGTGCGAACGTAGAGTATAACGACCCATACGTTCCTTCTATATCAGGTTTTCGGCGTTATCCGGGGCTTAAGATGAGATCAACACCATTAGCGGAGGGTTCGTTAGAGAGATTTGATTGTGTTGTTATTGTTACGGACCACTCGTGTTATAACTGGCAGGAAATTGTGGATAGGAGTCAGCTAGTGATAGATACAAGGAACGCTACGCGATTTGTGATGAGCGGAGGAGAGAAAATTATAAAAGCATAAATCCTCCGTACCAAATCAACTAAGCAGACCACAGAAGTTCATACCACTGATCCAAAGGGAGGAAGCTTCGAGGTAAGTAATAGTCAACAGGGAGAATTTGAAACAACAGCGACGACAGAAGAATCAACCATTGGAAAGTATTGATAATCTACGAGAACGACAACGTAAACAGTATCTATATTACAGGGAATTTTGCGTGTTTAAAAATTCGTAAAATTTTGGATACGGTTAAGTTGCTGGAAAACCTTTTAAACATTTCACGAAACCATTATGCTATCGATCCGTGAAATCGGTAATATCCTAGATAATTGTATACTTAGACTAAAGACAAAGAGGGTTTACAGCAGGAGAGAGAGAAGTGGGTAACTTATCAAAAAAAATTACCCTAGTTGTAGGGGCAAGGCCTAATTTTATGAAGGTAGCACCTCTAATGCACGAGCTGTTAAAGTATCCTGAGGTGTTTCACACTCAGCTCATCCATACCGGTCAGCACTATGATTCCGATATGTCTGATATTTTCTTTGACGACCTTGAACTTCCACAACCGGAAAGATTTCTTGGCGTAGGCTCTGGGACCCATACAGAGCAAACAGCCAAAGTAATGGTGGCCTTCGAGAAAGTATGTATTGAAGGAAAGCCAGACCTTGTTGTGGTTGTCGGGGATGTAAACTCCACAATGGCTTGTGCTATTACAGCAAAAAAACTTCACATCCCTGTAGCACATGTGGAAGCGGGGCTTCGAAGCCGGGATTGGACAATGCCTGAGGAGATAAACCGGATAGTTACTGATGCCATTTCCGATCTTCTCTTTACACCCTCCCGAGACGCAGACTATAACCTTCTCCGGGAAGGTATCCCGTCGGAGCGAATCCACTTCGTGGGTAATGTGATGATTGATTGTCTGGTTACACACCTTCCAAAAACCGAAAAACGTGATACCCTTCGGCGATTCGGCTTGGAGGCGAGCAACTACGCCACTCTAACCTTACACAGACCAAGCAACGTTGATGTCAAAGAGGTCTTGAGCGGTATTCTGAACGTCATCCTCGAGATATCAGAGAAGCTGCCAATAGTTTGGCCGGTTCACCCTCGGTCTCGTAATATGTTGACTGAGTTCAATCTCTTACATATCGCAGAAAGTAATCAGGGATTAATACTTACCGACCCTATCGGTTACATTGACATGCTCACTCTGAATCGCCGAGCCCGAATGATTATCACGGACTCAGGAGGACTGCAGGAGGAGGCGACGTTTCTCGGTGTACCCTGTATCACCCTCCGTAATAACACTGAACGCCCTGTAACTATAGAGGCCGGTGCTAACCAGGTTGTGGGGAATCAACCTGCCGCAATACGCTCTGCAATTTGTTCTATCTTGAATAAAAAGAGAAGTGAAATCCGCATCCCCGAATTTTGGGACGGCGATACCTCGGTGCGCATAGTTGACGTTCTAATGCACCTCTACTCTTAGGGTTAACTCTATCAGAACTGATTCCATCTCTAACTTGGTATTTTCATAGTATTTAGATTATTGGATTCGGTTTTATTGATACGTCTAAATACTTTCTATCATATTGCCATCGTCGGTAAGGATAGCCTCATAAATTTTTACCAACCGCTGATTCAGTTTTTGGATGTCATATCGCTCTTCAACAAACTTTCGTCCATATCTTCCCATTTCCGGCCATAACTCTGGATGTTCAATAAGATATTCTAATTTCTTGACTAAAGCATCCACATCCCGCTCAGGAACAAGAAAGCCGGACTTGCCGTCTATAACGCCTTCGGGAATTCCATTATGTAGTGTAGATAAGACAGGGAGTCCCACTGCTTGAGCTTCTTGAAGCACCAATCCTTGCCCTTCCATATCTCCGTCGCCTGCTGTTACACTAGTTAAAATGAAAATGTGTGCTTCTTGAAGTAGACTTTTTAATTCTTCTTGTGTCTTCCAGCCTAATAGATTGATCTTATCGCTTATACCCAATCCCTTAATCAAGTTCTCAAGCCTACTCCTTAATATGCCATCACCTATTATATTATATTCAATGTTTGAATACTTCTGAGCTACCCTAGAGACAGCCTTAATTGCGTACTCCAGCCCCTTTTTCTCAACCATTCGTGCTATTGTTAACAGTTTAACTAAGCTTCGATCTCTTAAGTATCTTTCTCTAAAATTAAAAAAGTTGATGTCCATACCTACAGGCAGCATGACAATTTTACTCTTAGAACACCCTAATTCAATCAATTTCCCTTTAGTAAAATTAGTATTAGCGGTAAAAAGGTCTCCTATTCTAACCTATTCTAAAAAGTTCCTTGTAGGTCTCACTCCCCCTTTCATTAATTAATTTGCTAAAATCGTATCCGTGAAAGGAAGTAATAAGCTTCCCTCTAAAAACACCTGCTTCCTTTAAAATCGCTCCTATAAGTCCATTAGAACCGTAGTGGGCGTGTATTAAATCATACGATTTTTTTGATTCATTTGTCAGGAAGTTGTTCACATAAAATAAGTCTCTAAGCGATCGGCTTTTTATTGCTTCGGTGTATGCTAGAGGATTTTTGTAAAAATTTTTTAAAACTATCTTTACTCCTTTGGTTAATCTCTGAAATAGCGGAGCGATTGAATCGGAATAACTAACTCTTTCTACCAACTTATACTTCTTTACCTGAGGATGGACTTTGCCCTCATAGGGATTAGCCGAAGCGTAAATATCAATGTCAACTCCCAAATCTATAAGCCCGGTTACCTGGTTTAGGATGAAGGTTTCGGGGAGGGTGGGGAAGTTTGATAGGAAAAGAGCTACTTTCATTCTTTTACACAGATAATAAGCTTAAAATGAGATCTCTCAAGAGATAAAAGAACCTTATCAAGGTAATAAAGGATAGGAGCCATTATGTCGTCTATATTAATTTTGGTTATAAGAAGGGCAAATTTCATCCCTTCCAAAAGAAAAGGATAAGGCCTGTTTAATAAATAATAAAGTGGTGTAACTCCTATTAGCCTAAAACTATTTCTCTTAAATTCCTCCTCGTATGTGCTTAAGCTTCTAAAAGTAACATACTCGGCTTCACTCCTGTCGATCAATGAATCGGTTATGAAAATATAAGAACCTTTTTTAGATAAATGTGCGATATTAGACATCGCCTTTCTAAATTTCAGCTTATCTTTTATATGATACAAGACATCAAAAACATTAACTATATCAAACCTTCTATCTATGTTTATCTCAGTATCTCCTATATCCAGCTCATAGAATTCAAATTGTGGATATTTCTCTTTTGATTTTTCGATACTGATACTAGTTATATCAACGCCAACTATTGAGGCGGCTCCGTTCGATTTATAGAATTCAACCCAAAATCCCGTTCCACATCCAACATCTAAGACAGCTTTGCCCTTACAATTTATATTTAAACCACTTAAAGCATTTTCAAGGACCCGAGCTTTTGCTTTGTATGACCATTTATTATAAACAAGGCTAAAGCCAATGTGCCCGGTATGTTTTAATGAAAAACTCTGTCTTAGTCTTTCTTCCCAATAAGATTTTGGTTCATAACTCATTTTAGCTTAATAGATTTAATATCTTTTCTACACTCTCTGTACTTTTGATAGAAGTCTTTCATACTGATCATATTTTTCTAAAAGCTACAACATAGCCTAAGTTGATAATAGGAATGGCAAAATCCTTTCTCAAAGCTTTCTCAATAATAACCCATCCAATATCTTGTACAAGGAAAGAGATGTGTTTTAAGAAACTCAGGTATTTACTTTTCAAGGAGAGCAGAATTATTCCTTTAGATAAAATGTCAATAAGAACGTTCATAATCCCACCAACTTCTTTTAAGTAAAGGATTTCAAAGCCATACACTTTAGCAACTTTCTGGTAAAAGTATTTTGTATATCTTAAATAATCAACAGGAGCTTCGTGTATCCAATAAATAAGAGGAGTCCCTATTATAATTACTCCTCCGCATCGAAGGACGCGCTTCATCTCATCAAAAGCCCAGAATGGCTCGAAAACGTGTTCTAAAACGTGAGTACAAAGAATAGTATCGAAGCTTTCATCTTTAAAAGGAAGAGCAGTAATGTTTGAGTATATATCCGGTTTTCCAGGAGAGGTAAGTATATCCGTCTTAACATAGCCATTAGTTCTTTGTAAAAATAATGGATAAAATGGAGATTCGCCACAACCCACATCGAGTAATTCTCCTTTAGCATATTTTGCTACTCCCTTCATCGCATCCAAGAAAAGTCTATTGGCTAGAATCGAGATAGTCTTACTTTTATTAATAAGGGGTATCCTATCTTTATATTTAATAGGTCCATATTCCATAATCATTTATTTGTTTATTTTTGAAAGTATACTCCAGTATAATCAATTTTAATCAACTCTATCCTTAGATTCCTCTCTTCGATGAACTCATCAACAGCTTTTTTACAGCCCTTCCAGTGTCCGTAATCATCTATGAAAATAAAGCCATCTTTAACTACGTTATCATATAACTCCTCCAAACAGAATTTTACTGATTCGTACCAGTCGCAATCTAGATGCAGAAGGGCAATCTTGCCAATGTCTTTTTTGTGAGGAGGAACAGTGTCGTTAAACCAACCCTTTACAAGATGAACCTTATTATCGTCTAATTTGAGTTTTCTAAATAATAATTCTTTAACCTTTCCCTCATAGCCTAAAGCCATCCCCCTTTGACCCGGTTCCCCTATATACGAAACATCGTTTTCGGTTGGTTCGGGTAAACCTTCCCAAGAATCAAAAAGCCAAATGTGTCTATTCTTGTTATGTCTAGTAACTGAGGAAATTATACCGGCACTGCCACCATCGCATACACCACATTCTACAAAACTACCATTAATTCTTTCTCTCTCCAAATAAGTGGCTTTTTCATAGAGATTAGATAGCCTTGGATAAGATAACTGCGTGTAAGACCTAACGGTAAGAATTAAATTCGTTTTGTGTATTTTCACAAAATCCTTTATAGGAATGTCTCTTATCCGCATAATGGTATTTTCTCCAGTCGGAAGAAGAAAAAGAAAGGCATATACATAAGGTTTCTAAATTTCGAAGATAACTGCTCCCAGTTCTTATCCAAGGTATTACAACTCATAAGTCACACCTTAAGCATGAATTCTCAAAAATTTTATAGTTACGTATTCCAGTGAGTAAGATCATTTCCTAATAGTTCACTAAGTCTCTCTACATCCGGTGCAAACTCAGCCTGTAGGCGCTTCCTTAATTCTGGATCCATGGGTGGTTGTGACTCGTATCTAGTGTTATATCTCTTGAGTGCTTCAATTAAACCTTGACGCAATGGCTGAGGCATCACTACCTTAGCAAATGACTGAGCGATTTGTGGCGGATTTCTTAATAAAGCTGAAATAAACCTGCTACGTGCCCGTTTATTGGGGTTGATAATTTCAAAAACCGGTTGGAAATCTTCGTTTACACCTAAAAAGCGAAGCGTTTCTTTATAAACTTTAGCTGTCTCAGCTTTTAACTCATCGAAAATAATAACAATAACATTTCCCCTGCCAAAGACATCAAAGTATCTTTTAACTTGTTCAGGATATCGGGCAATTTCTCTATAAAACAAACGTTCGGCGAGAACTACCCCGTGTTTTGGTAGATGTAAGCCACGTTTTCGGTCTGGCTCTGCATCCAAAGCGGTTTTAAAATCTTCAATATCCTCATCACCGTTATAAAGAAGTTGCGAGTGGAAAGAATAGAGCATGTCCACAGGGTTTCTTAGCATAATGATTATGCTCGCAGAGGGATTGAACCCTTTAATTTCATAAGCCGCACGCTTCGAGTATAAATACCAAACTGTCGCCTCACCTACTCGTTTAGCACTCTTTGCCTCTTGGAAATAAGAGAGATACTCTTCTTCAGTAAGCCCTGGATGATTAACCCTAAGGTCACTGCCAAAGAAATGAAGTTCTTTTCCACGAAAAAAAGGTGGCTTCGCTTTAGGCATAAAGATTTCCGGATGCTGGCTTAGATAATCCTGCATGGCAGTAGTGCCACACTTTGGAGCGCCCACGATGAAAAAATCTGGTTTTCTCATGCTTACCTCGACAATCCTATTTCCCCCAGAGCTGTTGAATGAATCCCAAGCCTCCTATATACCCATATTGCTAACAGGATATTCCAAATTATTATGCTACTTGCTGTAGCAACGGCTGCACCTGTAAGTCCCCACTTTGGTATAAGAGTAGCATTAAGTACGACGTTCAGCACAGCACTGATCCCAACACATATAGCGGCATCACGTTCGTAGCCTGTCATGATAAGTAATAAACCGACCGACCCTGTGGCAGCGTTTATAATCTGGCCAACGCTCAAAATGGCAAGGGCTTTTTCGCCTTGGGTGAAATCCTGACCGAAGAAGAATAACAAGAACCAGTGACCGAATGCGATTAGGACAAAAGCGATGGGCAGAGAGCCTAATAAGATCGCCCGTGCGCTTTTCGTAATCACGCGCTGCAGTTTCTCCATCTCACCCGCCGCATACAGGCTGGCAATGGTGGGCGCCAGCGCCATGTTGACAGCAAGCAATACAAACGTAATAAGTTCAGCTCCTTTTTTAGCAACCGCATAAATACCCACCGTTTCTGTCCCCCTCATCACTCCCAGCATAATGATATCGGTCTGAGTATTGATAATAGACATAGAATCTATAAACAGCAGAGATAATACGCTTCGCATCCATATCCAGCCTTGGTAGGCAGGAAACGCTTCATTAGCAAACTGTGGAAGGCTTATTTGTAATTGCCTCGCTCCGATAAGGAAAGCAATCCCAGCAGCCACTACCTGCAATCCCATAGCTAATTGCGCACTTAGTGTATCCTTGAAAATCAGGTATACAACACCAACTAATACTATAAAGAAAACAGGCATAATGAGCATCTCTGGCAATTGTCCGACCACCACATGCTGAAGTCCCCGCATGGCTGCCCTTCTGAGACGCATGAGCACTAATAAAGGTAGCATAATCAGAGCAATCCAAAGGGTAGACGTAGTCTGTAATTTGAGATGACCCCTTAGTATCCAGATAATAACTCCTGTTAGTAGTGCAACCCCCAGCGAGACGAGCAATCCTGCTAGATTTGTCCAGCGCAGCAGACCGCTCATTAAGTCCCACGCCGATCTAGTGTTATAGATTGCTATTTGCCGAACAAGCAGCTTGTCTAATCCCATTATGGATAGAACACTTAACAAACTAACCCAAGCCATGGCATAAACGTAAGCACCATATCCTGTTGTCCCTAACAGGCGTGCTAAAAGAAGGCTTATAAGAAATAACAGCGCTGTAGAAGCCACCTTAAGAGATAACGTGCCTCCTGCATTCCACATAAGGGTAACGCGTAAACTATCCTGTCTAACTTTACTGCGGATGAGTGCTTCACCGCGCACTATTAATTTACTTAAGTTCACCGATTGCTCTCCAAGTACCTCTTCCTTTACAGGTAGAATAGGGTCTGATGCACATCCTTCTCTATGCTCAGCTCTGAGGTTTCTAACACCGCATCAAACTTTCAATTGCCCTTTTCAGGCTTAGAACAAAAATATGTGTTTTCTTTAAACACACCTTAAGGCATAAGACTATATCGATTTACGATGTCTTCGCTTAGCTCAGTCAAATAAGAATCCACTTTCACGCTGAAACCTGCCTTTTCGAGCCTTTGCTTATAGTCTAATCCATAAATACGAAAGTGATCCTCTTGCCCAAAATATTTTAAACGTTCTTCTGGCGTTGTGATGGTTGGATCTTCAAAAGTTTTCTCTCTCAAAATAGGAACTTGAAGTATTGCCCACCCGCCTGGCTTTAGAACTCTAAATAATTCTTTCATAGCTTCTCGATCATCAATGACATGCTCAAGCACATGACTACACAAAATAACATCAAAAGAATTGTCCTCGTATAAAATATTTGTAATATCCATTTTGACCATTGCCATAGGAGAGTTTAAGTCAGCACTTATATAATCAAGGTTAGACATGAATCTTAAAGTTTTTTGAAAAATATATTCCGGTGCAAAGTGTAAAACCTTTAGATTATCGGAAAAGAAATTAGTTTTGTTTTTAAGATAAAGCCATAATAAACGGTGCCTTTCAGCAGAGTTACATCTTGGACAACCAACATTTGGCCTCTTCTTATTTCCATATGGTAGAAGTGTACGAAAGCGCCAACCGCAACAAGGACAGATATACCGGTTGCCAATATATAGAAATGATCTGCAGATTCTATAAATTTCTCCCACAATGGGATGGTATTGCTCCGGAATAAGAGCTTTTACGAGTCTAATTAAATAGTCCATAGATTCTTCTTCGTTCTTTAGAGAAAATTAGATATTAATCTCAAACCCTCGCCATGATATTTCCCCATTCATCTACTTCACACCAAAAATCTGGGGTAATGAAAAGTGTAGATGTGCTTTCTAAAATTAAGGCGGGGCCCGAAAAGGTAAACCCCGGAAAGAAATCGTGTCTTCTATAGGAATGTACCCCAATCTCTTTTTCCCTATAAAACAATTTTTCCTTTTTTGATTCTACTTCTTTTGGAGTTGTACTTAATCTAGGGAGCTCGATTTTTTCTTTCTCAATTTTAGCCCTAACTCTCAAAGTTACTATCTCTATATCACTCTCATGTTTGCAGTATCCATACATTCTTTTATGGGCTTGGTGAAATATACGAATAAAATCCCTACTGTAGGGAATGGTTATCTCATGAGATTGTCTTTTGTAACGCGCATCAAAAAAACGTTCAAATCTTAGTTGCTCTCCTGGTAGGTCTTTCCGTGCTTTATCTTCTAAAACCCTGAAACTCCTTTCAATGGCTTTTAGGTTAGGCTTCTCTCCAGCTAAAAATGTTGTGAGGCTATAGTCCTTAAAAGAATCTGCCATTAGCATACCGAGCGCAGAAAGCGTCCCAGGCTCTCTCGGAAATATTACGGTTTGTATACCCAAGCCAAGAGCGAGTTCGCAAGCGTGTAGTCCCCCAGCACCACCAAAAGAAATAAGCGCAAACTCCCTAGGATCAAACCCTCGACCAATTGATATAACTCTGAGTGCCCTTTCCATATTTGAGTTTGCAATTTTTATTATGCCCTCGGCAAGTTGTATTATAGAGAGTTTTAACTTTTCTGAAAGTCTAACCAAAGCTGCTCTTGATTTTTCCGGAAAGATCTCCATCCTTCCGCCCAGAAACCATCTTGGATTTATTCTTCTAAGAACAACGTTAGCATCCGTTACAGTTGCATTTAAAGCTTTTCCATAACATGCAGGACCTGGGTCTGCTCCTGCACTCATAGGCCCAACATTTAAAGCCCCTCCTGGGTCAATATAAGCGATAGACCCACCACCTGCACCTATGCTCATTACATCAACCATCGGAACCTTTATCGGAATACCATCAATATAAGTTTCTGTTGTAAATCTTAGCGCTCCATCATAGAGAGCTACGTCTGTAGAAGTACCACCCATATCATAGGTAATTACTTTCTTATGCCCAATTGTCTCTGCAATTTTAAACCCGCCAACAACCCCTCCAGCTGGGCCTGAGAAAAGGAGCCTTACGGGTTCTTCACCCGCCTGAATTGGCGAAACCACACCTCCACTTGATTGCATAATAAAGAGCCGACTCTCATAAAGTTTTTTTGAAAGCTCATCCATATACGACTTAACCCTGGGAAGTAAATAGCAGTTTGCCACAGTGGTTGAGGTTCTTTCATATTCCCTGAACTCAGGCAGAATTCTTGACGAAATGGAGATAGGAATTCCAAGGGGTTTTAGAAGATATTCAACTCGCTCTTCATTCTTTGGGTTTGCATATGAATGAAGAAAAGAGATTGCAATTCCGCCGACTTTTAGTTTTTTGAGTTTTGAAGAGATTTTCTTAACATCAGCTAATCTAACATTTTTTATAACCTTTCCCTGGAAATTGGTTCTTTCATTGACCCCAAACCTAAGTTCTCTTGTTATAAGTGGTTCTCGTGGCTCCCAGAAAAGATCATATAATTTCCCCCTATTCTGCCTGCCTATTTCAATTACATCCTCAAACCCTTTAGTTGTGATAAGGGCCACTTTTGCCCCTTTTCTTTCAAGAAGCGCATTTGTGGCAACGGTTGTACCGTGTACTATTTCTATGTTTCTGATTCCTTCGTCTAGGCCATCTTTTAACCCTTTTAATATTGCTTTAGATGGATTTGAAGGGAGTGATGGTACCTTATAGGTTTGGACATTCTTCCCATCATAGAATACAAAATCTGTAAAAGTTCCACCTGTATCTATTCCTACCCGAATCATAATAGGAGAGCTAACTTTTTATGTGGTTTATGTTATCCTGCATAACATTAATTGTTGTTGCCAGTGCGTGGTTCGTGATTCGTGAATCGAGTATTGAATTGTTCGATTGAACTCACGAATAAGTTACGAACCACTAGTCACAAACCACGAAAATCTGAAATCAGTTCCATAACCCCTCTTCTTACCATCATAATCCCGATGGCTGCAAGTAGGATGTGCATTACCTTTGCGAAACCCCTGGCTCCACCTTCTCCAAGCACTGAGAATATGATATCGGCTTTTAAAAGAGCCACTCCTAAAATTATGAGATTCAATCCAAAAGAAATGAGGGTTGGAACAAATCCATGGTTATCCACAAGTATAATAAGAGTTGTTAGCACAGCAGGCCCAACGATAATAGGTGTTCCAATAGGAAAGATACCAAGAGAACTAATTGCCTTTCTATTAACTTCAGGGTTTATATCTTTAACCAAGTTTAAGATGGATATTGAAAATAAAAGTAAACCACCCGCTATCGCAAAATCAGCAACACTTATTCCTAAAACCTGAAATATAACCTTCCCCCCAAAAACAAATACAACCCCTAGAACACATGCAGTCAGAACTGAATCCTTTACTACCTTTCTCTTTTCATGATGGCTCAGTTCTCCTGTTAGAGTAAGATACAAAGGGACAATACCTATAGGATCCATAGCAACGAAAAGGGGAATAAAACTAAGGATCAAAGATTCTTTCATTTACGAGGTGGATTAATCTTTGTATAACCGGGAGGATAAACCACCTTTACATTTTCTCCCGCAATCTCTCTAAGTGCTAGAACAACGGATTTGTTATCAGTTTCTTCAGAAAGAGGCTTTGCCCCCTTTACAATCTGCTTAGCCCTTTTCATCGCCGCTACTGCAAGGGCAAATCTATTTTCTACCTTTTCTAAACAATCTTCTATAGTTATTCTTGCCATAGTTTTTCACTCCTCAGATTAAGGAAATTAATAGTAAAAATATAAGCTACATAAAGGAAATAGTAAAGAGTTTGAGACTCAGTTAGTATTTTACATAGTGTGCTATATACCAGTTTCTTCAGAAAGAGGCTTTGCCCCCTTTACAATCTGCTTAGCCCTTTTCATCGCCGCTACTGCAAGGGCAAATCTGTTTTCTACCTTTTCTAGACAATCTTCTATAGTTATTCTTGCCATAGTTATTCACTCCTCAAATTAAGGAAATTAATAGTAAAAATATAAGCTATATAAAGGAAATAGTAAAGAGATTAAGACTCAGTTAGTATTTTACATAGTGTGCTGTAAACGATCCATAATTTATTTTGTCATTGCTTGGAACAAAACCCCCTTGCCTGTAATTGCGAGGAGAATTATTTCGAGAGCCGCTTTCTTTGAACCGCAGTGTGGTTCAAAGGGAAATACAAAGAACGAGAAATGGAAATAAAAGGCGTTGACGAAGCAATCCGACACTGAGTGTCGTCCTGAGCCCTTCGATGCCTCAGGATAAACTCCGCGAAGGATCCCATAATAAATCACGAGATCCTTCAGTCGCTTTGCTCCTTCAGGATGACGCTATGTATCAAATTACTTCACGTAGTTTACACTGAACTAAGCATGTCCTGAGTGAAACCGATGGATGAATGTGTTCGCAATAATAATTATGGAAAGTTATGCAGCTACTATAATTCTGGAGGTAAAAAATGAACATCAGAAGTATAAAATTCGATGAAAAAGGGTATGTGCCGGTTATTGTTCAAGATGCTGAAAACGGGCAAGTACTAATGTTCGCCTATGCAAATCAAGATGCACTTGAAAAAACCATAAAAACGAAAAAAACCCACTTTTGGAGTAGATCAAGAAAAAAGCTTTGGGAAAAGGGCGAAGAATCAGGAAACGTTCAGGAAGTAAAGGATGTTTTTCTAGACTGTGACAAAGATACTATACTAGTTCTGGTTAATCAAACGGGCGTTGCCTGCCACACCGGTAAAAGAAGTTGTTTTTTTGAGACAGTAGATGGAAGAGAAAACATTGCCCCTTCATTTGGACCCATAAGAACTGATAAAACTTTAGAGGAGGTGTATCAAGTTATTGAAGATAGAAAACGAAACCCTCGAGAAGGCTCTTATGTAAGCGGTCTCTTTAAAAAGGGACTCGATGCCATACTCAAGAAAGTTGGAGAGGAAGCTAGTGAAACCATAGTAGCAGGGAAAAATAAGAGTAAAGAAGAGGTTATTTATGAAATATCGGACTTATGGTTTCATTCAATGGTAATGCTTGTTCAATTTGGAATAAAACTTGAAGATATATATCAAGAGCTAGGTAAGAGGTTTGGAAAATCAAAAGAGGAATACAGGCAAAATGATTCTAAATGAGGAAGTCAGAAGCCAGGAACCAGAAGTTAGAAGTCTTCTTTTCTTCTGACTTTTGACTCCTGAATTCCTTAGTTAAATACAATTACCTATTTTTCTTTGGCCTGTCCTTCTCTTCAATATAATCACCTATCATTGTTTTTGACCTTACTTCAGGTGGCAAATTTGAAAGATCAGGCTTAGGCATGTTAGTAGATAAGTCTGCAACCACAGCAAAGGAAGAAAAAAGTCGCTCCCATTTCTTTGATTTGCATTTTGGACATTTGAGCTTCTTCTCTTCGTCCTTTTGGTAAATTATCTCAGAGAATTTGTGCTTACACTTTAAACACTCATATTCATATAAAGGCATTCTAATTTCTCCCTATCTTTGGAAATATTGATCCAAATAATCGTATCCAACCCAAGAGCTAGCCATTTCCTCATCCTTTTTTTTCTTATAATCAAAATGGTATGCAAGCTCATCCCCCGGACGCGGTGCCCTTTTATTTTTGTCATCAAGAATCGCCTTGAATGTTGAATAAACCCTACGAACTTTATCACCTTTATGACACAATGGGCACTTCAGGCTTTTTTCTTCCTCTTTGTCATATATCAGCTCGCTGAATTTAAAATTTCTTAATTCAATAGAGAGAATTTTATTATTCTTTAGCTTATAACTAAATCTTCTAATATTATATTTATTATATTTCCCCTTCTCACCCAATGCGAACAATGGCTTACTCCTTTTGTCATCATAAACCTCGACGTAACAAAATTTTGGGTTTCTTTTCATTATCTTTGTTGCATTGGATTTATTAAGCTTCTCAACTAAAGTAGATATATCAGAATTATATTCATCTATACAGCGGTCGCACTCATATTCAAAAACAGGCATTACTCATACCCTCCTATTTTGTACGCTTATATATTAACAAAGAATTCTTAGTTGTTCCAGTGGTAGAGACATGCCATGGCATGTCTCTACTAAATTAAAAATATCATTATGGATGCAAGTTAAACATTACATCTCTGCTACAGGATTTGAAAATATTGAGCGCTATATTAGGGCATCAGGCAGGGTTTCTAACCCTGCCTGTCAATGCGGGACAGGAATGTCCCGTCTATCGGTGTATTAAACCTCCATCCATGATAGGCGGTGTTTTCCAACACCGCCGAAGAAATGCGGGACAGGGATTTCCCTCCTATTTTTCCCAGAGGCGATAGGGGATTTTACAACCACACCTTTAAATGCTTGATGTTACCACCATGCGTTTTCAATAATTTGACAAAGATTGGCATGGGATAATACTAATTTCACACTTGCTTTCAAGGAGGAAGTCCCGTGACAAATGTCAAGGAACTGATAATTGAACAAAAGGATACGATCACATCTATAACTATAAATAGACCTGAAAAACGGAATTCCCTAACACCAGAAATTCTTCTCGATATCGGTTCAGAATTAAAAAGAATAGCAACTGAAGAGAAAACAAGATGCGTAGTAATTCGGGGCTCAGGGGATAAGGCCTTTTGTTCAGGATACGATATAGCAGCAATCGGAAAAATAAAAGACGATATGATGAGGGACTATAGAGGTGACCATCCGCTTATCATAGCATCAAAAGCTATAGAAAACTTTCCTTATCCTGTGATTGCTATGATAAACGGTCACGCCTTTGGCGCAGGACTTGAGATAGCCTTAACCTGTGATATTAGAATATCCGTTGATAACGCACTCTTCGGGATGCCGCCTGCAAAGCTTGGAGTCATTTATCCATACTCAGGGGTAAGAAGATTCCTTAATCTTATCAGCATTGGATATACAAAAGAGATTTTCCTGGTAGGAAGAAATATTGACGCACGAACTGCTCAAAAAATAGGACTTGTAAACCATGTTCTACCAAAATCCGAATTAGAAGAGTTCACATATAAACTCGCCTATGAAATTTGTGAGAATGCACCGCTCTCAATCAGAACCTTGAAAGAGATGATAAACGCCTGGCAAAGAAATCAATCATTAAGCCCTCACGATGAAGAAACAATTAAAGAGATGATTTTAAAGGTGCAAGAAAGTGAAGATTATAAAGAGGGCCAAAGGGCTTTTTCAGAGAAGAGAAAACCTAAATTTAGAGGGGATTGAAAACAGAAATAAAGCTTATCACCTAGATAAAGTTAAAAAAACGAAAGTCATGTCCTAAATTAAGCAAAATCCGGTTTTAGCTAGCGTCTTGCTTTTATATTACAATTTTCTACAATCTATTAATCAAAATTTG
>Ga0209341_10002298_pt1 | contig 18188 bp, 19 predicted proteins | sample RifCSP13_2_FD_184020 | JGI IMG/M metagenome (GOLD analysis project Ga0209341, IMG submission 184020) | Soil microbial communities from Rifle, Colorado - Rifle CSP2_sed 13_2 (SPAdes) (version 2) | ecosystem: Environmental > Terrestrial > Deep subsurface > Rock core/Sediment | place: Rifle... | reverse complement strand
TGACGGCCTCCGCCGTGCGATTCGCGGCCACGCTCGGGCTGCGCGATCCGATTGTGGGCTACCAGGGTGCGCTGGCGCGCGAGATGCCGCTCCACGGCGACCGCCTCGGGCGGCTCCTCCGCCACCGGCCCCTGCCGGCCGCGGTGGCTCGGGACGCCGTGGCCTGGAGCCGGTCCGTCGGCCTGGACGCCCACGCCAACCACCTCGAGCAGCTCATCATCCCCGCCGACGACCCCCAGGTCGACGACTACTCCGCGTTCCTCGGAACCCGCGCGATTCGTGTCCGCGACCTGGAGGACTGGATCCGGCACCCGATCACGAAGATCGTGGCGGTCGGGGCGCCGGGCCGCCCCCTCGCCCTGCTCAGTGCCGCCCGCGCGCGGTTCCTGGGCCGGGCCGACGTGACCGTCGCCCACCCGCGCTTCCTCGAGTTCGTCGCGCCGGGCGTTTCCAAGGGCCAGGCGGTTCGCTGGCTGGCGCGGCGGCAGGGGATCCCGCTCGGCCAGGTCCTCGCGATCGGCGACCAGCTCAACGACGTCGAGATGATCGCCGCGGTCGGGCACGGCACGGCGATGCCGCAGGCCCCGACTCAGGTCATCGATGCCGCCAGGTACGTGGCGCTGCCAATCGCCGAGGAGGGGGCCGGAGATGCAATCGCCCGCCTGGCGCTCGGTACCGTGCATGAGTCTCGCGAGGCGGCTCGGGCCTTCGAGGACGGCGCGGCCGTCCTCCGTGGCAGGCTGACCCCGCCGCGCCGGGCGAGCGCCTGAGAGGACCAGGCCCACGCCGGGCCCTCGCCCGGGCGGTATCGCCGGGTTGCCTGCAGGTACGAGCCGCGCCGCCGTAGCCGCAACCGTCCGCTCTCCTCGGCACCCTACCTCTGAGCGAGTTCCAGAGATTGGAGGGACGGAGCGTGGCCAGGAGTTGGCGGTGCGTCCTTCTCGCGTGGGCGGCGCTGGCGCTCGTCGCCTGCTCGACCGGCCCTGGGCCGTCCACGACGGCGCCGAGCGACGTCGTGACCACGCCAGCGCCGCCCCCGACGTGCCCGCCCCCAACGGACCCGCCCCCGACCGGCCCGCCCCCGACCGGCCCGCCGCCGACCGGCCCGCCGCCGACGGTTGTACCCGCGCCCGAGCCGCTGGAGCCCACGCCCGACGCGGATCCCGGAGGACTTCGTGGCGACGGACCTCGCCTGGGCCGCGCGGGACTCGTACATCTCGATCGGCCTGCACGCGCTGCTGCCCGACGATCCGTCGGACTGCGCCGTTGACCAGGGCTGGCGGTAGGGAGCGACCACGCGCTCCAGCTCGACCTGCCACCATCGCACGATGCTGCCGGCAACCCCGACCCCACGGTCGAACGCGGGCGACAAGCGGGTCCTGAAGATGCAGCCGCGACGCGCATTGGAGCGGCGAGCTTGAGCCCGCGTGTCCTTCCCGATGACGATGCCGGCCGGACCGAGGCCGTGCGAGTGCTGCGCGCAGGCGGGATCGTCGCCCTCCCCACCGACACGGTCTATGGGATCGCGGTCGCGCTCGCGACGCCCGGCGGGATCGAGCGACTGTTCCACGTGAAACAGCGCCCGCCGGACAGGGCGATCGCGCTGCTCCTCGCCGATGCGGCGCAGGCCTCCGAGCTTGGTGTGGTCTCACCGGCGGCCGAGGCCCTCGCGGCCGCACTGTGGCCGGGCCCGCTCACGCTCGTCCTCCCGGCGCGACCGGACGCCGAGTGGCCCCAGGTCCTCGCCGGCGACGGACCCACGGTCGGCGTCCGGCTGCCCGACCATGCGTCACCGCGCGCGCTGGCGGCGGCTGTCGGGCCGCTCCCAACGACCTCGGCGAACCGGTCCGGGCAGCCGGATGCGCTCGACGTGGCGATGGTCATCGACGAGCTGGATGATGGGGTCGACCTCGTCCTCGACGGCGGCCGGATGCCGGGCTCGCGTCCGTCGACCGTGGTGGACCTGACGGTCGTGCCACCGGCCATCCTCCGGGTCGGGCTCATCGACGAGGCCCGCATCCGGGCGATCCTCGCAGCTGCGGACCTCGATTCGGCCGCGGACTGACCAGACCCGAGCCGATCGCCCTGGGCGGGCGGCGCTCGGGCCTCGGCGAGTGTGGGACGATACCCAGCGCCACACGGGACGGCGGAGGAAGGAAGGCGCAGCAGGATGACGGTCGCCGCGAACCAGGCGCTCGGCTGGGCGACGCTCGCCGAGGTGGACCCCGAGCTCTGGTCGGCGATGCTCGGGGAGCGCCGACGGCAGCACGACAAGATCGAGCTCATCGCCAGCGAGAACTACACGTTCGCCGCGGTCATGGAAGCCCAGGGCTCGTGGCTCACGAACAAGTACGCCGAGGGCCTGCCTGGAAAGCGGTACTACGGCGGCTGCGAGTTCGTCGACGTCGCCGAGACGCTGGCCAGGGACCGAGCCCTCGCGCTCTTCCCCGGCGCGGAGCACGTCAACGTCCAGCCCCACTCCGGCGCCCAGGCCAACATGGCCGCCTATTTCGCGGTCCTCCAGCCCGGCGACCGGATCCTCGGCATGAGCCTGGCCCACGGCGGCCATCTCACCCACGGCTCGCCGGTAAACTTCTCCGGCCGGCTCTATGACGTCCAGGCCTACGGCGTCGACGAGGCAACCGGGCGCATTGACTACGATGCCCTCGAGGCGCAAGCGCGGGTGGTCCGACCGAAGGTCGTCGTCGCGGGCGCGTCCGCCTACCCGCGCACCTTCGACTTCGAGCGGCTCGCTGCGATCGCCCACGACGTCGGCGCGCTCCTGCTCGTCGACATGGCCCACATCGCCGGGCTCGTGGCGGCCGGCGTCCATCCCAGCCCCTTCCCGTATGCCGACATCGTCACGACGACGACGCACAAGACGCTTCGCGGTGGTCGTGGCGGCCTCATCTTCAGCCGGACCGACCTGCCCGGCGCGGTGGACCGGGCAGATTTCCCGGCCGTGAAGACGACGCTCGCCGCCCAGATCGACAAGTCGGTCTTCCCGGGTGTCCAGGGCGGGCCGCTCATGCACGTCATCGCCGGTAAGGCGGTCGCTTTGCTCCTCGCGGCCGGCGCTGAGTTCCGGCGCGACCAGGTCCGAACGGTCGAGAACGCGGCACGTCTCGCGGCCGAGCTCGCCGCGCGTGGCGCGAAGCTCGTCTCGGGTGGAACTGACAACCACCTCATGCTCGTCGACGTGACCCCGCTCGGGGTGACCGGCAAGGAGGCTGAGCGCCTCCTCGACGAGGTTGGGATCACGGTCAACAAGAACGCCATCCCGTTCGACCCGCTCCCGCCGAACACATCGTCCGGGATCCGCATCGGGACGCCGGCGACGACCACACGGGGGTTCGGTCCGGACGAGATGCGAACGATCGCCCGGCTGATCACCGAGTCGATCGCCCGGCGCGATGATCCGGCCGCCCTGCGGGTCCTGGCGGCCGAGGTCGCCGAGCTCACCGCCCGCTTCCCGGTGCCGGGTCTGCCCGCAGAGGTGGCGTGACCTTCGTCGACGACATCGCCGGCGTCCTGCCCCTGCTCATCGGGGGCTTCCTCGCCGCCGCGGCGATCTCGCTCGGGCTCACCCCGCTCATTCGGGCCCTCGTTCGGCGGCGGGGGATCGTGGACACCCCCAATCACCGGCGGGTCAACGTCACCCCGGTCCCGCGGGGTGGCGGCGTCGCCGTCGTCGCTGCCTTCCTGGCGGTCGGCGGCGGGCTCGTCCTGTTCAACGAGGAGATCGGGCCGATGCCCCCACCCCGGGGCATCCCGTCGGGCGAGCTTCTGGCCCTGTTCCTCGGCGGCGCGGTGGCCGCCGCCGTCGGGGCCGCGGACGACCTCTTCGACTTGCGCGCGCGCTGGCAGCTCCTGGGCCAGCTGGGCCTCGCGGCGCTGGCGGTCGCCCTGGGGGTCGGCGTCGGGGCGATCAACAACCCCTTCGGGCCTGGCACGATCGCCTTCGGAGCGCCGTTTGCGATGGCCTTCACGGTCGTCTGGGTCGTCGGGATGATCAACAGCATGAACTTCATCGACGGCCTCGACGGGCTGTCGACCGGCATCGCCCTCATCGCGGCCCTGACGCTCGGGGTCCTCAGCCTGACCACGCAGGTCGCGCAACCGTTCGTGGCGGTCCTGTGCGTCGTCCTGGCCGGCGCGCTGCTCGGCTTCCTGCGCTTCAACTTCCAGCCGGCCTCGATCTTCCAGGGGACGGCCGGCGTGATGTTCATGGGCTACACCCTGGCGATCCTCTCGATCATCGGGCCGGCGAAGGTCGTCGTGGCCGTGCTCGTCCTGGGTGTCCCGATCATCGACACGTTCTGGGTCATCGTCCGGCGCCTCCTCGCGGGGCGCTCGCCGTTCACCCCCGACCGCGGCCACATCCACCATCGGTTGCTCGACCTGGGCCTGGGCCACCGGGGCACGGTCTTGCTCATCTACGCGATCTGCGCCAGCCTTGGCATCATGTCGCTGCTCGTCTCGACCGCGACCCAGGTCTACGCTTTCCTCGGCGCCCTCGTGGCGTTCGGGGTCGTGCTGTTCCTGCTGACCCGCGGACCGCGCGAGGCGCTGGAGCCCGGCGCCTACGAATCCCCGTCCGGGGACCCCGACGCGCGGCCGACAGAATGACGCGCTGGCGACGGCGGCGGGTTGAGCGGGGGTCCGACGTCGATCCGATCTCATCGGACGACATCGCCTGGCGCATCGGGGCGGCGGGAGCGCGTCCGGGCCCCGCCGGGCCGACCAGGGCGCCCGAGGCCCAGGTGGCGATCGACGCCGGCCGGCGCACGGTGGATCAGGCCCATCGGGTGGTCGGCGGCACCGCGACCCGGATCATCCTCTGGCGGGACGCCTCGCTCATGCTCATGGTCGTCGTCAGCGCCATGCTCGTGGCCCAGGTCGTGCTACCGGTCATCGGCGGGGCGGCCAGCTCGGAGACGCCTGACGGAACCGGCTCGATCGTGCTCGACGCAACCGGATCGCCAGGAGAGTCCGGCCGGTCCTCGGTCGGACCGGTGGTGGATCCGAGTCTCATCCCCCAGATCGAGGCGTCGCCGACCCCTCGGGCGACGCGTCGCCCGACGCCCCGCCCGACGCCCCGACCCACGCTCCCGATCGTCGGGACGCCGGGCCCAACGAGCACTGCTGCCCCGACCGACACGCCGCCGCCCGCCCCGACCGACACACCGCCGCCCGCCCCGACCGACACACCGCCGCCCGCCCCGACCGACACACCGGCACCCGCCCCGACCGACACACCGGCACCCGCCCCGACCGACACACCGGCACCCTAGGTCGGAGGTCGGCCTCGCTCGATCTCGGGAACGGCCACCGGCCGACCGTCGCCTGGAGGCTCCGCGCGACAGGCCTCGGGTCCCTCCGGGAGGCGGCCGCGAAGGGCCCTCTGGTATACTCCCCGGGCTTTGCCAGGTCGCCGATGATCGAGCCCGGACGGACCGGCGCGTACCTCGCGCTCTTCTCGGAAATCGGCCTCGTCCTCCTGGTGACGACCCTCGTCGGCGTGCTCGCCGGCTACTGGGCCGACGGGCAGCTGGGGACGCTGCCGATCTTCGTGATCGTGGGGTTCCTCGCCGGCGCCGGGTCCGGGACCGTGATGATCTACCGGTTGATCAACAGGTTCCTCAAGACGATCGAATAGCGCGGGTCTCGCGAGCCGCGCCGAAGGGTGGACGGGCGCGGCGCCGGGCCGCGCTCACGTATGTGGAGGGAGCGTGTCGAGCGAGCGGATCGCGACCGAGCCGGTCGCGAGCGGCGACGAGGCGGCCCCGGAGCCCACGCGGGGTCGGCGGCTGTCGGGGCGCTGGGTGGCCCTCATCGCCGGGGTCATCGCCCTCGACATCTTCGCCCTGGTCCTGTTCCCGCCGTTCCCGCGGGGAGGCCAGCCGGGCGATCCGTGCGCCTTCCCCGCGTGCTTCATCGAGAGCAGCCTGGAGTTCCCGGCGCCCCACCCGGTCATCACCCTCACCGACGCCCCGGCGCCGGGCAAGGACCAGCTCGTGACCTTCTATCCGGCGATCAGCAACACGATCCTGACGATGTGGATCGTCATGGCCCTGCTGCTCGGCGGGGCATTCCTCATGACCCGTGCCATGAAGCTTGTCCCGGGCCGGGGCCAGAACCTCTTCGAGTTCGTCTACGAGGCGCTCGGTGACTTCGGGGTCGGGATCGCCGGACCGAAGGCCCGGCCGTACGTGCCGGTCTTCATCGCCTTCTTCCTGCTCGTCCTGTTCGACAACTGGATCGGCCTCGTGCCGCCGGTCGGGCGCGTGCCCCAGCTGCGGGCCCCCTCGTCCGACGTCAACATCACGATCGGGATGGCCCTCATCAGCTTCACGTTCTTCCACGTCGAGGGCTTCCGGCGGCTCGGAGTCCGGGGCTACCTCGGGAAGTTCTTCCCGTTCGGCGAATTCCGGAAGGGAATCGGGGCCGGGATCATCGGCCTGTTCGTCGGGCTCATCGAGCTGATGCTCGAGTTCGTCAAGCCGGTCACGCTGTCGATGCGACTCTTCGGCAACATCTACGGCGGCGAAGTCGCGCTCGGGGTCATGACCTCGCTCACGATCGCCTTCATCCCGGTTGCGCTCATCGGCCTGGAGGTCATGCTGAACGCGATCCAGGCCCTCATCTTCAGCGTCCTGACCCTCATCTTCATCACCCTCGCCATCGAGGGTCACCACGACGAGGAGGAGCACGCCCCGGCGGAGGCCGCCGGTCACGCAGAGCACGCGCCGGCCGCGGCGGTGGCCGCGTAGCCGTCAGCCACCACCGCCGAGCCCTTCAGTCACCACCAACCAGGGAGAAATGACCCGGGCGACTCGCCCGGGCGCAGGAGGAAGCAACGCATGGAGTACATCGGCGCCGGTCTCGCCGCCCTCGGGGTCGTCGGCCCCGGCATCGGCATCGGCATCCTGGCCGGCCTGTCGGCCACGGCGATCGGGCGGAACCCCGACGCGGCAGGCCAGATCCGCGGCATCGCGATCATCCTCGCCGCCTTCGCCGAGGGCCTCGGCGTCCTTGCGATCGTCGTCGGCCTGCTCGCGATCTTCATCCAGCCCGGCGCGTAGTCAAACGGGCAGGGAGACGGGATCGTGGAGCTTCTGGCCGTCGCGTCCGTCGTCGGGCGCGAGGTCGCCCGCCTGACCGCCGGGGAGGGCGGCGAGGCGCTGTTCCAGATCAACCTCTTCCAGGTGATCATCGCAGCGGCCAACGCCTTCCTCTTTCTGGTGATCATCTGGGTCTTCGCGTTCAAGCCCGTGGCCGCGATGCTGGCCACGCGCCGGGAGCGGATCGAGCAGGGCCTCAAGGACGCCGAGCAGGCCCGCCACGACCGCGAGTCGGCCGAGCAGGAGCGCCTGGCCACCCTGGCCGAGGCCCGCCGCGAGGCGAATGACATCCTGGCCCGCGCCCAGAAGGTCGCCCAGGAGACCCGCGACGCGGATATCGCCGCCACCCGCGAGGAGCTCGAGCGGATGCGCGATCGCGCCGCGGCCGAGATCGACGCGGAGAAGCACCGGGCGATCGCGGACCTCCGGGCCGAGGTCGCCGACCTCGCCCTCGCCGCGGCCGGCAAGGTCGTCGGCGAGTCCATGACCGGCGATCGCCAGCGCCGCCTCGTGGAGGAGTTCCTCCGCGAAACGGCGTCCAGCGACGCTCGCAACTGATGGCTCACGGCTGATGGCCCGACCGACGACCGCGGCGCGCCGCTACGCGGAGGCAGCCTTCGAGCTGGCCTCCCGGGACGACGCGCTCGACGCCTGGGCGGACGGGCTCAGGCTCGCCGCTCGCTTCGCGGCCGACGAGGGGGTCGTCCGCGTCGTGGACAATCCCTCGATCCCCCACGCGGACCGCCAGGCCGCGGTGGCCCGGCTCCTCGAGGGCCGGGTCCCGGCGAGCGTCCTCAATCTCGCGCGGCTGCTCTCCCGGCGCGGCCGGTTCGAGACCCTCCCGGTGATCGCCGCGGAGTACACCCGCCTCCTGAACCGCCGGCGCGGCATCGTGGCGGCCGTCGTGACGAGCGCCCAGCCGCTCAGCGCCGAGGAGACGCAGGCCATCCGGGCCCGGGTCGAGGCGATGACCGGCAGCGGCGTCGATCTCCGGACGGAGGTCGACGAGGCGCTCATCGGCGGGCTCACCGTCCGCGTCGGCGACCAGCTGCTCGACGCCAGCCTTCGCGGCCGCCTCGAGCGGCTTCGCCACCAGCTCGCAGGGAGCGCACGCTAGACAGGCCCAATTCCGCCCCGACGCCGGGGCCGCAGCGGGCCGGACACGCCCGAAACGGAGAACCGATGGCCATTCGCTCGGACGAGATCATCAGCATCATCAAGTCGGCGATCGATACCTTCGACGAGCGCACCGAATCGCGCAGCGTCGGCACGGTCGTCGAGGTCGGCGACGGCATCGCCCAGGTCTACGGGCTGGCCGGCGCCCTGTCGTCGGAGCTGCTCGAGTTCCCGGGCGGGGTCATGGGCATGGCCCTCAACCTCGAGGAGGAGACCGTCGGCGCGGTGATCCTGGGCGACGCGCGGGCGATCAAGGAGGGCGACACCGTTAAGACGACGGGCCGGGTCGTCGAGGTCCCCGTCGGGCAGGCCCTCGTCGGGCGGGTCGTGGACCCGCTCGGCCGGCCGCTCGACGACAAGGGCCCGATCGCGGCCACGAAGACCCGCCCGGTCGAGCGGATCGCCCCCGGCGTCATCGTCCGCCAGGGCGTCGACACCCCTGTCCAGACGGGCGTCAAGGCCATCGATGCCCTCATCCCGATCGGCCGCGGCCAGCGCGAGCTCATCATCGGCGACCGCCAGACGGGCAAGACCGCGATCGCCATCGACACGATCATCAACCAGACCGGCCAGGGCCTGGTCTGCATCTACGTCGCCATCGGCCAGAAGCTCTCGACCGTGGCCAACACCGTCGCCATCCTCGAGAAGTACGGCGCGATGAACCACACGATCGTCGTCGTTGCCGGGGCCGAGGAGGCCGCCCCGCTGCAGTACCTCGCGCCGTATTCCGGCGTGGCCATGGGCGAGGAGGTCATGGAGGTCGGCGTCGAGATCGACGGCCAGCTCGTCAAGGACGCCCTGTGCGTCTACGACGACCTCTCGAAGCACGCCTGGGCCTATCGCGAGATGGCCCTCCTGCTTCGCCGCCCGCCCGGCCGCGAGGCCTACCCGGGCGATGTCTTCTACCTCCACAGCCGCCTCCTTGAGCGGGCCGCCCGGATGAGCGTGGAGCACGGCGGCGGCTCGCTGACGGCCCTGCCGATCATCGAGACCCAGGCGGGCGACGTGTCGGCCTACATCCCGACCAACGTCATCTCGATCACCGACGGCCAGATCTTCCTCGAGACGGACCTGTTCAACGCCGGCCAGCGGCCGGCTCTGAACATCGGCATCTCCGTGTCGCGCGTCGGTTCGGCGGCCCAGACCAAGGCGATGAAGAAGGTCGCCGGGCCGTTGAAGCTGGACCTGGCCCAGTACCGCGCCCTGGCGGCCTTCGCCCAGTTCGCGTCCGACCTCGACAAGGCCACCCGCGACCAGCTGACCCGGGGCGAGAAGCTGTCCGAGGTCACGAAGCAGCCGCAGTACCAGCCGATGCCGGTCGAGAAGCAGGTGGCCATCCTCTACGCGGCCACGAAGGGTGCCCTCGACGACGTCCCGACGCCCCGCGTCAGGGAGTTCGAGGCGCAGTTCTATCGCTTCCTCGAGACCGAGCGCCCGGCGCTCCTCACGACCCTCGCCGAGACGAAGACCCTCAGCGACGACCTCGCGATGGGCCTCGACGACGCGATCAGCGCGTTCCGGGAGTCGTTCCTGGCATGACGATGGCGACATGGGTCGAAGCCCGCCGCACTCGCCGCCACGGTGTCGATACCGGCGCGTCCGAGCGCCCCGTTCGCATGTCAGCCACGACACGGGATCGTGGTAGCCGCGTTTGGGTCCCGATTCGGCGTCACCTACGACCCCGGGTCGTACAAGCCACGAGATTGGGGGTGCGCACTGGCCGAAGCCCGGCGTGCGCCGATCCGGGCGTGCTCACGCCGCGAGGCCGCTGGCGACCGGCGGTGACAGGGCACGATCTACCACGATCCGGGATCGTATCTGGCACCCGGCGCCAAGGGCATCGGCCCGCCGGCGGGGACAGCCGGGACCAGCGCCCGCGCCTGCTACGGAGCGCCGCCTGATGGCCAGCCAGCGCGACATCCGTCGCCGGATCCGCGACGTCGGGCGGATCAAGCAGATCACCCGGGCGATGCAGTTCGTCGCCGCGTCCAAGCTGAAGCGGGCCCAGGACTCCACGCTCCAGGCCCGGCCCTACAGCGAGAAGATCGACGAGGTCCTGGCCGACCTGGCGGCGGTTCTCGGCGCCGACGAGCACCCGCTCCTCTCGCGGCGCGAGGAGGGCAAGCGCCTCCTCGTCCTCATCACCTCCGATCGTGGACTGGCGGGCCCTCTCAACACCAACACGATCCGCTTCGCCGCCCGGACGATCACCGAGCACGAGGGCGACCTCACCGTGGTCAGCCTCGGGCGCAAGGGCCGCGACGCGATGCGCCGGGCGCGCGTCCCGCTGGAGGCCCATTTCGCCGGCTACGGCGACCGCCCGGCGTTCGCCGACGTGATCCCCCTCTCGCGGCTCATCACCGACGGCTACGTCAGCGGCGAGTTCGGGCAGATCGACATCATCTATCCTCGGTTCGTCTCCACCCTCGTCCAGCGGCCGACGATGGAGGCCCTCCTCCCGATCACCCCGACCGAGGATACGGAGGGCATCCCGGGCAACCAGTTCATCTTCGAGCCGAATGCCGGCGCGGTCCTGGAGCAGCTCCTGCCGCGCTACGTCGCCACCCGGCTTTACCAGGCGGTCCTCGAAGCAAAGGCCTCCGAGGAATCGTCGAGGATGGTGGCGATGAAGAATGCGACCGAGAATGCGGACGACCTGATCGAGGAGTACACCCTCGCCTACAACAAGGTCCGCCAGGCCAACATCACCCGCGAGATGATCGAGATCGCGACCGGCGCCCAGGCGCACTGACGGCGCGCACCAGGAGGCATCCACAGACCATGGCGACCGCCACCACCCCCGCGACCGGCCTCGCCGTTGGGCGCGTCATCCAGATCACCGGCCCCGTCGTCGACGTCGAGTTCCCCGCCGGCCGGCTGCCCGCGATCTACAACGCGGTCGAGCTGGAGCGCCAGGGCCAGGACCCCCTGACCGTCGAGGTCCAGCAGCACCTCGGCAACAACTGGGTCCGGACCGTGGCGATGACGACCACCGACGGCCTGCCCCGTGGCGGCGCCGCCCGCGACACCGGCGCCCCGATCACCGTGCCCGTCGGCGAGGTCACCCTGGGCCGTGTGTTCGACGTCCTCGGCAAGCCGATCGACGGCAAGGGCGAGGTCGTCGCCACGACGAGCCTGCCCATCCACCGCAAGGCGCCCGCCTTCGACGAGCAGTCGACCGAGGTCGAGGTCTTCGAGACCGGCCTCAAGGTCATCGACCTCATCTGCCCGTTCCGGAAGGGCGGCAAGATCGGCATCTTCGGCGGCGCCGGCGTGGGCAAGACGGTCATCATCCAGGAGCTCATCCGGAACGTCGCCCAGGAGCATGCCGGCGTGTCGGTCTTCGCCGGCGTCGGCGAGCGCAGCCGCGAGGGCAACGACCTCATCCACGAGATGACCGAATCGGGCGTCATCGCCAAGACCGCATTCGTGTTCGGCCAGATGAACGAGCCGCCGGGCGCTCGCCAGCGGGTCGGCCTCACCGGCCTGACGATGGCCGAGTACTTCCGGGACGAGGAGGGCCGCGACGTCCTCCTGTTCATCGACAACATCTTCCGCTTCACCCAGGCCGGCTCGGAGGTGTCCGCGCTCCTCGGGCGGATGCCGTCAGCGGTCGGCTACCAGCCCAACCTGGCGACCGAGATGGCCGCCCTCCAGGAGCGGATCACGTCGACGAAGACCGGCTCGATCACGAGCCTCCAGGCCGTCTTCGTCCCGGCCGACGACTACACCGACCCCGCGCCGGCGACGACCTTCGGCCACCTCGACTCGACGATCCGCCTCGAGCGGAGCATTGCCGAGCTCGGCATCTATCCAGCCGTCGACCCGCTGACCTCGACCTCCCGTGTCCTCGACCCGCTCGTCGTGGGCCAGGAGCACTACGACGTCGCCCGCGAGACGCAGCGCGTCCTGCAGCGCTACCAGGACCTCGAGCAGATCATCGCGATCCTCGGCGTCGACGAGCTGTCCGAGGATGACAAGGCGACGGTCTCGCGAGCCCGCCGCCTCCAGCGGTTCATGAGCCAGCCCTTCTTCGTGGCCGAGGTCTTCACCGGCCGGCCCGGGCAGTACGTCGCGATCAAGGACACGGTGGCGTCGTTCAAGGAGATCCTCGAGGGCAAGACCGACACCCTGCCCGAGCAGGCCTTCTTCCTGGCCGGCACGATCGACGATGTCCGGGCCAACGCGGCCAAGCTGGCGAGCTAGGACCGTGCCGCTCCTCCTCGAGATCGTCACCCCGGAGCGCCTCGTGTTCAGCGACTCCGTCGAGTCCGTGCAGCTCCCCGGCGTCGAGGGCGAGCTCGGCGTCCTGCCCCACCACACGCCGCTCGTGTCGATGCTGGGCCTCGGCGAGCTGCGTATCCGGAAGGACGGCGAGGTCGAGACCTTCGCCATCGCCGGCGGCTTCCTGCAGGTCCGGCCGGACAAGGTCGTCGTCATGGCCGAGATGGCCGACATGGCCGCCGAGATCGACCTCGAGCGTGCCGCGGAGGCCCGCAGGGAGGCGGAGCGCGCCCTCGAGAGCGGCTTCCACGAGGGCGCCGATCTCGCCGCGGCCCGGGCCGCGCTCCAGGTCGCCCTCCTCCGCCAGCGCGTCGCCGAGCGCCGCCACCGCGAGGGTCCGCGCCGGCGCGGGTAGATGGCCGGCAATCCGCCGTGACGCGATCGAAAGGGCAGATGGCTGATCCGCGGCCGTTCCACTGGGAATACACCCCCCAGCCGGTCCAGCACGAGGCGTTCCGCATCACCGGCGGCACGGCCCTCCGCGGGACGGTCATGGTGTCCGGGGCGAAGAACGCTGCCCTCAAGCTGCTCGCCGCCGCGGTCCTGACCGGCGAACGCTGCCGCTTCACGAACGTCCCGGAGATCGAGGACGTGCGGGTCATGGCCGAGACCCTCCGCGACCTCGGCGTCGTCGTCGACCATCCCGAGCCGAACACCTACGAGGTGGCCGCCGGCGACGTCGACTGGCTCTTCGTGCCCCTCGAGGCGGCGGCCAAGATGCGGGCGAGCTTCATGCTCCTGGGGCCGCTCTTGACCCGCTTCGGCGAGGTCATCATCAGCAACCCCGGCGGCGACCGGATCGGCCGGCGACCGGTCGACCTCCACGTCGACGCGATGCGGGCGCTGGGCGCGGAGATCGACTATCGCTACGGCTACTATTACGCCAAGGCGCCCGGTCGCCTCCGCGGCGCCGAGGTCCGCTTCCCGTTCGTCTCGGTCATGGGCACCGAGAATGCGATGCTCGCCGCGACCCTCGCCGAGGGCCACACGACCATCCGCCCGGCGGCCCGGGAGCCGGAGGTCGACGATCTCATCGCCTTCCTGTGCAAGATGGGCGCCGAGGTCGAGCGGACCGCCCCGGACACGATCGAGGTCGAGGGCCGCAAGCGCCTGCGCGGGTCGGACCACTCGGTCGTCCCGGACCGGATCGAGGCCGGGACCTTCGCCATCGCCGCCGCGATGACCGGCGGCCTCGTCACCCTCGAGCGCGCCCGCTGCGACCACCTCGATGCGCTCGTCGAGGTTCTTGGCCGGATGGGCATCGCCGTCGACTGCGGCACGGACCGCCTGACCGTCGACGCGACGACCGTCGGCCCCGGCGCCTACACGCCGGTCGACATCGAGACCGCCCCGTACCCGGGCCTGGCCACGGATCTCCAGCCGCCCACGAGCGTCCTCCTGACCCAGGCCAACGGGCGCTCGACCGTCCACGAGACGATCTTCGAGGACCGCCTCGAGTGGATGACCGAGCTCCGCCGGATGGGCGCCGAGATCGACACCCCGGATGGCCACCACGCGATCATCCAGGGCCCCGCCCGGCTCGTCGGCGCCGACGTCGAGATCTCCGACCTGCGGGCCGGCGCCTCGCTGATCCTGGCGGCCCTGGCCGCCTCGGGAACGTCGACGATCCACGGCGGACACCACGTCCGGCGAGGGTATGAGAACATCGAGCGGCGATTCCTGGACCTCGGTGCGAGGTTCGAGCACGTCCTGGAAGGGGATTCCGGCACACCGGCATGAAGATCGGCATCGACCTCGGCACCGCTAACGTCCTCGTCCACGTCGAGGGCAAGGGCATCGTCATCCAGGAGCCGTCCGTCGTGGCGGTGGATGACGACAACCGCATCCGGGCCGTCGGCGAGGAAGCCCGCGAGATGATCGGGCGAACCCCGGGCAACATCCACGCCATCCGGCCGATGAAGGACGGCGTGATCGCCGACTACGTGATCACCGAGGCGATGCTCCGCTTCTTCATCGGCAAGGCGACCCACGGCAAGCTGATGTTCAGCCGGCCCGAGGTCATGATCAGCGTCCCGGCAGGGGTGACCTCGGTCGAGAAGCGGGCCGTTCGGGATGCCGCGCTCAAGGCCGGGGCCAAGGAGGCCTACCTCATCGAGGAGCCCCTCGCCGCGGCGATCGGGGCCAACGTCCCGATCAGCGGGCCGTCGGGGAACATGGTCATCGACATCGGCGGCGGGACGAGCGAGATCGCGGTCATCGCCCTGGGCGGGATCGTCGTCTCGACCTCGCTCCGGGTCGGTGGCACGAAGTTCGACGAGCATATCGCCTCGTACATCCGCAAGAAGTACAACCTGATGATCGGCGAGCGGACCGCGGAAGAGGTGAAGATCCAGATCGGGACGGCCCTGCCCCTCGAACGCGAGCTGTCGATGGAGGTCCGCGGCCGGGACCTCATCGCCGGCCTGCCGCGGACGATCCCGATCACCTCGTCGGAGGTCATGGAGGCGATCGAGGGTCCCCTCCAGCAGCTCGTGGCGGCCGTTCGCCACGTCCTCGAGCAGACGCCCCCGGAGCTCAGCTCCGACATCATCGACAAGGGCATGGTGATGTCCGGCGGCGGCTCCCTCCTCCGGAACATCGACAAGCTCCTGACCCAGGTGACCGGCGTGCCCTGCCACGTCGCCGAGAACGCCCTCAACTGCGTCGCGCTCGGGACCGGCGAGGCCCTCAAGCACTACGGCTTCTTCAAGAAGTCGCTCGTCCAGTCCTTCTAGGGCCGGACGGCCCGCCCGTGGCTCCCACCGGCGCCTTCATCGACCTCCACTGCCACACCTCGGCCAGCTTCGATTCGCTGGCCTCGCCGCGGGCCGTCGTGAACGCCGCCGCCCGGCGCGGCCTGACCCACGTCGCGATCACCGACCACGACACGATCGAGGGCGCCCTCGAGGCCCGCGATGCCGCGCCCGACGGCCTGACCGTCCTCATCGGCGAGGAGATCCGGACCCGCGACGGCGATCTCATCGCGGTGTTCCTGGCCGAGGCCGTCCCGCCCGGCCTGTCCGCGGCCGAGACGATCGCCGCGGTCCGCGAGCAGGGCGGCCTCGTCGGGATCCCCCACCCTTTCGACCGCTTTCGGGGCTCCATCTCGAAGGGCGAGGCACTCAGGAGCCTCGAGGCGTTGACCGCCAGCGCCGACTGGGTGGAGAGCTGGAACGCACGACTCGTCGTCGGCGATGGCAATGCCCGGGCCGCGGAGCTCGCGCTCGCCGCGGGCGTGCCCGGGGTGGCCGTCTCCGACGCCCACACGACCCTTGAGGTCGGCGTGGCGTCCACGATCCTCCAGGGTGACGCCTCGACCCCGGAGGGCCTCAGGGCGGCGCTCGCCGCCGGCCCGATCCTGGCCATCGGCCGCGCGTCGTTCTACGTCCGCCTCGTGACCCCCGTCGCGAAGGTCGTCCAGCGGCTGCGTGGCCGGCGCCGCGAGCGACCGGCGGTCCGGTCATGACCAACCGGGACGATCGGCCGATTGCCGATGGCCGGTCGCAGCCGCTAGCGTCCCCGGCCATGACCACGACTGCTTCCGCGCTCCCCGGCGCCACGACCGGCGGCCCGGCCCCGACCTCCAACGGCCCCGACCCCGACGTCTCCCCGGAGCAGCTCTCGCTGGCCCGCCGGCTGCGCCAGCCGCGAACGATCGTCTCGATCGCCGTGCCGCTGGCGATCATCGTCATCTTCGTCCTGCTCAACCAGGAGCAGCTCGGCCGGGTGCCGGGGCTCATCCTCCGGGCGAACCCGCCGCTGGCTGTCCTCGCCTTCCTCGTCTTCTACACCGGCTTCCCGCTCCGGGGCTACCGCTGGGCACGGCTCCTCCGGGGAACCGGGCTGCGGGTCGGCACGCGCGACGCGACGGAGATCCTGTTCCTGTCGTGGCTCGTGAACTGCATCGTGCCGGCCAAGCTCGGCGACGTCTACCGGGCCTGGCTGCTCAAGATCAACAGCACCGCCTCCCTGAGCCGGACCTTCGGGACCGTCTTCATCGAGCGGATCTTCGACCTCTTCGCGATCGCGATCCTCGGGCTGGCGGCCGGCTGGTGGAGCTTCCGCGACGGCCTGCCGCCACCGATCCAGGCCGTCTTCATCGTCGGCCTCATCGTCGTCGGCGGGCTCGGCGTGGGGCTCTTCACGATGCGCAACTTCGGGCGGCAGATCTTCACCGCCCTGCCGCTGCCGGCCCGCCTGCTCGAGCTCTACGACCGCTTCGAGGAGGGAGTCTTCGGGGCCATCGGCCTGCGGGCGATCCCGCTGCTCGGGACCGTCACCGTGGCCATCTGGGCCACCGAATCGCTGCGCCTCTTCATCGTCGTCCAGGCCCTCGCCTTCCCGGACGTGCAGCTCGGGCTCTCGGGGGCCGTCTTCGTGGCCCTCATCGGCTCGCTGCTGACGGCCGTCCCCCTCAGCCCAGCGGGCCTCGGGTTCGTGGAGGCGGGCGTCGTCGGGGTCCTGACGGTGGCCTACGGCGTGCCTCTGCCGGAGGCGACGGCGATCGCCCTCCTCGATCGCGTGATCAGCGTGTTCTCGATCATCGTCCTGGGCTCGATCGCGTACATGATCTCGGCGAAGCCGCGAGGCGCCGGGGCGATCGTCCCGGCCTGAGCTGCCGGCCGCCCGCACGGTCTGCGGTCCCGCTGCCTGGCCAGCCGCTCCGGGCCCTGTTCCGGGCGATTCCCGGGGCGGCCGGTCCCGGTACCGCAGACCGCCGCCGACCGGCCCGAACCGCACACGACCGCCCGCCCGGATCCGACACTCGGCCGCGACGGCGAGGTACGAACGGGTGATATGGAGCGAATGGCCGGACTCCGATAGTCGGGGCATCGCGGCACCGTCCGCCCAGCACGATGGAGTCCCCGGAAACCTCCCGATGACGACCCAGAACGGACGAGCCTTCAACGAGTGGCTCCGAGCCCAGCTCAAGGCGAAGAAGATGTCGCAGCGGCAGCTCGCCCAGCAGTCGGGGGTCGACCACTCCACGATCTCGCGTCTCATCCGTGGCGACCGGATGCCGTCCCTCGGAACGGCAACCAAGCTCGCCCGCGGCCTGCGTGAGATCCGCGAGGACGCCGACGCCGCGCAGTACCTGGGGATCGTGGCCAACGGGACCCAGAACCCGACCGCCCGGGTCGAGTACTCGCTCCGCGCGGACGAGGCGCTCACCGAGGCCCAGGTCCGCCAGATCATGGAGTACTACCTCGCGGTCCGGATGCGCCGCTTCGGGCGCGTCTTCCAACCGGCCGAGTCCACGGGCTCCGGCGGTGGCCAGGGCCGCCCCGACTCGACACTGCCCCGGCCGATGGGCTTCCGGTCGTCGCAGCCCCAGGGGTTCGGCCCCCGGGTCGGCGTCGCGACGCGCGTCCAGCCGGCTCCCTCGATGACTCGCCCAGGCGGCCGGAACACCGACCGCTACTGATCCGCCTTTCACGACGTGACCCGGATGCCCTCCACGTCCGGGTCTCGGGGACAGCGAACGCCGGCGTTCGGGGCGCCGGCGTTCGCGATTCCTACGGCTTGTAGATCGAGATCTCGATCCGCGGCGAGAGCGGGAATCGGGTGACGAGGTCCGGAACCCTGCCGTTGTCAGCGAGCCGG
>Ga0209341_10002296_pt1 | contig 18191 bp, 14 predicted proteins | sample RifCSP13_2_FD_184020 | JGI IMG/M metagenome (GOLD analysis project Ga0209341, IMG submission 184020) | Soil microbial communities from Rifle, Colorado - Rifle CSP2_sed 13_2 (SPAdes) (version 2) | ecosystem: Environmental > Terrestrial > Deep subsurface > Rock core/Sediment | place: Rifle... | reverse complement strand
AGATCGTCATTTCCTCCGGGTATTCCCGTTTTCCCGTCTGCCAGGGGAGCCCCGACGAAGTTCTCGGCATCTTACATGTGAAGGATCTGTTCGCCAGGCAGGTCCACGGTGAAGAGATCGAACTGCGTACACTAGTGCACCTGCCGCTTTTCATACCAGAAGCCACGCGCATCCTTAACGCGCTGGAAAAGTTCCGGCAAAAGAGTGATCAGATCGCCCTGGTCGTTGATGAGTATGGGGGAATCGTTGGTCTGGTAACCCTGAACGATATACTCGTGGCGATCGTTGGGGATATGCCTTCAGTTGAAGAGCAACAGGAACCGCAGGTTGTCCGCAGGGAAGACGGATCGCTGTTGGTGGATGGAATGCTTTCGGTAAGCGAACTGAAAGAACTGCTGGAACTGCGCGACTTGCCCGATGAAGTCCAGGTGGGATATGAGACCCTGGCGGGATTGGTGATGGCGCAGCTGGGGCGAGTACCGGTCAGTGGCGACTCTTTTTCCCTGGGGGATTGGCGCATGGAAGTGATGGATATGGACGGTTACCGGGTGGATAAGGTCTTATTGACGAACCAGCGCTGAGAATTCCTGCTTGGGGAGGCATGTTTCACGTGAAACATGCCTTGTTTGTTCCGCGAGACCGTTAAACCAAGACCGGGACCGGCTTAATCCAGTCTCGGTGAGTAGGACTAGGGCCGCTAATCTGCAGAGCTGTGTTCCAGGGCCGGTGCGGCAGCCTGGGACATCTCCCCGGTCGCGACCGGCAGGCGCCGCGTCCAAACCAGCCAGGCGACGAACAAGGCCAGTGGAACCCAGCCGATCAGGCTAGCAACCGTGCCGCCGATCGAGATATCGACGCCGGACAGGAACAGGATCGGCAGGCCTGCGGTGGCATTCAGCGAGCCGTGCGCCAGGGCCGGCGCCCAGGGGCTGCGGGTGCGCAGGTACAACCAGCTCAAGATCGCCCCGGACAGCACGCAGAACACGATCATCATAAATATCCCAACCACCGGGCGTCCTGGGTAGTTGTGGCCTTGCACGATCGCCGGGGCATGCCAGACGCCCCAGATCGCCCCACTGAGGGCGATCGCCCGCCATTGGCCCAGGGGAAGCAGGCGGGGCAACAAGAATCCACGCCAACCGAGTTCTTCACCAAGAGCGAACAGCGTATTGATCAGCGGCCCGATAGTCAACGCGACGGCAGACTGGATGGCGACGACCATCCAGGTCGGGATGGCTTCTGCACCCGGGGCACTTGCCATAGCCTGCTTGATCATTGTGAACTGCAGGTCGAGCTTCCCGGCGCCGAAAGCCAGGGTGAGCAGCCCGGTGGCGATCGCCAGGGCGGGCGGCAGCAGCCAGGCCCACAGGTAGGCGCGCTTCTCTCCCAGGCGGCCCAGGTTGAGCGTGCGCAGGCTCTCCCTGGCGGCGTAGCGGGTCGCCAGGAGAGCGCCCAGTCCCGGCGCCCACATCGCCAGCGACCAGAACAGTGTATAAATTAGCTGTGTTGAGGTAGGAGCGCTCTGCCGGAAGGCTAGCGGTACCACAAACAGGATCCAGGCCAGTCCGAAGGCGATCGCCAGGAACCAGATCAACGGCTTGCGTTCGATTTTCATGCGATATTCCATCTTATAACCTTTATGAATAGCCAGGCATGGAGCGTTCCCGGCGGATGCGCAGGCTTAATGGGCGTTTTGCCAGCAGCATCAGCGTGTTCGAATCAGAGGTCAGGCCTACCACCTCCCAGCCCTGCTCTCCCCATTCGTTGAGCAGGGCTTCCACGTCCTCTGTTTTCGTCGTTCGGAAGGCGCCCCCCATCCGGATGAAGTGGTACTCCCACTGCTTTTCCTCAGGCATGGCCTATTCCTCCCCGTTCGAACCCTTAGCGAGCTGGGAGAGTGCAACCGTCCCGCCCAACCCGCCCAGGTTCATCGTGTCCACTGCGCTGCTCGGCACGATCACCAGGGCGCCCTTTTCCTTCAGCCCTTCGAAGAGCATGTTCATCGCCCGCAGGTGCAGGGCGGTTGGGTTATCCCGGTAGGCCTGGGAGGCTTCGGCGAAGGATGACGCAATCTGCTTCTCGGATTCACCCAAGATAATCCGCGCCTGCCGCTCGCGCTCAGCCTGCGCCTGGCGGCTCATGGCGTCCTCCAGGTCCTGAGGAATGATCACGTCCCTGATCTCCACAGATTGGACCGTCACCCCCCACGGGTTGGTGCGCTCGTCGATGATCTCCTGCAGGTCGGCGTCCATGCGCGCCCGCCCGACCAGGATGTCCGCCAGGCTCATCTGCCCGATCACCTCGCGCAGGGCGGTCTGGGCGGCCCAGGCGATGGCGCTGCGGTAATCCTGCACCTCCAGGGCCGCCTTCTCGGCGTCCCAAACCATCCAGAACAATACCGCATCCACGTCGACCGGCACGGTGTCCTTCGTCAGGGTCTTTTCCGCGGAAAACGGGGTGACCATCACGCGGTGGTCGATCCAGCGGGCGGTGGTTTCGGCGATCGGGATGATCCAAAATATGCCTGGGCCGGCCAGGCCGCGGAACTTGCCAAAGCGCAGGATGACGACCTTCTCCCATTGGGCAGCGATCTTCAGCGCGTTTAGGATATAGAGCCCGATAATAAGCAGGAAGGTGAAGTAGGTCCCGGTGATTACACTGTTGGTGCCCTGGTTGTCCAGCAGGATAGCGCCGAGTACACCCAGCCCGATGACCACCAGGCTGGCAACCAGCGCTACGCTGTTGAGTCGATAGTTATCTTCTTTTTGCTGGGTCGTGCGACTTTGTGTATCGGTTTTGCGAGCCATAGTTTCCTCTGTTGAATTCGTCTGATTGCTTTATTAGCCGGTTATTCCTGGCCTTAACGCTCGACCGCCTCGACCGGGCCCTGGGGGAGGGGATGCCTGTCTTCCCATTCCGACAGGTATTTCTCAAACTGCTCCCGTACTTCCTGGGGAGCAAACTCCAGCCGGGCAGCCTGCGCCAGATAGTGCTGGGTCAGCTCATCCAGTGCCTGGTGGCGCAGCTGGGCGACAGCCTCCGGCGGGATTTCCTCCAGGATGTATGTGCCGCGCCCGTGTTGGGTCGAGATGACGCCGGCTTCGTCCAGCAGGCGGTAAGCCCGGGCGATGGTGTTGAAGTTCACCCGCAGGTCGGTCGCCAGCTGCCGCACGGTGGGCAGCTGGTCGCCGGGCTGTAACTCGCCGCTGGCGACCTGGCGTTTGATCTGCTCCATGATCTGGAGGTAGATCGGCATTCCGGACCGAAAGTCTAGTCTAATTTCCATCGACCTTCCTTTTTTGATCCGACGTTCTCCGAATCCTTCTATATGGTCCGGAAACCGCGCCCAAACTTATACTGTATGATTGTAGTATTGTATTATTGTATCTTTGTATAATTGTATACCAGTCTGCTGGTTTGTCAAGAGGCAATCCGGTAAAAAAGCCTCTTGACAATTGTTTTAACCTGCTTATAATTACTATAACTTTTATCTAATATATTCTGAATTGGTGAAAACCGGTATGTTTATTTGCTCCTGTATGAGGCGGGGTCCGTAACCACCGCCTCGTCCTGAAACGGCCAACAGACGAGTAAGGGTGGTTGTGACCCCGCATGCGCCCGTTAAACCGCATGGCGCGTCCGCCGCCCTTTTTTGTTCCCTGTTGGCCGTTTTGTGTTTAACGTATGGAGTTGTATGCCAGGTAGTTTCTCTACATTCAAGACAATCAATCCTGGGTCGATAGAAACCGTGCAAAATTGATGAATACGATACTTGCCACAACCGAAGCCAGGGTAAACGTTCCGCCTGCCGGGGGTCTGGAAGCAGCCGTCGGGGAAACGCCCTTGCTGCCGCTGCGCCGGCTGGCCGACCTGCCGCCCGGAGTCGAGGTGTATGCCAAGGCGGAATGGTTCAACCCCGGCGGCTCGGTCAAGGACCGCCCGGCGCTTCACATCCTGCGCACCGCCCTTGCAGAAGGTCGCTTTGCCGGGGGAAAACGGCTGCTCGATTCGACCTCCGGCAACATGGGCATCGCCTACGCCACCTTTGGCGCCGCAATGGGCGTACTCGTCACCCTGGCCATCCCCGGCAACGCCAGCCCGGAGCGCCTGGTAATCCTGCGCGCCCTGGGCGCTGAGATCATCCTGACCGACCCGCTGGAAGGCTCCGACGGGGCTATGCTAACCGCCCGCCGCCTGGCAGCCGGGCACCCTGAGCGCTACTTCTATGCCGACCAGTACAACAACCCGGCCAACTGGCAGGCTCACTACCAGACAACTGGCCCCGAAATCGTGCAGCAGACCTCCGGGCGGGTGACCCACTTCGTCGCCGGCCTGGGCACCACCGGCACCCTGACCGGGACCGGGCGTTATCTGCGCCAGTACAATCCGGCTGTGCAGCTGCTGGCGGTCCAGCCAGACGCGCCTTTCCACGGCCTGGAAGGGCTCAAGCACCTGCCGACCGCCATCCAGCCCGGCATCTTCGACCCGGCTTTGCCTGACCAGACTCTGGCGGTTTCGACCGAGGTAGCCCACGAGATGGTATTGCGCCTGGCCCGGCAGGAAGGTTTGTTCGTGGGAATCTCTTCCGGAGCCGCCGCCGAGGCCGCCTTGCAGGTAGCTGCCCGGCTTGAGCAGGGGATCGTGGTGACCGTCTTCCCGGACGCCGGGTATAAGTACCTGAGCGAGTCGTTTTGGGAGCGTGAAGGATGACGCGTCAAAGATGACGATCGCCATCTCCGCCGAGGTTCTACGCCAGATCCACGCCCACGGCGAGCAAGCTTATCCAGAGGAAGGGGCCGGCCTGCTGCTGGGCAGACGCGCCGGCGGGCGCAAGCAGGTCGTGCAGATCCTGGGTTTGGCGAACACCCGCGAGGACGGCTCACGGCGCAACCGTTACCTGCTCTCGCCGCAGGATTACCTGTGGGGCGAGGAACAGGCCGAGCAGTCAGGCCTGGAAGTGCTGGGCGTGTTTCACTCCCACCCGGACCATCCAAACCTTCCCTCTGAGTACGACCTGGAGTGGGCCTGGCCTTCCTTTTTCTACGTGATCACCAGCCTGCGGGCCGGTCAGGCGATCGATAGCCGCGCCTGGCTGCTGGCGGATGATCGCAGCGGTTTCGAGGAAGAACCGATCGAGGTTTATCAAGCCCAACCTTAACCTGAAAACGGGAAATTAACCTATACTGGAAAGTAGAAGTACTGGAAGTACACGTATGCCGAACATAAAAATCCCCTCCCCACTGCGCTATTACACCGGCGGGCAAGCCGAGGCCGAAGTGCAGGGCGAAACCGTCGCCGCAGCTCTGGACGATTTCATCGCCCGCTTCCCGGACCTGCGCCAGCACCTGTTCAACGGCCAGGGCGAGCTGCGCCCATTCGTCAATCTGTTCCTCAACAGCGAGGACGTCCGCCATCTACAAGGGCTGGACACACCCCTCCAGCCGGGCGACCGTCTGATGATCGTCCCCAGCGTGGCACTAACCAGGCCTTCATAATCCTGCTGGGCCTGCTGGCTTTCATCTTGAACTCACCCTGGCTGGCAGCCTTCGTGGCACTCGCCATGGCGGTCGGCACGGTGCTGGGTGCGCCTGCCTTCGGTTTCGTCTACCGGCGCGCCCTGCGCCCGCTGGGCTTGGTCAAGCCGGACGTACTCGCTGATAACCCGGAACCGCACCGCTTCGCCCAGGGCTTCGGCTCCGTCGTATTGTTTGCCGGCGTCCTGGCCTTGTTTGCCGGAGCCGGTGCAATCGGCTGGGCGCTGGTCTGGCTGGTGATCGCCCTGGCGGCGTTGAATTTGTTCGCCGGCTTCTGCGCCGGTTGCGCCGTGTATTACTGGCTCGGCCGGCTGCGGGTGCCCGGTTTTTCCAGGACCCCGCCGGAAGGCCGCCTCCCTGGCATGCGCCCGCGCCCGAGACCCTCAGATGGACGCTGAGATCCTGGCGCGTGCCCTGTGGGCGGCGCTGATCGCCGCTCTCGGACTTGGCCTGTACGTTCTGGCGAACCGCCTCTTGCTGGCGCGGCTGCGCGGCAAGCGCCTGGGTCTGGAGGCGGTGCGCCCCGGGATTCCGGCTATCCTGTATTTCACCACGCCCACCTGCCGGCCCTGCCAGACGGTCCAACGCCCGGCGCTGGCGAAGCTTCAGGAGCGTCTGGGGGATTGCCTCCAGATCATAACGGTGGATGCCATCGAACGGCCAGATCTAGCCGACTACTGGGGCGTGCTAAGCGTACCCACCACCTTTATCATAGATTCAAACGGGCGGCCGCGCCGCGTAAACCACGGTGTGGCCAGCGCCGAAAAACTGCTGCGCCAGATCGAAGAGGTCGAGCAGAACCCGAGTTACGCCGAGCTCTTCCACGGCGCCCTGCGCAAGCTGCACAATCTGAGGAATGCCCGATGACCGGAACGAATGGAACCATCGATTTGACCCATGAAGAGATCCTGCGTTACAGCCGCCACCTGCTCATCCCGGAGGTGGGGCTGGCCGGGCAGAAGAAGCTCAAGGCTGCCAGCGTGCTGGTGATCGGCACCGGCGGGCTCGGCTCCCCTGTATCGCTCTACCTGGCTGCGGCTGGCGTCGGGCGTATTGGCCTGGTAGATTACGACGTGGTGGATTATTCCAACCTGCAGCGCCAGGTGATCCATGGCACCTCCGGGCTGGGGCGGCTGAAGGTCGACTCGGCCCGCGAGCGCATGCTGGACGTCAACCCGGACATCAAGGTGGAGGTCTACAACGAGCCGTTCACCTCCGAGAACGCCATGCGCATCGCCCACGACTACGATATCCTGATCGACGGCACCGACAACTTCCCAACCCGCTACCTGACCAACGACGTGTGTGTCCTGCTGGGCAAACCCAACGTATACGGATCGATCTTTCGCTTCGACGGGCAGGTGAGCGTGTTCGACGCCAGGCGCGGCCCGTGCTACCGCTGCCTGTTCCCGGAGCCGCCCCCGCCCGGCCTGGTACCTTCCTGCGCCGAGGGAGGCGTGCTGGGCGTCCTGCCGGGCACGGTCGGAACGTTGCAGGCCACCGAAGCCTTGAAGCTGATCCTGGGCATCGGCGAATCGCTGATCGGGCGCCTGCTCCTGTACAACGCCCTGGACATGTCCTTCGAATTTGTCACCCTGCGCAAGAACCCCAGTTGTAAGGTGTGCGCTCCTGAGCCGGAGATCACGGAGCTGATCGACTACGAAGCCTTCTGCGGTGTACCAGGGCACGACCACGAGGATGGCAGCGTGGGCGGCGGCTGGGACATTGAAGCCGGGGAGCTGGCCGGCAGGCTGCAGCGCGGCGAGCGCGTCAAACTTCTGGATGTGCGCGAGCCCCACGAGTTGGAGATCTCCCGGTTGGAAGGGGCGCAGCTGATCCCGCTCGGGCAGCTGGCAGCCCGCCTTTCCGAGCTGGACAGCGCCGACGAGATGGTGGTGTTCTGCAAGGGCGGGACGCGCTCGGCGCGCGCCCTGGAGGTGCTCGCCAGCGCCGGCTTTCGCAAAGTCAAGAACCTGAAGGGCGGGATCAACGCCTGGGCAGAGCAGGTCGATCCTTCCTTGCCGGTCTATTAAATAACACGTAAGGAATAATCCGTAAGGCTCTTTTTACGGTGTACTCGTTACGTATTATTCCTTCTTGGTTATAATCTCCCTTAATGGACAATTCATCTCAAAATTACCGCACCCTGCTGGCGGTGCTGGCTCACCCGGACGACGAGTCCTTCGGCATGGGCGGGACGCTGGCCTTGTACGCCAGCCAGGGCGTGGCAGTGCACCTGGTGTGCGCCACGCGCGGCGAAGTGGGGGAAGTTGAGCCGCATCACCTGGAGAGCTACCGGTCGATCGGCGACCTGCGCGAGGCCGAGCTGCGCTGCGCGGCCGGCAAGCTGGGCCTGGCGGGCGTCTACTTCCTGGGTTACCGCGACTCGGGCATGACCGGCTCACCGGAAAACGAGCACCCCGAAGCGCTGGCGAAAGCTCCGCTGGATGAGGCGGCTGCCAGAGTAACCTGTTACATCCGCCGGTTGCGCCCACAGGTGGTGCTGACCTTTGACCCGATCGGCGGCTACCGCCATCCCGACCACATCGCCATCCACCGGGCGACGGTGGAGGCATTTAACGCCGCCGGGAACCCGGCCGCCTATCCCTGCGAATACCCGGCCTACCAGCCGCAGAAACTCTACTTTCACACCTTCCCCCGGCGCATGCTGCGCTGGGCGGTGCGCCTGATGCCGCTCTTCGGCAAGGACCCGCACCGCTTCGGCTTGAACGGCGATATCGACCTGGTCCCTCTGGCGGCGGAAGACTTCCCGGTGCACGCCCGCATCAACTATAAAGAAGTGCTCGAACTGAAAGAGGCTGCTTCGGCCTGCCACGCCAGCCAGGGCGCCATGGCCCCTTCTTCCGGGCTGATGCGCTACGCCTTTCGCCTGGCTGCCGGCGTAGACCAGTTCACCCGCGCCTACCCGCCACCCGAGCCTGGGCTGCGTGAGCGCGACCTGTTTGATGGCCTTGCCTCATCAACGGAAACCCGCCAAACACCATCCGTAAAGGTGCATCCATGACAGAAAGCATCCAGGTTTCCGCCTTTTTCCCGGGCGCCCGCGCCGGGCGCATCTATTCCGCCTGGCTGGATGGAGCACAGCACGCTGCCTTTACCGGCAGCTCTGCAGAAGTTGACCCGCAGCTCGGGGGCCTTTTTACCGCCTGGGACGGATATATCCAGGGTACGACAGTCGAGTTACACCCCTTCAGCCGGATCGTACAGTCCTGGCGCACGACCGAATTCCCTGCAGGCAGCCCCGATTCTCGCCTGGAGGTGCTGCTGGAGCAGCTGGGTGGCGGCACCCGCGTGACCCTGCTTCACACCGAGATCCCCGACGGGCAGGGGGAAGGCTACCGGCAGGGTTGGGAAGACTACTACTTCACCCCGATGCAGACTTACTTCAGCGGCGGGTAGATGGCGGCCTCTGACCTGGCGAGGAAGCTGGGACTGCAGCCCGGACAGGTGATCGGGTTGGTGGACGCGCTGCCCGAATCGGCCGATTTGCTCCGGGCGAGCAGCCCGCCCGGGGTAACCTTTGTTGAAAAGCCGGGGGAGGCGCGCTGTGATTTGTTGTTCTTCTGGCCGCGTCAGCTGTCAGGGTTGATCGAGCACTTTTCCGATTTGCAATTCGATATCCTGCCAAATGGCGCCATCTGGGTGGTCATTCCAAAGAAGAAATATGCTCAAGAATTGGGCATCGACTTTACCTGGGAGCAGATGCAGGCCGCCGGCTTGCAGACGGACCTGGTGGATAATAAGGTTGCCACATTCTCTGAGCAGGAATACGCCACCCGCTTCGTAATTCGAAAAGAGTTGCGTGGCAAATACCCCGTCACTGGTAATTCTTGAATTCCACCTCTTCACATTCTCAATGAAATGACATGCGTCACCTTGACCGAATTACCATATGGATTTCCTCATTTTTATTTGACGGGCAGAGGAGGATCGGGTAAAATGTGACTAATTCGATTAAATTTCACATAATACCGGCTTGAAAGGGAGGGGATTATATTTCGAACCCAGGCAAGGAGGCGGCGGCGTTGGATGAACTTGCTTTGGACAGATTGGATTTCGAGGCTCGAGTCACCGGATCTGATCCTGAGGCAGTCATCTAGTTGCGCCAGCCTATCTTTCGGCTGGCGCAGTTTAAATCTGCCGGGCAGCTGTCCCGGCAAGGCGCCTGGCAGCCCAGGTTCTGGTCGGGGGAAGTTCAGACCCCACATTCCCGGGAAGGAGGGGATATTCGAAAAGCAAGTCAGCAAACCGATCACATCTCGTTTTCGCTGAAACAAATCCAATCAATCATTAAGTCGAAAGGAGTTCAGGATGTCTAATACCTCTTTGCGGCGGGCATTCTATCTGTTGATGGTGCTTGCCATTCTGCTTTCCGTTTTCCCTGTGGCCGCCGCTCCCGGCGTTACGTCCGGCGGGACCGCTTCCACCGAGTCTAGCGGTACCTCCACCGCAACCCCAACGACCAATTCTGCCATATTCTTCGCCGCCGACGGCATGCGCCCGGACTTGATGGAGAAATATGTTGCTGAGGGCGCTTTGCCTACCTATGCTGACCTGCTCGCCAAAGGTGTCAAGGGGGATAACGGCCTGGTGCAGGCCTTCCCGCCCAACACCGGCGTCGGTTGGTACACGCTGGCGACCGGGACTTACCCGGGCGAGCACGGCTCGACCAATAACACCTTCCACCGCACCGGAGAGAGCAATTTCAATAACCGCACCAGCTTTGCCACGACCGGCATCCTGCAGGCGGACACGCTCCAGCAGGCAGCCGAGCGGGCCGGCAAGAAGATCGCCTCGGTCGAGTGGGTGGGTTCTCGCAACATCTCCCCCGCCCTGGCTGGCCCGGTGATCGACTTCCGCAACTTCTTCTCGACGCGTGGCGTATTAGCTGCCCCGCTCAACGCCGCCGAGCAGGCCGGTGCGAACGCCTTCGGGGTTTCCTACCAGGTGGCCGCCTTCGCTCCGGCGAGCGGCTGGTCCAGTACGCCGGTAGGCGACGACGCGGTTGCACCTCCCCAGCAGACAGTATTGGCGGTCGCTACCACCTTCGCAGCTCAAAACCCCACCCGCACGTACGATGTATACATCTATGACAGCGTGGTAGATGGCACATCCGCCTACGACCGGGCTCTGCTCACCCGCGTTGGGGTGGGCAAAAACGCCGCCCAGGCCGCCGCGAATCTGGGGGTGGGCGACTGGGTCGATATCCGCCTGGTCGGGGCGGATGGCCTGATCGGCGCCCGCGCCGGGCAGACTGCCGGCTTCTACGTTAAGCTTATTTCCCTGGCTGGCGACCTGAGTGGCTTCAAGTTGTACTTTACCTCGGTGACGCGCGCGATCGCCAACTGCGCCTGCGATCCGAACTTCGAGAGCACCCTGGTAGATATGTTCCCCACCAGCACTGCCGCCGATTTCGCCCCCCTGGAGGCCGGGATTATCGACGAGGACACCTATGTCGAGCAGGGTTTGAAGTGGGCTGACTTTCACCTGCCAGCCCTGGAATACATCCTCACCACAGTTCAACCGGATACCGATCTGCTCTTCCTGGGCACCCCGGTTACTGATGAGTTCAGCCACCAGTTCATGGGCCTGGTCACGCCGACCGACATAGACGGCAACCCCAATCCCTACTTCGACGATCTGACCGACGACAATGTCCCGGACGGGCGCATTGACATCCGGGAGGGTTACATCCGCTCCGCCTACGAAGAGGCCGACACCACCCTGGCCTTAGGCCGGGCGTTGATGGGCCAGGACACAACCGTCTTTGCCTCGTCCGACCATGGCTTCGCCCCGCAATGGTACGCTGTAAACGCGAGCAAGGCTCTGGCGGATCTTGGCTATGGACCCGAACAGATCAGCAACTGCCGGGCTGTTGCGGCAACTCTCGTCAAGGAATGTCATGCCGGTGGAACTGTTCAGCTTTATATCGATTTGGCTGGTCGTGATCCCGCGACAGGGAACGCTCCGCAGGTTGCTGCGGCAGATTACGAGACCGTTCGTAATAACCTTGTCAACTACTTCACCAATTTGGACGATCCGAATCTGCCCGGTCAGCAACAAGTTGTGGCTTCGGTCTTCAAAAAAGAAGAGCTGCGCAATGTGGATGGCAGCGATTCCCTGCACCCCAACCGAAGCGGTGACGTGGTTGTAGTGTTCCGCCCGCCATACCAATCCGACGCCGCCACGCCAGGAACGTTGATCGCCTTCTCCCAATTCTTCGGCCAGCATGGCTACCTGCCGGAGCTGGTCGACCTGGCGCACAACGTCAACATGCACGGCACCTTCGTGGCCGCAGGGCCGGGTGTCCGCCACCAGGACCCGCTGGCGGGCGTGCGCGCCGTCGACCTGGCGCCCACCATCGCCCTCCTGATGGGGTTCCCCGGCCCGCAGAACGCGCGCGGCAAGATCCTCTACCAGCTCTTCCCGAAACCCGGACAGCTCAAAGAGGCCACCATCCTGCAGATCAGCGACTACCACGGGCAGCTGGTGCCGCTTTCAGAAACAGCAGACAACCTGGCCGCGCCCGCGGTCAACCCGTCCTTCGCCATCGGCGGATCGGCATTCCTCAAGCCCTGGTTCGACCTCTACCGGTCTGAAGCCAGAGATGGCACGCTCACCGTCGCCGGCGGCGATTCGGTCGGCGCCACCCCGCCCATCTCGGCCTTCTTCGGGGATACGCCCACCATCGAGATCATGAATATGATGGGCTTCACTTCGGATGGCCTGGGCAATCACAACTTCGACCGGGGGCAGGCTTACATGCGGAATACGTTGATCCCGCTGGCGACTTTCCCCTTCCTCACCTCCAACATCGTCGACCCGGCCACAGGGAAAACCCCGGCGGAGTGGAAACCCTCCCAGGTCTTCTCCTTCGACGGGTTCAAGCTGGGTGTGATCGGTTTCTCCAACGCGGACCTGACGACGCTGATCTTCCCCGGCAACCTGGATCCGTTCGTGGTAACCGACGCGACCACCGCAGTGAATGCCGAAGCTGCCCAGCTGCGCTCAAAGAGCAAGGTTAACGCCGTGATCGCCGTCGGGCACGAAGGGGCCACCGATGGAACCTTCAACAACCCGACCGGGCCCTTGATCACCCTGGCAGATAACCTGGTAGGTGTCGATGCAGCCCTTGGCGACCATACCAACTTCCAGACCATCAACACCCGTCCCAACGGGGTACTGGTAATGGAGAACCTCAGCAAGGGCGTCCGCTTCACCCGCCTGCGCCTGGTGGTGGACACCAGCACCAAGGCTGTGATCTACAAGACCGCTGACTGGCACAAGCCGTGGACCATCGGCGTGACCCCCGATCCGGCCATCCAGGCCCGCATCAATGATCTCAACACTCAGCTCCAGCCCATCCTGGGTACGGTCATCGGCAGCTCTACGGTCGAAATCCTGCGCTCTGACGTCTGCGGCCGCGCCGATGGCCGCCTGTGCGAATCGCTGGTCGGCGACGTCACCACCGATTCGATGCGCTCGAAATACAGCTCGATCGGCGTCCAGTTCGCCATCACCAACTCGGGCGGCCTGCGCGACCGCCTGACCTGCCCAGCAGCTGGCGGTGGGTCCGGTCTTTGTCCGAGCTTCACCCCGCCTCCCTACCTGATCACGCGTGGCCAGGTACTGGCGGTGCTGCCGTTCGGAAACGTCGTCGTCACCCTGAATGTCAATGGCGCCGAGTTGAAGACCATGCTGGAGAATGGTGTCTCATTGATGCCGGCTGCTAACGGCCGCTTCCCGCAGGTCTCCGGGCTGTGCTTTACCTACGACATCGCCGCTCCTGCCGGGAGCCGGGTGACCGGGGCGGTGCGCCAGGCAGCTGACGGCAGTTGTACCGGCGCGCCGGTCGACCTGACGGCTGGCTTCACCTACATGATCGCCGAGAACGACTTCATGGCCTCCGGTGGGGATGGTTACCCGAACTTCACCTCACGCATGACGACTCAGGACATCATGGACCAGGTGCTGGCGGACTACGTAACGGCAAGTTCCCCGCTCGGCCCGGCCATCCAGGGGCGCATCGTTTGTGCGGATGGCAACGGAGCGACTGCACCGAACTGCCCGGTGGTGACGCCCTAGGCCTGTCAATACCCTTTCGTTGATCTCGACTTCCGTCCCAGGTACCCTCTGGGACGGAACTTTTTTTGCCAGCAGATCACCGGCGACATAGGGGAAGTACTGCCGCGGTGAACGCCGCGGAAAAGGATAGTTCACATCGTAAGCACATCATAGAATATGACATCCTTCCCGTTCCTAGGGTGACATATGGCTAGTTGTCCTAAATGTTCGATTGTGCTATAGTGAACTTGTGTGGAGGCAATGATCCGCGGGCTGTCGTTGGTCGCAGGACCTCCTGGGGAGGGGAGCTCGCGGGGAGCCAGTTGCGAAACCGGCCGCATGGCCGGTTCGTTTTATTTAACCAGCCGGTGGGTGGCAACCCGGCCGGGTTTTGTGCGTGGCAGGCAGCGGTTCTCGTTTGCAGGATAGGCATTATCCGAATCTATCGAAAAGGAGGTGATGCGCAGGCCTGACGGGGTATTTGCGAGCAGGCTGCTCAGGAACACTGCGGTGATCTTCCTGGCTGGCCCTGTCTAACGATTCGGGAGGCGTTCAGTGCGGTTGGGAAAAAGGCCTCCATCGTTCCAAATGCAAGAGAATTCTCTTCCATCCTGAGAAAGGAGTTTTCCATGTCTAAGAACAGCTTGCGGCGAGCATTTTATCTCTTGATGGTGCTTGCCATCCTGCTTTCTGTGTTTCCTGCGGCTGCCGCTCCCGGCGTGACGTCCGGCGGGACTTCAACCACAGCGCCCGGCGGGGCCTCCAGCACAGCCTCCGGCGGGAGTTCTTCCTCGGCTTCAGCGACCAATGCTGCCATATTCTTCGCCGCCGACGGGATGCGCCCTGACATGATGGAGCGTTATGCTGCCGAAGGCGTCATGCCGGCCTACGCCGAGCTGATCGCCAGGGGCGTCAGAGGCGCTAACGGCCTGGTGCAGGCCTTCCCGCCCAACACCGGCGTGGGTTGGTACACCCTGGCGACCGGCGCCTATCCCGGCGAGCACGGCTCGACTAACAACACCTTCTTCCGCACCGGCGATTCGAACTTCAATAACCGCACGGCGGCCTTCTCGGGCGGCGTGCTGCAGGCTGACACCCTCGCCGAGGCCGCCGAACGAGCCGGCAAGAAGGTCGTCTCCGTGGAGTGGGCCGGCGGCTCGCGCACCATGACTGCCCTGATGGGTCCGGTGGTCGATTACCGCAACTTCTACTCGAACCGCGGCCTGTGGACCAACTGGGACGTCCCCGGGCAGCCGGCTGGCGCCGCTGCCTTCGGGGTGCAGTACCAGCGCTACGACCTGGCCGATGCCGCCGGATGGAGCAACGTCCCGGTTTCCTTCAGCCCGGCCAAGCAGGGCACCTTCGATATTGGGGCCTACACCAGCTCTACTGGTGTTTCACCGGTCATCTCCAACGACCAGTACGACTTCTTCGTCTACGACTCGACCGATGACGCCGCTCTCAATTACGACCAGGTATTGATCGTCCCCAATGCGGTTGCCAAAGACGGCAGCCAGGCGGTCGCCGATCTGGTGGAGGCTGAATGGGCGGACGTCAAGGTGACGCTGGCCAACCCGGCCGGCAAGACCGGCGGCTTTTACGTGAAGGCCATGCTCTTCGCCCCCGACCTCTCGCAGTTCAGCCTGTTCTTCACCTCCGTGGCGCGCGCCGTCGCCACCTGCACCGGCTGCGGCTACGCCGGCGACTTCGAAGATGACCTGAATAGATATTTCCCCAGCTCCACCGCCGCCGACTACGCCGTGTTCGAATCGGGCCTGGTCGATGCGGACACCTACGTGGAGCAAGGCCTGCTGTGGTCCGCGGCCCACTTCGCTTACCTGCGTTACATTCTGGGGACTGACGGCGTCCCGACCATAAATGGCGAGACTGTCCTCGGATTAGGCTACGTGCCCGACCTGCTGCTGCTGGGCAACCCGGTCACCGACGAATTCTCGCACATGTTCCTGGGCCTCACCACGCCGTCCGTCAACGGCCTGGCGAACCCCTACTACAACACCTATACCTCCTACGGAGAGGTCATCACCCATGAGAAGGCCGATGGCTACCTGCGCGAGGCCTACATGGAGGCGGACGCCACCCTGGCGCTCGGCAAACAGCTGCTGGGCGGCGCCCCCGACATCTTCGCAGCCTCCGACCATGGCTTCAGCGCCCAGTGGCTGGCGGTCAACGCCAACAAGATTTTGGTAGATGCCGGGTTGCAATCTCCCGACGCATCAGGCAAGGAAACCCTCTCCGGCTGCCGCGTATCCAATACTGGACCTCTTGCGGTGAACAAAGCCAAAGCCTGCTGGGCCGGCGCTACCGCGCAGATATACATCAACACAACCCTGCCAGCCGGCGTGACCTACGAGCTGGTCCGGACAGAGGTGATCGCTGCCTTCCAGAATCTTACCGATCCGGACAACCCCGGCGCGCAGGTCGTCTTAAAGATCTTCAAGAAGGAAGAGCTGCGCAATGTGGACGGCAGCGACTCGCTGCACCCCAACCGCTCCGGCGACGTGGTGGTGGTGCTCAATCCGCCCTACCAGTTCGACGCGCCCACCCAGGGGAAGACGATCGCCTTCTCGCAGTTCTTCGGCCAGCACGGCTACCTGCCGGAGACGGTCAACCTGGCGGACAGCGTCAACATGCACGCCACCTTCGTAGCGGCCGGCCCCGGCATCCGCCACCAGGACCCGGTGGCGGGCGTGCGCGCCATCGACCTGGCCCCGACCATCTCGTTGCTGCTCAACATCCCCGGCCCGATCAACGCCCGCGGCAAGATCCTCTACAACCTCTTCCCGAACCCGGGCCAGTACAAGGAAGCCACCCTGCTGTACATCAGCGACTTCCACGGCCAGTTGACCCCGCTGTCTCAAACGGCGGACACTGTGGGTCCGTCCTTCGGGATCGGCGGGGCGGCCTACCTGAAACCGTGGTTCGACTGGTACCGCGCCGAGGCCATGGGCGGCCTCTCGCTGACCCTGTCCGGCGGCGACGCGGTCGGAGCGACGCCTCCCATCTCCAACTTCTTCGACGACAAGCCCACCATGCTCACCCTGAACATGCTGGGCCTGACCGCCGACACCCTGGGCAACCATAACTTCGACCGCGGTTCGCAGTTCCTGCGCAGCGAGCTGATCCCGCTGGCCCAGTTCCCCTACCTGAGCGCCAACACCGTCTTCGCCTCCAGCGGCACGTACCCGCCTGAGTGGAAACCCTCCCAGGTCTTCCAGTTCGACGGCTTCAAACTGGGCGTGATCGGGTACACCCTGCCCGAATTACCCACGTTGATCTTCCCCGGCTACCTGGACCCGTTCAAAGTCACCGATCCGGCCGCCGCCATCAACAAGGAATCGGCCAGGCTGCACTCCAAGAAGGTCGATGCTGTCGTTGCAGTCGGGCACATCGGCGGCGATGGGACGGATATCAACAACCCGACCGGACCGTTGGTCACCCTGGCGAACAGCCTGAGCGGGGTTGACGCAGTGTTAGGCGGCCATACGCACGCCCAGTACATCACTACGGCCGATAATGGCGTGCTGGTGGCTGAAAACCCCAACTCGGGCCAGCGCTTCACCCGCATCCGGCTGGTGGTGAACACCAGGACCAAAGCCGTGATCTACAAGACCGCCGACTACCACAAGCCGTGGAACATCGGCGTGACCCCCGACCCGGCCATCCAGGCCTACATCGACGACCTCAACACGCAGCTGGCGCCGATCTTCAACACCGTGATCGGCAACTCGACGGTGCGCATCCCGCGCGCCGACAGCTGTGGCCGAAGCGATGGGCGCCTGTGCGAATCGTTGATCGGCAACCTGACCACCGACGCGCTGCGCGAGACCTACACCACGGACTTCGCCATCAGCAACGCTGGCGGCCTGCGCGCCGACCTGACCTGCCCATCTCCGGATATCGCCGGGGACTTCTGCCCGGCCTACACCCCGCCACCCTACCTAATCACGCGTGGCCAGGTGCTGGGGGTGCTGCCCTTCGGTAATGTGGTCTTCACGGTCAGCATCAGCGGGGCCGAGCTGAAGACCTTCCTGGAGAACGGCGTCTCGGCCATGCCGGCTGCCAACGGGCGCTTCCCGCAGGTCTCCGGCCTGTGCTTCACGTATGAGATCACCTCGCCAGCCGGCAGCCGGGTCACCGGAGCGGTCCGCCAGGCGGCCGGTGGCAGCTGCACCGGGGCGGCGATCGACCTGACGGCAGCCTCCACGTACAAGATCGCCGAGAACGACTTCATGGCGACCGGCGGGGACGGCTACCCGAACGTCTATACCCGCGGCACCACCCAGGGCATCATGGACCAGGTGCTGGCCGACTACATCACCGCCAGTTCTCCGGTCAGCCCGGCTATCCAGGGTCGCATCGTGTGCACGGATGCTAATGGAGCGACCGCGCCAAACTGCCCGGTGGTGACGCCGTAGTTTGTTCACCTCAACCGGAGCCTCACGGTCAGCTCCGGCTTAATCCAGGGCAAGTCACGACTTCCGAGGCCCGGGGGACCGGGCCTCGGATGCTTGTCCTACTCCCCGAACGAAGATTACTTCTGTAATAGAAAGC
>Ga0209341_10002294_pt1 | contig 18202 bp, 17 predicted proteins | sample RifCSP13_2_FD_184020 | JGI IMG/M metagenome (GOLD analysis project Ga0209341, IMG submission 184020) | Soil microbial communities from Rifle, Colorado - Rifle CSP2_sed 13_2 (SPAdes) (version 2) | ecosystem: Environmental > Terrestrial > Deep subsurface > Rock core/Sediment | place: Rifle... | reverse complement strand
GATTAAAACAAGATTTGATCATTGTAGAAAGATCTTCTTCTGTTATTAGTTGCTCACGAACAATATTGCTTTTTATGCGATTCTGATGAATCCATTTAGTCTCTGTGGGATCTCCAACATCTTTGTGTTCACGTGAACCGAGCTTTATCCATCTAAAGAATATCTTTAGAATTTTTTTATGATCCCATGTATGATGAGTTTCCTTTCCTGTTGAAGAGAACATTTGCATGAATTGGTAAACTAGTTCTTCAATATCGGATTTTGTGACATCCTCCCAGTCTTTTTTTAAGATTCTAGATAAACTGAGTATAGTTGAAAGATGTTTTAGACGTGTTGCTCTAGATAATGATCTTCTTACCATTTCCTTATCGTATTTTTTGATTAGTTCTGAATTCTTTGGAGATAGTTCTCTCTCAATTGTTTTTAGCGTATGGTCAAGACCTTTATCAAAATCATGAATAGTGATTTCTTTTTTCTGAACTTGCTTTGTACTCATAATATGAATAATGTATGGTGTGGGCTTTAAACACAAGAAGTCAAGCCTCGGGTGGGCTCCGACCCCACGACCTAACGCTTACGAGGCGTTCGCTCTACCAGGCTGAGCTACCAAGGCACTTTTCGGTTATGCCATCAGAGTTAATAAAAAGCCTTTCCGAGGTGGATCAAATGAAGAAAACAATTTCTGGAATTAGAGGTCTATTTGGTGATGATTTTAATCTAAAAGACACAATGCAGTTTTGTAATAATTTTTCATCTTTAATTGAGTCTAAGAAGTGCGTAATAGGTAAAGATACAAGACCATCAGGAACAATGATCAAAGAAACTGCATCCGCTACATTAATGAAAAATGGAATAAACATATACAATTTAGAAACAGTACCAACTCCAGTAGTTTTTCGTGAGTCAAGGAAATACGGAGCAGGGTTAGTAATCACTTCGTCACATAATCCATTAGAATGGAATGGAATAAAATTCATCATAAAAGGAAGAGGAATTAATGAAAAAGAATTGCCATACATCATTGAAAATCAAGAAATTTTAAAATCAAAGATCGGAATTGAAGAACAAATTACATCATCATATCTAGAAGATGCAAAAGAATTCATAGGAAATATAGAAGATCAACCAGAGATTGTTATTGATATAGGAGGAGGAGCTGCAAAGGAATTTGCTCCAAATTTGTTAATACAGTTAGGATGTAAAGTAAAAGTAATTAATGAAAATATAAATAATTGCACTAGAGGTCCCGATCCAACTGCAGATAATTTATCAGATCTAATTGCTACAACATCTGAAAAAGGAATTGGATTTGCGTTTGATTTAGACGGAGATCGTCTAGTAGTTGTAAGAAAAGGAAAAAAACAAACTCCAGACGTAACATTAGGTTTGGGGGTTGCAAAAGCTTTGGAATTGGGATATAAACAATTTGTATTAAGTATCGATACAAGTATTTCAGTTGAAAAATTCATCAAAGAAAAAGGAGGGAGTGTTCAGAGATCAAAAGTCGGAGAAGCAAATGTAATAGATTTAATGTTAAAAACAAATGCTCAAGCAGGTGGAGAAGGAAGCAGTGGTGGTTTTATTTTACCAGAATTTAATTATTGTAGAGAAGGAATTCTGACAAGTGGTCTCATAGCTTCGATATTAGGAAATTCAAAGTTTAATGAAATATTGGATTTTATGGAAAGTTATGAACAACTAAGAGAGAAAATTAAAGTAGATTCTGTTTTTCATGATAAAGTCATAGAAGAAGTCTCAAATAGATTTGCAAAAGAGTATTCTGAAGTTATCACTCAAGATGGAATTAAAGGGATAATAGATGAAAATAGCTGGGTTTTGATTAGAAAATCAAATACAGAAGACATCATAAGAGTTTCAGCAGAATCAAACAATGTAGATAAATGTAAGAAAATTGTGAAAAACACATTAGAATTAGTGAAGCAATGTTATGACCACATTAGATGAATCAACAATAATTAAAATTTTTCAAAAGAAACTAGGAAATAAAAAATTCATTTCAGAAGATGTGGAGGTTTTCAAAATTGGTAAGATGAAAATCGTAGTAAAAGTAGATACATTTGTTCAGAGTACAGATATGCCTCCAAAAATGAGAATGGATGATGCTGCAAGGAAAAGCATCATAGCATGCATCAGCGATTTTGCTGCAAAAGGGGTCAAGCCTCGATATGGAATGATTTCACTAAATTTACCAAAGATGATCTCTCATGCAAAAATCAATGAGATATCAAAAGGACTCAGACATGCCTCCAATGAATTTAACATTAGAATTTTAGGGGGAGATACAAACGAAGGAAAAGAAATTGTAATCAATGTATCCATATTTGGAACAACGGATAAGATAGTCAAAAGAAAAGGTGCAAAAATAGGAGATGGGATATTTGTAACAGGCCCATTTGGATATACGGCAGCAGGTCTTAAGATATTACTTGGGAAAAAGAAAGGCAAGAAAAATTTTGTTAAAAAGGCAATCAAATCAGTCGTCAGCCCAAACCCAAAATTAGATTTTGGGGTAAAAAATAGAAGTTATTTAACATCATCAATGGATTCTAGTGACGGGCTTTCTACTACATTAAACGAAATGGCAAATCAAAGTAAATGTAAATTTATTATAAATAACATCCCAACTGGAAAAGATTTGATAGAATTTGCTAAATCAAATAAAATAGAATCAAATGATCTAGTATTTCATGGAGGTGAAGAATACGAATTTGTATTTACTGCTTCAAAAAAATACAAATCATTAATTAAAAAAAATGCATCATTATTAAAAACACCAATAATTGAAATAGGTTATGTTACTAAAGGTAAAGGCGTATTTCTTGAAAAACAAGAAAAATTTATCTCTTTGAAAGATTTAGGTTGGCATCACTTTAGAAAATAAATTATTCACCAGAGTAAAAGTCTCGTTCTACTTTTTGAACTATATTAAAAATTGATTCAGCTGGCAATCCAGCAACACAATCATTAATCCACATTTCATCAAGATACATCAATCGGTTCATATCAGCTGTAGGGAGTTGATCGGGTTGAAAATCAGGATATGAAGCATGGATTTGGAATCCCTCTTTGGCAATTTTTTCACATTTTTCTTCTAATACAATTACTGGAGAAATGTTGTTGTTAGGTATTAGAAATTCGAAAACCAATGAACCTAGTAATGCAGATGTAATTGCAATACCTATAGCAAGCCAAAGGATTGACTCCATACAAGAGCGAATAAAACATAGTATTTGAGCAATAATAAACAATCCAAATGTGCCCAAAATAAGACAGGTTCAGAAAATCAATGTTTTTTAAACCCTTTAAGATGTGAGTAGACATTGTCAGAGATCGAAGCTGAGATTGAAGTAGAATCCCCAGTTGAAGAGGAAGAACAAGAGGAAGTTCAAACAAAATCCAGACCAGAGACAAAGACAGAGGGTCCTGAAAAATGGGGAATTGCTCATATTTACAGTAGTTATAACAATACAATTATTCACATGACTGATCTAACTGGTGGAGAAACTGTTTCCATTAGTTCAGGTGGAGTTCATGTCAATGCAGACAGATACGAATCATCACCTTTTGCTGCAATGAAAGCTGCAAATGCAGTTGTAGAAGTTGCACATACAAAAGGATTCACAGGATTTCATATCAGAGTACGAGCTGTTGGAGGAGTAGGCTCTAGAGTACCGGGTCCAGGTGCACAAGCTGCAATCAGAGCTTTGGCAAGAGGCGGATTTAAAATTGGAAGAATAGACGATGTAACACCAATCCCTCATGACACCACCAGAAAGAAGGGTGGAAAAAGAGGAAGAAGAGTCTAGTCCAGCATTTTAATTTTGATGTTACAACCTTTAGCTTGAAAATAATCAGTCATAAATTTGGTAAATTTTTGAGATTGATTGTTCAATCGGTATTTGTTTAACATGTCTGCAAATTTTTCTTCAATTCCATTTTGCAGGCTAGGCTTAAAAGATAATTTGAAAAAAGTCCATCCGAACTTTGAAGACGGATCACTAAGAGCATATCCATTAGAACTACCAACTAGAGTTTCCATGTGAGATAGTGTTTTTTTTATAAGTAGTAAATCATCGCCATAATTTTTTGTGCTTATTTCAAAAACAGTGTCCACTATTATTCACCATCATCTGATGAATGACTACTTAATTTATCAGACAAGGATACAAATTTTCCATCTTGTTCAACATTGATCTTAGTTTCCATTCTTATGTTAAGACCTATTGATCTGAATAACATCAACAATTTTCCACCGTCAATATTTTCAATGATTTCTCCAGATGTGATTAGTTCAGATAATTTTTCTACAACCATTTTTGTGTCATTTGGAAATTGTAATTCTGCATTTCTTAAAACTTCCAGACCTCTAAATCCAAGATGTTCAACAAGAATGTCTCTAGGATGTTTTGTTTCTTGTGGCTGTAAATTGTTTGTAGATTTTTCTATTTCTTGCCGAGTAGAAATATTTTGTTGCATTTCTGCGAGTCTTTTTGCCTTTAATCTTTCAAGTTCAGAATCTTCGTCACTCAACCTTTTATCACACCTATAGGCACCAATTTTGCTACTTTAGTGGCTATTCCTAGATTGTGAGAAACATTGACTACTGCATCAACGTCCTTGTATGCTTGAGGAGTTTCTTCCACAACTCCATCACGTGTTAATGCCTTGATAAATATGCCCTTATCACTGAGTGATTTTCTAACATTGTCTTCCGTGAAATCTCTTCTTGCTTTTGATCTAGACATCGTTCTACCAGCTCCATGAGCAGTAGAACCAAAACTCAAATCCATAGAATTTGGTTGTCCAAGTAATATCCAGCTAGCAGTTCCCATTGAACCTGGAATTAAGACAGGTTGTCCAAGATCTCTGTATTTTAATGGTACTTCATCTCTATTTGCAGGAAATGCACGTGTTGCACCTTTTCTATGAACCACAAGTTTTCTTTCCTTGCCTTCAACCTTATGTTTTTCAACTTTAGCAATATTATGAGCAACGTCATAAACTAAATTCATACCAAGATCAGATTCTGTTTGATTAAAAACTCGCTCAAAAGATTTTCTTGTCCAATGAGTAATCATTTGCCTATTACTCCATGCAAAATTCAATGCTGCAAACATTGCTTTTCTATATGATTCACCTTCTTCAGATGTATTTGGAACACATGCAAGTTCTCTGTCTGCTAAATGGATATCGTATTTTTCCATAGACTGTTCAGATATTCTCAAATAGTCACTACAAACTTGATGGCCAAAACCGCGAGATCCACAATGAATTAAAATTGTAATAGTTCCTTCTTTAATCCCCATTCTTTTTGCTGCTTCTTCATCATGAATTTCAGATACTTTTTGCACCTCAAGAAAGTGGTTCCCTGACCCCAGACTTCCCAGTTGAGGTGCACCTCTTTGTCTTGCTTTGTCTGAAACTTTATTTGGATCGGCATTCTTTATTTGTCCATTTTCCTCACAAACATCTGCGTCATATGATGAGCCATATCCATTATCAATTGCCCAGTCTACACCGCGTACAAGAACTTCATCAAGTTGAGAGTGACTTAGCTTTACTGCTCCTTTGGAGCCAACACCAGAAGGAATTGAGCTAAAAAGATCAGTTACAAGTTCTTTTAGTTTTGCACGAACATCTTTTTCAGTTAAATTTGAACGAAGTAATCGGACACCACAGTTGATATCATATCCAACACCACCAGGGCTAATCATGCCTTCTTCAGCATCCATAGCTGCTACACCGCCTACAGGAAATCCGTATCCTTCATGACCATCAGGTAGGACTACGCTATGACCTACAATTCCAGGTATAGTTGCAACATTTTTCGCCTGCATGATAGTTCTATCAGTTAACATTTTCTGTAGTAATTCTTCATCAGCATAGATCTTTACTGGAACTTTCATTCCAAGATTCGAGTCTGCCTCGATAAGATACTGATTTTCTCCAATTTTTTTAGGAGTTATAGTAGACATAAGGAATGGTAAAATTTTACTTCAAGCCAATTTAAATCATAAGTAGATTTATTTTCGATGTTTTAAGACAATAATCATTGGCAATTTTACCGATAGATAACGGGCGTTACGGTACTAAAGAAATGATGGACATTTTTAGTGAGCAAAAAAAAGTGAATTATCAATTAGAAATTGAAGGAGCAGCTGCAATATCGCAAAGTGAGATTGGAATTATTCCAAAAACAGTAGGCAAAACAATTCATAATGTTGCAATGTCAGGAAAAATTACTGTAAAAAGAATCAAAGAATTAGAAGCAAAAAGTGATCATGATACAGCTGCACTAGTTGAATCATTAAGTGAAAAATGTACAAAAGATGCAAGACCATGGATTCATTATGGATTAACAAGTAATGATTTGGTAGATACTAGTAATTCTATGCAAATGAGAGATGCATTACAAATTATTGAACCTAAAGTTGCAAAAATGGCATTACTGTTAGCAAAAAGAGCAGTTCAACACGGCAAAATTCCTGCAGTAGGTAGAACTCATGGTCAACATGCTAGCATAATATCATTCGGATTAAAATTTGCAAATTGGGCAGCAGAAATGGCAAAACATGTAGAAAGAATTGAAGAAATTAAGAAAAGAGTTTTGATTTGTAAAACACTTGGAGTGGTTGGAACAGGATCATTGATGGGTGCAAAGTCACTTGAAGTTCAAAAGAGAGTTGCAAAACGGCTAAACCTTTTCCCAGCAGATGTAACCACACAGATAATTCCTAGAGAAAGATATGCAGAATACGTATTTGAATTAGCATTGATTGGTGCAACTTTGGAAAAAATTGCAGTTGAAATTAGAAATTTACAGAGAACCGAAATAGGAGAAGTTGCTGAACAATTCAAGAAAGGTCAGATGGGAAGCAGTGCAGTTCCAGTAAAGAGAAATCCCATTAAAAGTGAAAGAGTTTCATCTTTATCCAAAATATTACGTAGTCAAATAGCAATAACTTTTGAAAATATTCCATTATGGCATGAACGAGATCTTTCAAATTCAGCAAATGAGAGATTCGTACTTCCTACAGCAGCTATTCTAGTAGATGAAATGTTAGAAACCATGATTAAAATAATTTCAAATCTGATGGTAAACGAGGAAAAAATTGTAGATAATTTGTATATCACAAGGGGACAAATATTTGCAGAATTTGTTTTGGAGGCATTAATTAAAAAAGGAGTTCCAAGATTTATTGCGTACAGAGACGTACAAAGAGTTGCCTTTGAGGCAAAAGATAAAGAAATTCAATATATTGATGCAATTAAAAAAGATAAAGCATTTTCAACAAAACTTACAAAAAAAGAAATTGAATCAATATTTTCTCCAGAAAAACATCTTGGGGCATCTCCATTAATTATAAGCAATGTTAACAAATTAGTTCAAGAAACGGTCAAAAAATTTATTTAAATTTTAACAGTGCTTTGTGGATTTTAGAACCGTATTGTAGAGCTTTTTTTCTTTTTGTATATGAAATTTCAGGAACTCCCACATCACTTGCTAATTTTCGTATAATGTGTTTCCTGAGTAGATCTTCAGAATCATGTATTTTTTCAGATACAGGAATAGTTTTAGCAAATTCTATAAAATCAGAAGACAGTAAAGGTTGAACAATTCTAACACCAAATTCAGATGCAATTTGATTAACTGCCTTCATCATTTTAATTTCATTATCTAGTTTTGAATTCATAACTTCGAGAATTTTTGGTTCTCCTTCAGATATAGCCGTTCTATAGGCATTATATCCACAGAATAGTTCATCTATTCCATTTGCAGTTACAACAATATCAATTCCCAAACTTTTTGCTAGTTTTGATACATAGTAAAAGGCAATACAATTTTCATTCCAAGAGAGATTGTCTGTCTTTATTGTTTGTTTAATTTTGAGGGCTACATCTTGAAAAGTATTAGAATCAATCTCCAAAACATTATGAACTAATTTCAACTGTTGATTAACTTCTTTTGCAAATAACACATCATGAGATTCTGGGAAACCAATGGTTAGTAAAGTTACATCATATCCTAGATTTGAACAGATTTTAGAGATCAGTGTACTGTCAACACCTCCAGAAAATGCAATACCTATTTTCTTTTCTATTATGTTTTCTTTAATAGAATTTTCAATTTTATCAAGTAGTTTTTTTTTCATTTTATTCACTAATTATTAGATCATTTACGATACAAAGCAACTATGATTTATCTCATCATCTAACTATTAATTTAGTATTTTAGATATAAAATTATGATGAGATTGTCATCGGAATCCATAGATTTTGAATTAAAAAACCTGAAAGGATGGACAGTTGTAAATAATAAAATGCATAAAGAATTTGAATTTGATGACTTTAATCAAGCATTTGGGTTCATGACAAGGGCTGTAATGCATATAGAAAAAATGAATCATCATCCTGAATGGTTTAACGTCTACAATAAGATAATAGTGGATTTAACAACTCATGATGCTGGAGGAATCACTCAAAATGATATCAATCTGGCTAAAATTCTAGATTCACTAGAATAATTTCAAATTGCAAGATGAAGTAATTTTTCAATTTTATGTGTTACAGAATTTATATACAGAGCTAAGCCAGTTGACTTCACATGGCTTCAAGTCCCACAATTTTAGATTCAGATTTTAGATATATTGACAAAAAAGGCAATCTAATGAGAACTAGAACTGAATTAACAATAGCACAAATGCTCTCGTTTCTTGATGAAGATTATGAATATGATTATAATTTATCATTGAAAAATGGAAGTTCTGTAACTGTTGATTTTAGAACAAAGAAGGGTTTGATTGAAGTAATTGATAATGAAGAAGATATAAAAAAATATAACAAAATCAAAGAAAATCTACCTGAAGAAAAAGTGATGGCCATAGGACATCCGAAATACACTGCACAAATCAAAGAATTACAAGACATTGTATTCTATGATAAAACACCTCAAACAGGATCAATATTTCTAGAAGATCCATCATTCTCATTTGATTATGCACACATTCTTCCTCTAGTGGAGAAATGTTCTATTCTACATGGACATACTTCTTCAGTAATGGTTGAATTGGTTGGACAAATGAAAGATAATCTATTAGTAGATTTTGGAATAGCAAAAAAAATCATAAAAGAAGTTGTTACAGTATTTGATCATAAATTTTTCATTAATAGAAAATATCTAAAAAAAGAAGATGACTCTCACTATCAGATTCAATTTGAGGGACCAAAAGGCATGTTTGATATTCAAGTTCCAAAAAACACAGCATATCTTTTAGAAGGAGAAGCAACTGTTGAAAATCTTTCAAGTGAAATAATCAAACTACTTGCTCCAAAATTACCTCAGAATGTAGAAGCTGTTGGCGTTTACATTTATGAAGGATACAACAAGGGTTCTCACATTATTGCAAATATTTCAAGATAGTTAAGAAATGGAACCAAAAATTGCAGAAAAAGCTTGGAACCCAGAATTAGAAAAAGACATTCTCAAACAATGGATAAATGAAAAAATTTACGAGTTTATACCAAAAGCAGATAATTTTACAATAGATACACCACCACCCTATCCATCAGGTAGACCATGGCACATAGGTGCAGCAGCACATTATTCACAAATTGATATGATAGCACGTACTGCAAGAATGGCTGGAAAGAATGTGTATTTTCCAATAGGAATCGATAGAAACGGTCTTCCTGTGGAAATTTACACAGAGAGAAAACACAACATTAGAATGCGTGAAACTGAAAGAGGTGAATTTTTAAAATTATGCAGATCTGCATTAGATGATTTAGAAGATGAAATGATATTAATCATGAAAAGTTTAGGAATTAGTGGAGATTTCTCCAATTATTATAGAACAGATTCTGAAGAATACAGAACATTAACACAATCCACATTTATTGATCTATGGAAAAAAGGACAAGTATATCTTGCAAACAGACCAAATAATTATGATTGGGTTTCAGGTACAACTATTGCAGATGCAGAAATTACATATGAAGATTTACCAACTAAACTAGTCTATATGAAATTTCAGATTAAGGATACAGATAAAGAACTGATCATTGCAAGTACAAGACCAGAACTTCTTTGTGCATGTAAAACCGTAATTGTAAATCCAGATGATGAAAGATATACAAAATTTATTGGGAAAAAAGTGATTGTACCAATTACTAATGTAGAAGTTGAACTAAAAACACATCATTCAGCTCATCAAGAATTTGGTTCTGGTGCAGTTATGGTATGTAGTTATGGTGATCAAAACGATGTGGCATTATTTAGAGAACTAGAATTGGAGGAAATTGTTGCAATTGGATTAGATGGAAAAATGACAGAAGCTGCTGGGAATTATGTCGGATTGAAACCAAAACAAGCACGCGCAAAAATCATTGAAGATTTGGAAAATAATGGATTAGTAGAAAAAATTGAAGACATAATTCATAGAACACCAGTATCAGAAAGAAGTAAAAATCCAATCGAGATAATTCCGATGGAAGAGTATTATCTAAAACAAAAAGAATCAATTGAGAAGATGAAAAAACTAGGACAAGAAATTACATTTTATCCTGCCATGCATAAACAGATTTTGATGAATTGGTTAGAATCCATCAATATCGATTGGCCAATATCAAGAAGAAGGTACTATGGTACTGAAATTCCTATTTGGTACTGCAAAAATTGTTCTGAACCTCATGTTCCTGAGCCTGGAAAATACTATAAACCGTGGCTAGAAAAGTGCCCAATTAGTCAGTGCTCTAAGTGTGGAACTACTGAATTTGTAGGTGAGGAGAGAACGTTTGACACATGGATGGATTCTAGCGTTTCACCTCTTTTTGTAAGTAAATTTAACAAAGACCAAGAATTTTTCAACAAAGTGTATCCTACAACAATTCGTCCTCAAGCAAAAGACATTGTAAGAACTTGGTTATACTATACACTTCTGAGATGTGAACAACTTACTGGAAAGAAACCATGGTCAGAAGCATGGATAATGGGATACGGTCTAGATGAAAAAGGAATGAAAATGAGCAAGAGTAAAGGAAATGCAATTGATCCTTTACCAGTAATTGAACAATTTGGAGCAGATACTTTTAGATTTTGGAGTGCGAGTGAAATTAATCATGGATATGATTTTAGATGTAATGAACAAAAAATAGAGTCAACGAAGAAGTTCCTTAGCAAACTATGGAATGTGTCTAGATTTTTATCTAGTTTTCCCGTAATTGAATCAGGAATTCCAACAGCCACGGATAAATGGATATTATCTGAGTTAGATAATTTAATCAGAGAATGTAAGAAAGGATATGAGGAATATAATTTCTTTATTCCTGCAATTGCAATTAGAGAATTTACTTGGAATATTTTTGCTGCGCATTATATTGAAATGGTCAAAGCAAGAGCATATGGAATTGGTTTTACAGATGAAGAAAGAGATGGTGCAATATACACACTACATAAAACATTATCAACCATTTTAAAATTATTAGCACCAATTACACCGTTTATTACCGAATACCTTTGGAAAACTTTGTATTCGTCAGAGAGTATTCACAAACAACATCAGGTAGAATCAGAATCAGGATATAACCAAAGTAAGATTACAAAAGAAATAACAGAATTTAATTCCAAGGTATGGAATGAAAAAAAGACAAAAAATCTTTCATTAAAGGATTCAATCACAGTAACAGTTCCAGAAAGTCTAGAATTATTCAAAAAGGACTTGAAATATATGCATAATTTAGCTGATAATTAAGCCTAAATCACACATGCATGATTCCATTTGTAATCAAATATTGAATTCCAGATACAAAGTCAGCGTCTTCAATTAATCCATCTGCCCACCAACCAGCATTATTTTTTATCCAAGACGGGATATCCTGTTGCATAGACTGTCCTGATGGAGTTTGAGGAATAGTCATTATTCCCTCTTTAATCAAATATTGAATTCCAGATACAAAGTCAGCGTCTTCTATGAGATTAGTTGACCACCAACCAGCATTATTTTTTATCCAATCTGGAATTTTTATTTCTGGACTTGAGATAAATGGATTTAGTACATGTGTTCCGATAATTTCAATCACAGAATCTCCATTAAAAAATGGAATCACTAGAGTTCTAGAACTTGAATCAGATTCAGATTCAACGTAATCAGTTTCAAACCCATCCACTAAAACAAAAAATACATCATCAGATAATTCAAATTTTGCATCTAAAAGATCTCTAGGAATTATAATTTCTACAGTTCCATCGGCTTGAGTGTTCATAGCAATAATTAATTCAAAAATATCAGGATCTAGAAAAATAGATTCAATGTTACCATTGTTAATGTCATAATTGATATCATTGGAATCCACAGAAACAACACCTGTATCTGCAATTGAATATTGTATAGATGAATGAATTATGATAAGAGAAAAGATGACGCTAGACATGAAAAGGAAATTGTTATGTTTCATCATTTATCACCAGTTGAAATTCCATCTTCAAGTGTAATGGTAGAATTAGTTCCAGTTGTGGTTTGTTCTAAAGTAGGAACTATTTTAATTAGAGTTGCAGTTCCATTTAGAAACCATAGATTTGAAATTTTACTTTGTGGACCAAGGATTGAAACTTGTGATTGTTCAATTTTATTAATTGGAATATCAGCATTTAGGAAAATTTTCAGGGTGGTATGAACTTCTAATATATCATCTTCTAAAAATGCCACAATTACAAGAGAATCTTTGGCACCAGATGGTCCAGAAGATACTGTTCTTGCTTTTCCAAATCCACAGTTATAGACAATGTCATCAACAGTAATTTCACACTCATCTAATTCTAATTTGAGATCAGATTTACTTTTATCATATGTGGAGAAACTCATTTTTCCAGTTAGTGATGATGTTTGCGATTTATCATTTAGCGTAGAAGTGCTTACTGAATCAAAAACTAATTCATATGTTTCAGCATAATCATATGAATTAATTTTTTCTCCCATGTATTTTCCATCATTTATTTTATCAACAATATTTTTGGTTCTTAAATCCAATTTATTTGATTTTGCTGTAAGTTTTTTCTGAATTTCTTCAGATTTTTTAGTTAATTTTTCTTCAAGTTTTTTAGATTTTGGAGAAAGTTTTTCATCATTATCAGATATGTTTTTTTCAATTTTGTATTGTGATTTTTCTTTAATCTCTTTTAATTTTTCTTCATATTCTTTTAATTTTTTTAATTGTTTCACTTCAAGGTTTTCTCTGTGAATCTCAAGTTCAGCTTTTTTCTCTTCTAGTTCTTTTTGTTTTTCTTCTGATTTCTCTTGTCGTTCAGCTTTTTTCTCTTCTAGTTCTTTTTGTTTTTTATAAGCCTCAGAATCATCACTGCTTACATAGAGATTTTGAGCAAAGGCATCATCAATAAGAAGTAAGCCAAATGTACCACCAATCAAAATGGTTACTAAAGTACTAACTAGAACAAAATTTGTTTTCATTTTAAAAATCGTCCAAATTACAGTTAAAAAGATTGCGGATAACTTATCATATTGACTAGTTTTTTGATTTCTTGATCAAATTTACAAAATATTTGTGTAAAGAAACATCTTTTGTTAATTCAGGATGAAATGCGACGCCAATCATATTGCCTTTTTTGACAGCAACTATCTTTTCGTTAAATTTTGCCAAAACCTCTACACCAGAACCAACATCAGAAACAGATGGGGCTCTAATAAAAACACCATTAAACTTTGGAATATCAATAGAATTCATAGAAATATCTGCTTCAAATGATTCTTTTTGTCTCCCAAAAGAATTTCTTTCTAGTTTAATGTCAAGCAAATCTAAAAGAGGCTGGTCTGTTTTTCCAACAACGCGGTCATTAGCTGTCTTTGAGAGCATAATCATGCCGGCACATATTCCTAAGACAGGCATTCCATGTTCAATTTTTTCTTTTATTATCTTAAGTGAACTGTTTACAAGAGAGAGTTGACCTATTGTAGTACTTTCTCCGCCAGGAATAATTAGACCGTCAAGCTTGGAAACATCTTCAGCAGTTTTAACACCTACAACTGTTCCTTCTACGCCTAATTCTTTTAGTGCGGTCTTGGTAGATGTAATATTTTCGTGTACATCGCCTTGAATTGCTAAAACTCCAACAGTAAGACTCATGCCGAACTTCCACGCTCTTGCATTCTTAATTCCAGAGTCTTAACATCTAATCCTAACATAGATTGTCTTTCATCAATCATTTTTTGTGCTTCTTTCACTTTTTCTGATTCATCCCAGAAAGTAGTTGCCAATACAATAGCTCTTGCTCTTTCTTTAGCATCATCTGCATTAAAAATTCCAGATCCGACAAATATTCCATCACATCCAAGGGACATCAAATATGCAGCGTCAGCAGGGGTTGCAATTCCTCCAGCTGCAAAATTAACAACAGGTAGTCTTCCAAGTTTTGCAGTTTCTTCAACAAGATCATAAGATACTTTGAATTCTCTTGCCATTCTAACTAGATCCTGATTATCACCAGAGTCATAAATTGCCTTTATTGATCTTAATTCATCATTTACTTTTTTGATGTGAGTGACTGCCTCTGCAACATTTCCTGTACCAGGTTCTCCTTTAGTTCTGATCATTGCAGCTCCTTCTTCAATTCTTCGTAATGCTTCAGATAACGATCTTGCTCCATTAACAAAAGGAGTTGTGAAATCCCACTTCCAAATATGATGTGTTTCATCAGCTGGTGTCAAAACTTCTGATTCATCAATCATATCAACATCGGTTTCTTCAAGAACTTTTGCTTCATAGACATGACCAATTCTACATTTTGCCATTACTGGAATTGTTACTGAATCCATAATATCCTCAATAATTCTAATACTTGCAGTTCGTGCAACTCCACCCGCTTTTCTTACATCAGATGGCAGTTTATCTAAAACCATAACAGATACAGCTCCTGCATCTTCTGCAATTTGAGCTTGTTCTACTGTAGTAACATCCATTACAACACCATTTTTTAGCATATGAGCAAGACCACGTTTCAAAGTGGATGTCCCACGCAAAATATTACCAGAATCAGATTTGTCTTTAATTATTCCTTTTGCATCAATTCTTTCGCCCGAAAGTGGAAGCATAATCAGAGTTTTATCAGAGACTATTTGTACCTATTCACTAATTTGTTCTGCGATTTTATCAAGTTGAGATTCCACCATAGAAATTATTGGAGGTATGAATTTATCAGTTGCATTTTGTTCTGGCCAGTTAATTTGATTAACTCTTCCATTTAGAGTAATTTTGATATTTGATTTTTGAAAATCAGTTACATTATCACGTATAAGAAATGATTCAGAAGGAATTGACATGAATCCAGTTTCTTTAATCAGGGCTTTTAATTTACGAAGTTTTTGATCATCCAGATGTGAACTAATATCTGGTTTTGGGTAACCATCTTCAGTCACAGTATATTTTATTTCTCCATTATTTTTTATTAATAGAATTTCAGTTTTTTGTGCTCCAACTCTTTCTGTTACACCAAAAGATATTTTCTTCAATTGATGTTTTGTATATTCAATTTCAATTACATCATTTGGATTAGCTGCAGAATATGGAATGTCAGATTTTGTGATTAATGGAATAGCAATTAAAATTGCAATGATAGCAGGAATTGCTGCTATTGCTAAAACAATTGGTTTTACCATGATTTACCTTAACGGTTGTAGATCAAGGTTAATCGCAAATAAATCTTGGTTAAAATAACTTAAAATTCTAGTCCGTTTCATTCTTGTTCGTGGGGTCGTAGCCTAGCCTGGTAGGGCGACAGTGTATACGATAGATCACCGCTAAGGGCTCCAAAGGTAAACTAAGCTAAACTGACTCACGGATGATGTAAGTTTGGAGCTGTAGTGACCCGTAGGTCGCCGGTTCGATTCCGGTCGGCCCCACGTTAGAATATTATTTATTTCTCAAAACATTTAGTGCAGAACCAGCTTTGAACCACTCTATTTGTGATTTATTATAAGAATGATTAAGAGAAATTTCATCCTTTGTTCCATCTTTATGTTTAATGATACATCTAACTGGTTTTTGCGGTTCTAGATTATTCAAACCAATAAGACTAATTCTGTCATCTTCTTGGAGCTTATTGTAATCATCAGGATTACTAAAAGTCAATGCTAGGATTCCTTGTTTTTTCAAGTTTGTTTCATGTATTCTGGCAAGACTTTTTGTAATAACAGCTGCACATCCCAAATATCTGGGAGTCATTGCAGCATGTTCTCTGCTGCTTCCCTCGCCATAATTATTATCACCTATGATTACCCATCTCATTCCCTTTTCTTTATACTGTCTTGCAATTTTTGAAAAAGATTCAAGTTGACCGTTTAAGAGATTCTTTCCTTTACCAATTTCATCATTAAATGCATTAACAGCACCCAAGAGCATATTATCACTTAGGTTATCAATATGACCCCTAAGAGATAACCAAGCACCTGCAGGAGAGATATGATCAGTAGTGCATTTTCCTTTTGCTTTAACCATTATTGGAATATCTTCAAAGTCTTTTCCATCCCATATAGAAAATGGCTCTAAACGTTGTAGTCTTTTACTATTAGGATCAATTATCACTTCAATATTGCTTGAATTTTCAGGGGGAGAAACAAAAATTCCTTTAGGTATCATAAATCCATTTTTTGGGACTTCAGGTGCAGGTTTTGGCGGTTCAAGTTTGAATTTTGTTCCATCTGATGCAGTCAATTCATCTTTTAGAGGATTAAATGAAAGTTTACCTCCCAAAGCAAGTGCGATGATCATTTCAGGACTACCAATAAAATTTAGAGTGTTTCTGTGACCATCATTACGACCTGGAAAATTTCGATTAAAACTAGTTACAATTGTATTTTTTTCGTCATTTTCTAATTCAGGTCTTTTCCACTGACCAATACATGGACCACATGCATTTGCCAATACCGTAGCTCCGATTTCTTTTAGTGAATGCATTTGTCCATCTCTTTCAATAGTACTTCTGATTTGTTCGGAACCAGGTGTGATTAGTAAAGGAATTTTTGATTTAATGCCTTTTAATTTTGCTTGTTCAGCTAAACTTGCTGCTCGTGACATATCTTCATAAGATGAATTTGTACAACTTCCAATCAGTGCAACAGATATTGAATCAATGTATTGATTAGATTTTACATCATCAGCTAAATCAGAGATTGGTCTTGCGAGATCAGGTGTATGAGGACCAACAATATGAGGTTCTAATGTTGAAAGATTAATTTCAATAATTTTATCAAAGAATTTTTCTGGATTAGATTCTATTTCAGGATCTGCCACAAGCAATTCTTTGTTATGATTTGCAAGTTCAGCAATTTTTTCTCTGTTTGTAGATTTTAGATAAGTTTCCATTCTTTGATCATATGGAAATATAGAACATGTTGCACCTACTTCTGCACCCATGTTAGTGATAGTAGCTTTTCCAGTACAACTAATAGTATTTGTTCCAGGTCCAAAATATTCAATAACAGAATTTGTTCCTCCTGAAACTGTCAGTTCTTCAGCTACTTTGAGTATGATGTCTTTTGGTGCAGTCCATCCGTTTAGTTCTCCGATTAATTTTACACCAATTCTTTTAGGATAAAGTAATTCCCATGGCATTCCAGCCATTGTTTCTGCTGCGTCTAATCCACCTACTCCAACTGCAATCATTCCCAAACCACCTGCATTGGGAGTATGAGAATCAGTGCCAATCATCAATCCACCTGGAAATGCATAATTTTCAAGAACAACTTGATGGATAATTCCTGCACCGGGTTTCCAAAAACCACATCCATATTTACCAGCAGCAGATTGCAAAAACTTGAAAACCTCACTATTCTCATCAAGAGCAACTTTCATGTCGGTATCACCTTCTACTTGTGCTCGTATCAGATGATCACAGTGAACAGTTGTTGGTAAAGCTGTTTGTTTAAGTTTCGCTTGCATAAATTGCAACATCACCATCTGCCCAGTTACGTCCTGTAATGCTACTCTATCAGGAATAAGAAAGACATAGTTTTTACCGCTATCAAGATTGTTGTCACCGACTTGATCAAAATGCCCAGCAAGTATTTTTTCAGTGAGTGTTAATGGTCTTCCAATTACTTTTCGGTATTTTTGAATATTTTCTCGTAATTTTTTGTAAACATTGGTTACTAATTCTGGGGTAGTACCTATTTCC
>Ga0209341_10002289_pt1 | contig 18230 bp, 22 predicted proteins | sample RifCSP13_2_FD_184020 | JGI IMG/M metagenome (GOLD analysis project Ga0209341, IMG submission 184020) | Soil microbial communities from Rifle, Colorado - Rifle CSP2_sed 13_2 (SPAdes) (version 2) | ecosystem: Environmental > Terrestrial > Deep subsurface > Rock core/Sediment | place: Rifle... | reverse complement strand
CGGGTTCCGGACGCTCGCGATCGACGGCAAGGCGCGTTCGCCCGCATTCCGACCCGTGGACGGCCGCGAGATCGCGTTCGTGGGGGGCTCCCCGTCGGAGGGGGAGGGCATATTCGCCTACGACCTGGAGGCTGGCTCGCTGAGGACCATCGTCGAGCCCACGGCGGGCTTCGAGGTCACGGGTGGGCCCAGCTTCTCGCCCGATGGTTCCAAGATCGCATACGGGTGGTGGGGCGCGGCCGCGGGACCCAACTCTCGGCTGTACGTGATCGATGCCGACGGCGCCGGCACGCCGCTCCTCGTCGAGCCGCCGGTGAGCAACCTGCTCTGCTGCGAGGGCGGTCAGATCGCCTGGTCGAACGACGGGACCCGATTGGCGCACTTCCGGATCTACGACGACGGCGGCGTCGTCGCGATCACGCGATGGGATACTGGCGGGACCGGGATCGAGCTGAAGTCGCCGGCGATGGACGACGCGTCACTGACGTGGTCACCCGACGACCGGTATCTCCTGGTTCGTCCGACCGACGCGGCCGAGTCAGCCCTCGAGCAGGTGCTGTTCGATGCACAGCACGGAGCGACCGTCCCGACCGCTTGGACCACGACCAGCACGCCATCCTGGCAGCGCGTCGCGATCAAGTAACCACGATCCCTCCTCCGCGCTCCGAACGGCCGGCCTCGTGGGGGCCGGCCGTTCCGCTTGCTCCGCACGTCGCGATGAACCTTTCCCCCGCGAGCGACGCCATACCCTGACAGCGCGGCCAGCCAGGCCGCGACCGACACCGAGGCGACCGTGGACCAGCGGGACACCGTCGAACGGGCAAGGCGAGGCGATCATGACGCCTTCGCGGCGCTCGTCGACGTGCACCTCGCGCGACTGGACGCGGCCGCCCGCCTCATTCTCCGGGACAGCCCGCAAGGCGGGCCTCAGCCGTCGGCTCCCCAGGAGGACTCCACGGCGGGACGTGCGGTCAAGGCGGTTGTCCGAGCGGCTAGCTTACGCAGCGAGACACCAGCGGTCACGCAGCGACGCCGGCCGGCCCGGGCCGACAGACACGGCAGGCGCGGTAGCCCCGGGCCTGACCCTCCGCCTGGGAATGGAACTCCACGCGGTGCCGATCGGTGACCCGGCGGGCGTGCCGGCAGGTCGGCAGGCAGAATATCTTCGTCGTGTCCGAGCCGATGTAGCGGATCCCGGACGATGCCAGGCCCTCGAGTCGTGCGAGGTCGACGCCTTCCGCGGTCAGGACGGCCCGCTTCTTGTCGCTTCCCAGGGCGTACTCGCCGATGGTGCCGTCCGTGCGGACGACCCGATGACAGGGGATGACCAGGGGGATCGGGTTGCGTCCGAGGGCCGATCCGACAGCCCGCATCGCCAGCGGCTTGCCGATCTCGGCGGCCACCCAGCCGTATGGCCGAACCTCGCCGAACGGGATCTGGGCGGCCTTCATCCAGACCGACTGCTCGAAGGGGCTGGAGCCACGGAGGTCGAGTCGGATCTTCGTCGATCGGTCGCCGGCCAGGCGGCGATCGATCGCTCGCTCGAGCCGATCGGGCAGCCGGTCGGCGGGGTAGAGCGGGCGTCCGATGTCGCGGGCGAACCAGTCCTCGAAGGCATCGTCGTCGGCCGGCCCGATGGCCGACAGCCCACGCCCGTTCCAGGCGACAAAGACGTCGCCGATGGGCGATGCGAGGGCGGCGTAGGCATCGGCCAGACCGATCTCGATAAGGCTGCGGCTGGCCACCGTGGGCGGCGCCTCGACCCGCAGGCCGGTCAGGGGGATGGCGATGTCGCTCATGCGGAGAGCTCCTTTCTGGTTGCGGCATCGTGGGCCGCGCGGAGGAGGGTGAGACCGCGCTGGACCTGCGACCGAACGGTCGTCGCCGGCCGGTCGAGGACGCCTGCGATCTCGTCGTAGTCGAGGTCGTCGACATAGCGGAGGACAACCGGCACGCGGTAGCGCGTCGGCAGACCGGCGATGAGCGTGGCCCAGTGCTCGGTCTCCGCGCGTTGGATCGTGGTCGACTCCGGTGTCGCCGTCGGCGCCACCTGCGAGTCATCGATGACTACCGTCAGGTGACGATGGCGACGGGCGTGGTTGCGGGCGAGGTTGAGGACGATCGTCGTCAGCCATGGCCGCAGTTCCAAGTCATGGATCCGATCGGGGGGATACGAGGCCAGCGCCCGATGGGCGCGAACGAGCCCGTCCGACGTGATCTCCTCGGCGTCGCGCGGGTCACCCAGCAGGCGTAGGGCGATCGAGTAGAGACGATCGACGTGCTCGGTCACGAGGGTCGGGAACGCCCCGTCGAGGTCGTGCGCCAGTCGGGCGGGGAGATCGTCGCTCTTCACATCATCCAGAACAGTCGATGGGCCGGTTCCGTTGCATCTTCGTCGATTGGCACGCGAGCCGCGGATCTATCGTCGGCGGGCGAGGGGTGGGGTCCATTGTCAGCGGCCCACCGGGCGAGCCGTAAACGGCACTGCTCGCGAGTCCATGGTCAGCGGCCCACCGGGTGGGCGGTAAACGGCATTGTCGACGAGTCCCGTGCCAGCGGCCCACCGGGCGAGCCTTGGGCGGGATCGTCGTGCCAACGGCCCATCGGGTGGGCTCCTGACAGCCTCGGGTGAACGAGGCGAGGATTCGCGGGTCTGGCGTTGGGACGCCGGATACGCGGGGCGCCGTCCGCGGCTCGATACCGCCCGTGGCATGGGCAGATGACGAAAGTGTCGGATCGTTGGGCCGGCGAAGGTTCGGGATCATCGCGTCGAAGGGATGGCGGCCCGTGCGACAATCGCCGCCCGGTGTCACTCGACGAGCGATTCGACGAACTCGCCACCAGCCTGGCTGGTTTCCACGAGACGTGGCTCGTCTATGTCGGCATCGAGCTCGGCCTGCTGGCCGCGCTTCGCGATGCGGGCACGGACGGGCTGACCCCGGCCGATCTCGCCGAGCGGACCGGCTGCGACCAGGGCGTCGTCGAGACATGGGCGCTGGCTGCCCATGCCTACGAGCTGGCCAGGCTCGAGGGCGAGCGCCTCTACATCGATCGAGACGCGGCCGCGGTGCTCCTCGACCAGCATCTGCCCGAGTACCTGGGCGGACAGTTCGTCCACGCCGCCATCGCCTCGCTCGACTACGACAGGCTCCTCGACGTCGTCCGGACCGGACGACCCGTGGCGGACCGCCCGGATCGTTTCCGGGCCTCGATCGAGCGCCTGACGGTCCAGGACATCGCGGTCTTCTTCCAGGAGGGGCTGGCCGCCCTGCCCGAGCTGACGGCCGACCTCGCCCGCGGAATCCGTGCCGTCGACGTCCATTGTGGCGGCGGCCGGTGGCTGATCGCGATGGCAAGACGCTTCCCCGAGAGCGAGTTCCTCGGCGTCGAGTCCGAACGCGACTCGGTCGGCCGAGCACGCGCCAACGTCGCCGATGCTGGCCTTGCCGACAGGATCGAGATCGTCGAGGAAGCGATACCGGCCATCGATCGGAGCACCGGCGCGTTCGATCTGGCCTACTTCCAGTATGCCCTGCACGACGGACAGCTCTCGATCGATTCGCTGGTGGCCGGATGGGCGGCGCTGCGGGCGCGAGGTCGGCTGATCGCCCTCGAGTGGTGCGCACCGGCCTCCGCCGAGGAGTGGCTCGGCCTGCATGGCCAGTTCGTTGCCGGTATCCAGCTGGACCTGGCGCTCGTCGGCCGCAGCCTGCCGACCGAAGACGACCTCCGGAACATGTTCCGTGCCGCCGGGATCGGCGACCCGGAGATCATCGACCTGCCGTCTGGGGCGACCCTCGCCGTCGCTTCGAAGCCTGGGTCAGGCTGACCCGACGATCGTTGTTCACGACGGGATTATTGGGTGATCGTGATCATCCCCGTCATGGACTTATGGATGTCGCAGTGATAGGGGAATGTGCCCGCGGTGTCGAACCCGTGACTGAACGTCGACCCCGCCGAAATGGTGCCATTCACCGACCCGTCGTCGAGCGTCACCGTGTGACCGACCGAGTCGAGGTTCTTCCAGGTCACGGTCTCGCCAACGGGAGCGCTGACCGCCGGCAGCTTGAAGCCCTCGATGGTGAACGTGAGTCCCGTGGTCGCGGGCTCGGATGGGGCGGCGCTCGCCGGCTCGGATGGGGCGGCACTTGCCGGGGTCTCGCTGGCGGCGGAGCCGCAGGCCGCGATGGTGAGCGCGGCGGCGATCGTTAGGCCGACGAGGGTGATACTCGGCATGTCCCTACCTCCTTGTGTCGTCGCAACACCCCCGCAGACAGGGGCATGATGACCGACATCGGCGGACGACGCCTCGGGCTGGGTCTCGCCTGGAAAGCCTTGGATCCCGGCCGCGTGGCGGAACGGGTGGCCGAGGTCGTAGGGTCGGCCGTCCCGGTCGGCGCTCCGATCGCCCTGGGCGGGCTGACGCTCGTCCTGCGGGCGTCGGAGCCCGGTACGTCCGACAGGCTTTTGATCGTCACCGACCTCGAACGGCCGCGGGCATCGATCCCGACCGGCGCAGTGATCGGTTGGGCGACGGTCGACGTTGAGCGCGCGCAGCGCGACCTGGTCGAAGCGGGAATCGTCGCATCCGCTCTCACCGCCGAGGGGACGGACCTCCTCCTTGGCGCCGCCGTCCGACGGGCGGCCTCGAGCGTCTTCGGCTGCCCCCTCCTCCTGCTCGAGCCGGTGACGGAGGGGCGGCTTGCGGCGACCCTCGCCCGACACGGAGAGGGTCCCTGCGCCATCTACCTCGAGCATGGCGCGGGCGCCGCGGTTCTGGCGCCGGTGGGCACCCGGACCGGTCCCCATCTGATCATCGGCGGCGCCGAGTATCATCGAGGGCGATGATCGAGCAGCAGGCGGTCGTGCTCCGACCGGTCACGGCTGGCGACGCGGCCCGGGTGGCGGCTCTGCTGACAGACGAGGGCTACCCGGTCGGCTCATCGGGGATCATGGGCCGTCTCGAGCGTTTCGCGTCCGATTACTCGCGGGTCATCGTGGCCGAGATCGACGGCGAGGTTCTCGGCTTCGTCGCCCTCCATGTCCTGCCGCGATTCGAGCATGACGATCGGATCGTGCGAGTCCTTGCGCTCGTCGTCGACCCAGGCGTCCGCGAGCGTGGAGTCGGTCATCTCCTGATGGCCGAGGCCGAGCGGGTCGGCGCCGAGGTCGGCGCGGCCTTCGTCGAGGTCACCGCCGGTCACCATCGGCCCGACGCCCACCACCTCTTCGAGTCACTCGGCTATGACGGCTCGGTGACGGCATATCTTCGGAAACGCCTCTGACGTGGCGGCGACATCGGGGGTGTCGACGGCGATCCGGGTGGCGGACCTTCGCAAGAGCTACGGCGACGTCCGGGCGGTCGACGGCGTCTCGTTCGACGTCGGGAGCGGTGAGGTGTTCGGCCTCCTCGGGCCAAACGGGGCCGGCAAGACGACGACCGTCGAGATGCTCGAGGGCCTCCGCAAGCCCGATGGCGGCTCTCTCGAGGTGCTGGGCATCGATCCTGTCCGCGATGCCGACGCCCTCAAACAGCGGATCGGCGTCGCCCTCCAGACCGCTGCCCTCTATCCACGCCTGACGGTCGTCGAGATCATCGACCTGTTCAGGAGCTTCTACAAGACGACGCTGCCGACCCAGCAGCTCGTCGAATCGTTTGGCCTGGACGAGCGGAAGGGCGCCCAGTCCCGCGAGCTGTCGGGCGGCCAACGCCAGCGGCTGGCGGTGGCCCTGGCCCTCGTGAACGATCCGGAGCTGGTCTTCCTCGACGAGCCGACGACGGGTCTCGATCCTGCCGCGCGGCGGGCTTTGTGGGATGTGGTGCGGGACCTGCGAGACAAGGGCAAGACCGTCCTCCTCACGACGCACTACATGGACGAGGCCGAGGTTCTGTGCGACCGGATCGCGATCATGGACCACGGCCGGATCCTCGAGTTCGGCACGGTCGAGGAACTGATCACGAAGCACTTCCATGAACGGGCCGTTCATCTCGACCATAACGACGCTCTCGGGGCGGAGGACCTCGGAAGCCTGCCGGCCGTGCATTCCGTGGCCGGCGATGCCGACGAGGTCGTGCTCTACACGTCCGATGTGCCGGCCACGATCGCGGGGCTCCTGGCACTCGCGGAGGCGCGCGGGACCGAGGCGGCCAATCTCGGGATCCGGCGGGCGAGCCTCGAGGACGTCTTCCTGGCCCTTACCGGCCGGGCCCTGCGGGACTGACGACCGATGATACGCGGGCTGGTGGCCCTCACGACGGCCAACGTCCGGACCTTCAGTCGCGATCGGGCGGCGCTCTTCTGGACGATCGCCTTCCCCCTCATCTTCATCCTGATGTTCGGCTTCATCTTCCAGGGTGGAGGCACCGGCTCGCTCGCCATCGGCTGGGCCGATGACGACGGGTCGGAGGCGTCCACCGGTCTCCGGGCCGCCTTCGCCGCGGTTCCGAGCGTCGAGCTCGAGGACGGGACGAAGACCGATGTCCTCGATGCGATGAAGGCGGGTGAGGTGAGCGCCGCGATCATCGTCCCGGCGGGCTATGGCGCGGCCGCCGCGGTCGCGACGGGCGGCACCGGAGCGCCCGCCACGATCGAGGTCTACACGGACCCGGCCCAGCAGACGACCCAGGGCCGGGTCTACGCGATCGTCGGCAGCGTCGTCGGCGTCGTGAACCTCGGCGGCCGACCGCCGATCGTGGTGCCGGACCCCCAGACGCTGGCGACCGAGGACATCGATTTCATCAGCTACTTCGTGCCGTCGGTCCTGGCGATGGCCCTCATGCAGCTCGGCGTCTTCGCCGCCATCCCGCTGGTCGCGGATCGCGAGAAGCTGATCCTGAAGCGCCTGGCGGCGACGCCGCTGCGCCGATCCCAGCTCGTCGGCTCGAACGTCATCATGCGCCTGATCATCGCCGCCGCCCAGACGGTCATCATCATCGGCGTCGGGGTGCTCGTGTTCAGCGTCGAGATCATCGGCAGCCTCGCGCTGGCGGCGCTGTTCGTCGTCCTCGGCGCGATGACGTTCATCGCCCTCGGTTACGTCATCGCCTCGTTCACGGTGACCGAGGATGCCGCCAACGGCGCCACGAGCGTCATCCAGTTCCCGCTCATGTTCCTGTCCGGCATCTTCTTCCCGATCCAGTTCATGCCGGACTTCCTGCAGGCCATCGCCCGCGCCATGCCCCTGACCTATCTCGCCGACGCGCTCCGCCAGACGATGGTCGGCGGGGTCGCGTTCGCCCCGCTGTGGTTCGATTTCGCGTTCCTCGCGGTCTGCCTGGCGATCTTCTTCGGGATCTCGTCACGCTTCTTCCGCTGGCAGTAGCCGACCGAGCCGTCTACCAATGCTCCAGGTGGACGATGTCCTCCAGGCGCCGACGTCCGCCGCGACGGTTGGGCCGATCGAGGCCGGCCGCGTCGGCGGGGTAGCCCATCGACAGGACGTAGCTGCAGTGGCGATCGGGCGGATAGCCGAGGATCCGGCGACTCATGGCCTGATGGTAGACGGTGACCGGGCAGGCCCCGACGCCACGCTCCCACGCCGCCAGCATCATGTTCTCGGCTGCCAGACCGACGTCGAAGACGAGCGAGAGCGATGCTCCCTCCGCACGCGGGTCGGGCGTGACGATGGCGATGGCGGCCGCCGCGCCCGCCAGGTGCCCGGCGTGGGCGCCGATCCTGGACAGCTCCTCAAGCCGGGCGCGGTCCCGGACGACGACGAACTCGCGCCGCTGGGTGTTCTTCGAGCTGCCGGCCCGCCGGCCCGCCTCGAGGATGGCCGTGAGATCGTCCTCCGCCAGGGGCCGATCGGCGAACGACCGGATCGCCCGCAGGTGGCCGATGGCCGAGCGGACATCCATCAGCGACGGGCGACCCGGCGACGCAGCCCGGCGATCTCGGCTGCGAGAAGCGACGGCCGAGGCGCCTCCTCGACCGCGCTGAAGTCGCGCCGATCGACCGCTTCGACCATCCTTCGTGCGTCGACGGCGGCAGCACGCTCGGCGGCCTGTTCGGGAGTCAGGCGACCGCCGAGAGACGCCGCCAGGAACGCCGCGACCGTGCGCCGGAAACCGGCGTCCTCGTACAGCCAGCTGTGCCCGCCGCCCTCGACGAGGTAGGTCTTCGTGCCCACCGGGGCATGGCCGGCGAGGCGCTTCAGGTGATCGGGCGGGATGACCGTGTCGACCGCGCCATGGACAAGCAGGATCGGAGCGGCGATGCGAGCGATGGCCCGCGACGCGGAGATGTCCTCGATGCGGTGGCCGCGCGGCTTGGCGTACACCCGGGCGGTCAACCAGGCGAGCGGATAGGCGATCGGGTCGGGGATCGGCAGCTCGGCCAGACGGAAGGTCAGGCGGGTGAGTCGATACGGATCGGCCGGGGCCGAGATCGACACGACCGCGCCGACGGCGGGCTCCGCGGCCGCCGCGATCAGGGCGCCAACCCCACCCATCGAATGCCCGACGACGCCGACCCGATCGACCTCGGGGCGATCGACCAGGGCGCGGATGGCCGCCGCCGCGTCGGCCCCGAACTCACCGCCGGTGATCGGTGCCTGCTCGGGCGGATTGGCTCCGTGGCCCCGAACGTCGAAGGCGAGTGTGTGGAAACCCGCCGCCTGGAGGAACTGGGCGATGGGCAGGGTCCGATGGTGGGCCGATTCCCAGCCGTGGACCAGGACGACACCGGGTCCACGCCGTCCACGTCCGGCGGGCATGAACCAGGCCGGCAGGTCGACGCCGGCAGACCGCACCACGGTTGCCTCGAAGGCGAGACCCACGGCGCCCGGGTCGACATCGGCCTCGACACGGCGGGGGTACCCGGCGCGGCCCCGGTACACCAGTGCGAAACGATATGCGGCGGCCATCGGGAGCGCGGCGACGGCGGCGATGAGGCTCGCCTTGCGGAACGAGGTCACGACGGGGCCATGGTAGAGGGGGTCGCTTGGCGGCAGGGCTGCCTACACTCGGGGGATGCCGGACCGCGACCCCTATCTCGTCCTGGGGCTCACCCGTGGCGCCAGTCGGGCCACGGTCAAAGCCACCTGGCGAAGGCTGGCGCGCGAGCATCATCCGGATCTCGTCGGCGACGACGCGGCCGCCAAGCGGATCGCGACGCGGCAGATGGCGGAGATCAATCGCGCCTACGAGACCCTGACCGCGACGACGATCGCCAATCCATCGCTGACGACACCGCGACCCTCGGGTGGGCCGCCAGCGCCCCGGCCGGAGCGACCGGTGACGGGGCGCCTCGATACGACGGCCACCTTCCGTCTCCGTAACGTGACGACGTCGCCCCCCGGCGCGCGGGCCCACCCGCCCGGCCAGGCACCGCCCGCGCGGAAGCCGGACCACGAGCCGCCGCGCGCCTCCGACCCCACCGGCCCTCTCCATCGCCGTCGCTCCCGCGGCTTCCGGCCGCGGCCGGCGCCATCCCTTCCCGAGGCGGCGGCCACGGAGCTTGTCTTCGGTCGCTTCCACGGCCACACGCTCGGCGAGGTGGCCGCATTCGAGCCGTCGTACATCGACTGGCTGGCCCGGACGGTGACGCGCGATCCGGACCTCGTCGCGGCGGCGCGCGTCGTCAAGGCCGACCTGGACGAGCGCGGGGTCGTCCGTCGCACGCGGCCGTCGGTGCGTCCCGACGGCCACCCCTTCGAGCGATCCTTCTAGGACCCGGCGTCAGTCTCGGACACGCCGATCGCCTCCCCCGTCCGGCCCGGTCATCCGGGATGGCGTTGAGGAGGCGATCGAATGGGCAGCGATGAGTCCCGCCGGCCACTGCCCCCGGGCCTGCTGGCCGATGAACCGTGGTTACTCGGCTCGTGACCCGAGACCGGGGTCGCTTCGCCCGTCCGCGTTCGGGCTACTGAGCGTCCGGCCCAGGTCCGTGACCGACGCCCCAGGTGGTCCCCGGTGGTCGCGTCCGGCGAAGCCGAATGTACGCTCGCGAGGTCGCCCCGCTCCATGGCCAGCATGTCCCAGTTCGAACCCTTCGATGGTCGATGGCATGGAGGCAACAAGCCGGGACCGCCGTACCAGTTGCCCGCGGGCACCGACCCCGGCCGCGGGGCGCCTGCTATCGTCGCGGCCGTGAGCGGGAGAGGAGGAGACTGGGCCGCACGTCACGCCGGATGGGAGCGATCGCGTCTCGGACCTGCCCGCCAGCCGAGCCCCGAGCGCCGCATCCGCTTCTCGACGATCAGCGATGTCGAGGTCCGCGGCCTCTACGGACCGTGGGACCTCGACGCCGGCGAAACGGAGGCCACGATCGGCTTGCCCGGAGAGCCGCCGTTCACCCGCGGCATCCACCCGACCGGCTACCGCAGTCGCCTCTGGACCATGCGGATGTTCGCCGGCTTCGGCTCGGCCGAGGATACGAACGCCCGCTTCCGTCAGCTCCTCGACGCGGGCCAGACCGGTCTCTCGATCGCCTACGACATGCCCACGCTCTACGGGTACGACACCGACGACCCCGAGGCGGCCGGCGAGTTCGGCACCTGCGGCGTGGCGGTGAGCCGCCTGGCCGACATGGAGGTCCTCCTCGCGGACCTGCCGCTCGACCGGATCAGCACCTCGATGACGATCAACTCGCCAGCCGCCCCGATCTGGGCGATGTACATCGCCGCTGCCGAGAAGCGCCGTGTGCCACGGTCCATCCTCGAGGGGACGACCCAGAACGACATCCTCAAGGAGTTCATCGCCCAGAAGGAGTTCCTCTTCCCGCCGGAGCCGTCGATGCGCCTGGTGACCGACACGATCGAGTTCGGGACGCGCGAGCTGCCGAGATGGAACACTGTCAGCATCTCCGGCTACCACATCCGCGAGGCGGGCAGCACGGCCGTCCAGGAGCTGGCCTTCACGATCGCCGACGGGATGGCATACGTGGAAGCGGCTCTTGCCCGGGGTCTGCGGGTCGACGACTTCGCACCCCGCCTGTCGTTCTTCTTCAACGCTCACAACGAGTTCTTCGAGGAGATCGCCAAGTACCGAGCCGGCCGGCGGATGTGGCATCGCCTGATGACCGAGCGCTACCGCGCCGAGAACGAGAGGAGCGCCTGGCTGCGCTTCCACACTCAGACGGCGGGCGTCTCGCTGACGGCCCAGCAACCGCTCAACAACCTCACCCGCGTCGCCGTCCAGGCGCTGGCGGCCGTCCTCGGCGGGACCCAGTCGCTCCATACCGATTCATACGACGAGGCCTGGGCGGTGCCGACCGCAGGGGCCGCTCTTCTGGCCCTCCGCCAGCAGCAGATCCTGGCCGAGGAGACGGGGGTCGCCTCGACGGTCGACCCATTGGGCGGCTCGTGGTTCGTCGAGGCCCTGACGAACGAGACCGAGGCGGCGGCGTGGCGCTACATCGAAGAGATCGATGCCCGCGGCGGGATGGTCGCCGCGATCGAGGACGGGTTCCCGCAGCGCGAGATCGCCGATGCCGCGTACCGCTTCCAGCGCGAGGTCGACGAGGGCGAGCGGACGATCGTCGGGGTCAATCGCCACGCCGATCCCGACGAGGTTCTCGAGATCCCGGTCCTTCAGGTGCCCGACGCATCGCGGCAAGCCCACCTTGCGCGACTCGAACGGGTCCGGCGCGATCGCGATGCCGCCGCCGTGGCGCTCGCCTTGGCGGGTCTCCGCGAGGCGGCAGGGCGGCCGGGAACGAGCGAGACGAATCTCATGCCCCACTTCATCCGGTGCGCCGAGGCGTACGCGACACTGGGCGAGCAGTGCGCCGTCCTTCGCGAGGTCTTCGGGGAGTACCGCGAGCCCGTTGCCGTCTGAGGGCGGCCCTCAGGATCGCCTCGCCGCACGGGCCGCCAGCTCGCGCACCTTGAAGTCTGCGTAGCGGGTGGTCGCCTCCGCGACGAGGCCCGCGATCAGCGACGCATCGACGTCGTCGAGCTCGCGGTGGTCGATCGTCCGCATCGTCGTGCTGCCGGCCCGATGGGAGATGCCCGAGAAGTCCAGCAAGTCGCCGTACAGGAAGCGCAGCGCCACGCCGGACCTGGGGTGGGCGTCGATCGCGCACACCCAGTGCTGGAAATCGCCGCCGATCGCGTAGGTCAGCATCCGGTACTTGACGGCGCAGGCGAGCTCCGCCCCGGCCCCGACGATCGCGTCGTCGAGCGCGGCGACGATCGGAGCGAGGCGCCCATCGATGCCGGCGACATATTCGTCGATCGCCGTTCCGCTCATCGTCAGATGAAGCTCGGGGCTGACCATCGGTCCGTCACTCGGCATCGCGCCAGTCGCACCAGGCCCGGATGATCGCCTCCAACTCCGGGCGTAGCCGCTCGACCGCCTCGCCATCGTCGAACTGCATGTAGCGGGCGGTTTCGCCGCCGCCCGACAGTGCCGGGTGGTCGCCCGGGATCTCCGCCCCGCGATGGAACATGAGGCTGACGAACCGCTTCGCCTGGGGATTGAGGCTGGCGATGTTTCCGCGGTACATGAACGTCGGCGTCTTCCACTTGATCGTCTCGGTCACCCGATCGTCGGCATCAAGGATGGCCTCGCGTACCGCCCTCATGACCGCTTTCTGGGGGTGATCGACCTCCGCGAACCAGCGATCGACCTCGGCCGCCTTCGCCAACGCCATCCTCCCGCCTATCCTGAAGCCGACATGGTGCCACGGCATCTCGAGCCAGATCCATGAGCGAGCCGGAGATCCGGGGCTGGGCGGCCGATCCGGATGCGCTGGAGGAGTTCCTCGGGGAGCCGAACCTGTGTCGCCTCGGGACGGTCGACGAGGCGGGCGATCCGCATGTCGTGCCGGCCTGGTTCTGGTGGGACGGACGGCGATTCTGGCTGGGCGTGGATGCGACCGATCGCAAGGTCGCCAACGTGCGGCGTCATGGCCGGGCCGCCGTCGAGGTCGATGGCGACATCCGCCGGAAGCGCGGCGTCCTGGCCGTCGGCGAGGCACTCGTTCTCGATGGCTACGACGGACGGCTCGAGTACATCCGCATCTCGATCGAGCAACTCCGCCGCTACCGTCCGGAGCAGCCGACGCGGGAGACCGCCGAGCGGATGGCGTCGAGGGGCGAGCCGGTCGTCATCGTCGTCCTCCCCGAGCGAATCGTGAGTTGGGGCAGGTAGGCCGACCGCTCGGCCGACTATCATCGACGGATGGACGATCCACGCGAATTCCTGACGACCGAGACCGAGGGCTGGGTGCCCTACCAGGCTCTGGCCACCCTGTCCGATGACGACCTGGGGCGACCCGTCGAGGGCGCTCACGGCTGGTCGGGGCGGGACCTCATGGCCCATCTCGTGTTCTGGCAGGAGGTCGCCGTCGGTCTGGCACGCGACCTTGCGGCCGGCGACTCCAGCCCGACCGCGGAGGGGGTGTCGGCCGAGTGGGACAAACGCGGCGACGCCTGGAACGACCAGATCCTCGACGAGTGGCGGGCGCTGCCCCTGTCGGTCGTCCGGGCTCGCTTCGGATCCGCCCCGCTCGACCTGCGGAATGCCCTGGCGGACGCACCCGAGGCGCGCTGGTGGGGGAACGAGGAACATCGCCAGACGCTGATCGAGGAGACCGTCGAGCACTACGCCGATCATCCCTCGGAGCTCGCCGCGATCCTGGCGGCCGCCGCGAGCTAGGTCAGGCGGCGCCGGTGTCGGGCTTGGCCGCCTCGGCGGCGATGGTCGGAAGCCCGAACTGCGTTTCGAGCTGCTCGGCCGGCCGGAAGCCCACGACCCCCATCGGCTGCTTGCCCGGCTGGAAGAACGCGACGGTCGGGATGCTCATGATGTTGAAATGACGCGACAGGTGCGGATTGGCGTCGACATCGACCTTGACGACGTCGACGACGCCGTCGTACTTCGCCGCCAGCTTCTCCATCTCGGGAGCCACGAGCTTGCAGGGCCCGCACCAGGCGGCCCAGAAGTCGACGACGACGGGTCGCGAGTTGTTGACGACGAGGTCGTTGAACGTCGCGTCGGTCGCATGCTTGATCTCGGTCATCGGTCCCTGGTCCTTTCGTTCAGTCGGCGATCGATCTGATGAGTCGATAGGCCTCGAGGACCCGCGGGTCGGCGAGGCGATAGTAGACGGTCGTGCCGTCGCGGCGGCTCGAGACGAGCCCTGCCCGCCGCAGGACGGCCAGATGCTGGCTCATGTTCGGGACCTGGCATCCGACCCGGGTCGACAGATCGCCGACCGAGAGCTCGCCCGCCGCGAGCGACTCGAGCACACACAGACGCTTCGGATCGGCCAGGGCCCGCCCGACCGCGGCATAGCGTGACCGGTCGGTGTCGGAGGAAGCGATGTCCAGCACGGAAGCAGTCTCTCACCATTTGCGCAAGTACGCAAGTGCCTCGTCATCGGGCGCAGTGACGACCGGAGCGCCTGACATACTGGAGCGGTGGCACGAGACGTCCCCATCAGCAGGATCCGTCGTGCTCGTGACGCCCTGAGGGGGCAGGTCCACCGGACCCCGATGTTGTCGTCGGCGACCGCCGCCCGGACCATCGCGGCGACGACCGGAAGGCAGATCGCCGATGGCCGGCTCTATCTGAAGGCCGAGCACCTGCAGCGGACCGGATCGTTCAAGCCGCGCGGCCCGCTCATCCGCCTGGCCAGCCTGAGCGAGGCGGAGCGTGAGCGCGGCGTCATCACGATCTCGGCCGGCAACGCGGCCCAGGGTTACGCCTATGCCGGACGAGCGCTCGGCGTCCCGGTCACCGTCGTGATGCCCGAGAACGCGGTACGGGCAAAGGTCGAGGCCGTGCTCGGCTACGGGGCGGCCGTCCTCCAGCGGGGGTCGCACCCGCTCGAGGCACTCGACTACATGCACCAGGTGGCCATCGAGCGCGACCTGACGTTCGCCCACCCGTACGACGATCCCGATGTCATCGCCGGCTTCGGCTCGATCGGCCTCGAGATCGTCGACGACGTGCCCGATGTGGACGTCGTGGTCGTCCCCATCGGTGGCGGCGGACTCATCTCCGGCATCGCCGCTGCCCTCGGCCAGATCCGACCCGAGGTCCGCGTCTACGGCGTCGAGCCCGCGGGTGCGGACGCCATGAGCCGGGCGCTCGACGCGGGCGAGCCGGTGCCGATCACCCCGACGAGTGTGGCCGATGGTCTGGGTGCGCCGCAGGCCGGCGAGTGGACGATCGACCTCGTCCGTCGCTACGTGGAGGACGTCATCGTCATCGACGACGCGACGATCCTGGGCGGGCTTCGCTTCGCCCTGGAGCGTGTCAAGCAGGTCCTCGAGCCGGCCGGCGCGGCCGCCCTGGCGGCGACCATCTACGGGCGGATCCCGCTCCGGGAGGGTGATCGGGTGTGCTGCGTCCTGTCGGGTGGCAACGTGGCGACAGAGCGCCTCGGCGAGTACCTTGCAGCGGCGGCGCCGCTCGACATCCCGTGACCGTCCCGGGCGCGGTGCACCAGCTTCCGACGTCGCGCTCCCTCGTCCAGGTCAGCCTCGAACTGGGCACGGAGGCCGCCCGTCGACTACGAGGCGCGTCGATCTACGTCGCGATGATCTCGCTCGGCCTGGTGGGCCCCCTCGTGGTGGCCCTGATCGTCCTGATGTCCCGCTATCCCGATCTCGTGTTCCTCGATTCCTTCCTGGACCCGACTGTCGACCCGTCGGCCCCGCCCGGCTACGATCCGGAGGCGGCGGTCGCCGCCATGTGGATCTCGCTCGGCGTTCTGGTCGCGGTGGTCGGGATGATCGCCATGGCGGTCGAGAGCCAGGCCATGGGCGCGGCCATCCTGGCCGGCGTGGCGATTGGGCGGCCGGTTTCGACCCTCGAGGCTCTCCGACGGTCGCGGCAGGTGTTCTGGCGGCTCGTCGGTTATGCCCTCCTCACCGTGGTCCCGATCTCGATCGTGACGCAGGTCCTGGCGACGATCCTGTTCCTCCTCGTCGGTGAGGCCTACGAGACCGTGTCACTCGTCACGACGGTCTGTGCCGCGATCCTCGGGCTGCCTTTCGTGTATGGCGTGACCTCGATCGTGCTCGGCGAGGTGGGCGTGGTCGAGGCGGCCCGTCGATCGATCAGGCTGACACGCGCTCGATGGCGCCTGGCGATCGTCATCACCCTTGTCGCGACCGTGGCCTGGTACATCGCGACCTTCGCCTACCTCGGTGCCATCGGTCTCGTCACGACCATCGGATCGCCGCTCGGCATCGGCTTCGACAACGGACCGCTGGCGCTGGTAGTGCTCATCGGGCTGGCGCTCGCGCTGTCGGCCGCCTTCGGGTCGCTCCTCCTGACCGTCACAGCGATCGTCATGGCGCCCCAGGTCATCGCCTTCCTCGGGTTGACCCACTACTCGGGCGGCATCGACCGCGGGCGGGACGAGACCGTGCTGCGACCGCCGGTCCGCTACCTCACCATCCCGATGGCGATCGCCATCGGCGCCGTCATCGTCTGTTCCATCGGTGCGATCGCGTCGTCCTGAGCGCCCTGCCGGGAGCCTCAGTCGAGACCGAGGTCGGCCAGGCGGTCGTCGTCGATGCCGAGGTGGTGGGCGAGCTCGTGGATGATGGTCAGGCGGACCTCCTCCTCGAGGTCGAGCGGATCGGGGAAGTCCTCCTCGAGGGGCAGGCGGAAGACGCTGATCTTGTTCGGCGCGGTCGACCAGTCGGCGCCGTACTCGATCCGCGGTGTCCCCTCGTAGAGCCCGTACAGCGTGTCGCCCGGGCCGAGTTCGTTGTCCGCCCGCTGGAGCGGGGACGGTTCGTCGGCGATGACGACGGCGACCTCGTCGAGCGCCTCGCGGAACGGCGATGGGATGCCCGCCAACGCCCGCTCGACGAGCGCCCCGAAGTCCGAGCCACGGGCATCCCTCTGTCGGGCGGTCCTGCGCGATCCACGGCGCCGCTTGGGCATCGGTCCGTATGCTACCGGTCGATGGATGCCCCGCCGCTCGCACTCGATCACTCCTCCGTGCCGCCGCCCGACCCCAGTGCGGCCGCGAGCGCATTCGTCGTCGTGGTGGATGCGGTGGAGCGGATCGCGTTCCACGACTGGGGTGGGCCGTCCACAGCGGGGCCGCCGATCATCCTCATCCACGGTCTGTCGGGGACCTCGTGGACCTGGGCGCCGGTGGCCCGCCGGCTGTCGTCGGTCCGCCGGGTGGTGGCCATGGATCTCCGCGGCCACGGGATCTCTGATGCGCCGACCCATGGTTACGACCCGGACACACTGGCCGAGGACGTGGTGGCGGTCGCCGACGGGTCGGGTCTGACGGGGCAGGGTCGCCTCGTGGTGGCCGGTCACGGCTTCGGGGCGATCGTGGCGGCCTGGACCGCGGCGGTGCTCGGAGACGCCTGCGCCGGGCTCGTCCTCGTGGACGGTGGCTGGGAGGACGCAGAGGTGGCAACGGGGGCCGATGCCGACGAATTCCTGCGCACGATCGCGGAGCCTCCGGAGGTCCTGCGATCGATGTCGGCCTGGTTGGCCGATCGGCGTGGGTTCGACCCGTCGACATGGGACGCCGACCAGGAGAGAGCCGCCCGCGAGGCAGTCGTGGAGCTGCCGGTCGGCCGCCTTGCGCCGGCCACGCGCCCGCACGTCGTGGAGGCGTGCGTCCGGGCGATGTTCGCCTACCGCCCGACGGTCGTCCTGCCGTCGGTCGCGGCCCCGATCGTGGCCCTCGCGGCAGCGGACGATGACGGGACTCATGCCGGCACGCTGGCCATGATGCAGACCGCTCTCAGCGAGGCGGAGCGTCCGCCGATCAGGGTCGCCCGATTCCCGGGCGACGGCCATAACCTGATGCGCTATCGGCCGATCGAGGTCTCGGCCGCCATCCTGGCCGGCGGGCAACTAGGCTGACCGCGGGTACCATGCGGCGACCATGACGACGCGCCTGCCGTACAACGTCCGTGAGATCGTCGAGGCGATCGAGAGCGATCACGAGCTGCCGATCGAGGGGACGCGCGGGTTCCCCGACTCAGAGGACGGGCGCGTCGAGGCCGCCGTCCGCGAGATCCTCACCGAGATCGGCGAGGATCCCGGTCGGCAGGGGCTGGCCGGCACCCCCGAGCGGATCCATCGGATGTACGCGGAGTTGACGGCCGGCTACCACGTCGATCCCGACCGGCTCCTTGCCGGCGCCCTCTTCGACGTCGCCTACTCAGAGATGGTCGTCGTCAAGGACATCCCCTTCTACTCCCTCTGCGAGCACCACCTCCTGCCGTTCTTCGGGACGGCGGCCGTCGCCTACATCCCCAGCGGCCGTGTCGTGGGGCTCTCGAAGGTCCCC
>Ga0209341_10002288_pt1 | contig 18230 bp, 11 predicted proteins | sample RifCSP13_2_FD_184020 | JGI IMG/M metagenome (GOLD analysis project Ga0209341, IMG submission 184020) | Soil microbial communities from Rifle, Colorado - Rifle CSP2_sed 13_2 (SPAdes) (version 2) | ecosystem: Environmental > Terrestrial > Deep subsurface > Rock core/Sediment | place: Rifle... | reverse complement strand
GCCGAGCAGGATCGGCAGTTCGGCGCGAAGGCCGGCGAGGAAAGCGGAGCGGGGGGAGGGCACGGGGGGATTATATGCGGAAAATCCCAAATCCCAAGAGGCAAATCCCGAAGGGAAGGCGCACATTTGGGATTTTGTCCCCTGCCCTGCTCCCTGGCATCATCTCAGCCGAGGCGATTTATTCCATCGAAGGCCGCCGTCTTGTAACACTCCGCCAGTGTAGGGTAGTTGAAGACGGTCTGCACAAAATAATCTATGCGGCCGCCGAAGGCCAGCACCGCCTGCCCGATGTGCACGAGCTCACTCGCGCCCTCGCCGATGATGTGCACCCCCAGCAGTTGGCGCGTCTCCAGATGGAAGATGAGCTTGAGCAGGCCGGTGCTGTCGCCGATGATCTGCCCGCGCGCGATCTCACGGTATTGGGCTTTGCCCACCTCGTAAGAGACGCCCCTGTCGGTCAGCTCTTCCTCGGTGCGGCCCACCATCGAGATTTCCGGGATGGTGTAGATGCCGTAAGGGAACAGCTCGGGGACGCTCCGGGCCTCGACGCCCAACGCGTGACAGGCGGCCAGACGGCCCTGCTCCATCGAGGTCGAAGCCAGGCTGGGGAAGCCAATCAAATCGCCGACGGCGTAAATGTGGGGGACGGCGGTCTGGTAATGTTCGTTCACTTGGATGCGCCCCCGGTTATCCGCCGCCAGGCCCGCGGCCGTGAGGTTGAGTTCTTCAGTCGCGCCCGTGCGGCCAATGCTGTACAGCGCCTTCTCGGCGGCAATCTGCTTGCCGCTGGCGAGGCTGATCCTCACCCGCTCCCCGTTCTGGTCCTGAACAGGTTCGATGGCGCTGACGGCCTCGCCCAGCCGCAAGGTGACGCGGTTTTGCCGCAGATGATAGGCCAGCGCGTCAATGATCTCGTGATCCACAAACGGCAGGAGGCGCTCGCGCTTATCAATGAGCGTCACCCGCACGCCGAGGGCGGCGAAGATGCTGGCATACTCGCAGCCGATCACCCCTGCGCCAACGACCGCTATGGTCCGCGGGAGGCGGTCGAGTTTGAGGATGTCGTCGCTGATGAAAATGCGCTGGCCGTCGAGAGGGATGTGCGGGTCGTGGGTGGAGGTCGTGCCGGTGGCGACGATGATGGCGGCGGCGTTCACGTCCCGCTGGCCGCGGCCGTCCACGTAGGTCAGGCGGAGGGTGTGCGGATCCACAAACGCGGCTTCGGCGGGCAGGACCTCGACGCGGTTGCGCATCAACTGGTGGCGCGTCACGTCAATCTCGTGCCGGATGACGTGGTCGGCGCGGAACAGCAGGTCATTCATGGTGATGTTCTGCTTGACCGTATAGGACACGCCGTAGACGCCGCGCTCGCGGTAGCCGGAGAGGTGCAGGACGGCCTCGCGCAGGGTCTTGCTGGGGATGGTGCCGGTGTTGATGCACACGCCGCCGATAACGGCTTTGCGCTCCGCCAACGCCACGCGTTTGTCGAGTTTGGCGGCCTGGATCGCCGCGCGCTGGCCCGCCGGGCCGGAGCCGATGACTAAGAGATCGTATTCGTATTCGGGCATGCCCGCCTCCGTGGTCATTCTGTGGCGGGATTATAGGAGGGAACAGGGAATAGGGAAACAGCGCCAGACATCACTTCTCCCAGCTCGGCTTCGCGCCGGTCATTTCAAATTGGTCAGCCGCTTCGTTATAGCGCATGAGCGGCTGGAGGAGATAGCGATCGTCTTCGAGGCCGCACAGCTCGGCGATTTGCACCACTTTGCGGCCGTTCGGCAGGCGCTGCAAAACCGGGATCACGTTGATGGTGGAAGCGATCAGGCGGCGGATTTCGGAAATGCCGAGGCCGAGGTTCGCCATCAGGCACATCGCCTCCAGGCGGGCCAGCGCGTCTTCGGGGCTGTCGGCGTGCATGGTCATGAACGCGCCATCGTGGCCGAGGCTGATGATTTCTAGGATGCGCATCACTTCCGGGCCGCGCAGTTCACCAAAGATGAGCCGGTCGGGCCGCATGCGCGCGGCGGTGTTGATCACGTCAATATACGAAAGCCCGGCGGAATTCTCAACGGCGAGGCGCACCATGCGCTTGACGCGCGGGAACAGTTCGGCCGCTTCTTCGACGACGACGACGCGTTCGTCGTCCGGGATGTCGTCGGTGAGGATGTTCATGAAGGTGGTCTTGCCGCTCGCCGTGCCGCCCGCGACGAGGATATTCTTGCGCGCCAGCACGGCGCCTTGCAGGAGCGCACGCACTTCGCGGCTGAGGGCATTAAATTCGTACAGTTTCTCCATGTCCAGCCGCTGAGGGAAGAACTTGCGGAGGACCAGATAGGGGCCATGCCAGGCCGTGGGGGGGATCACGGCGAGCAGGCGCGAACCGTCAGGCAAACGTATCTCGGCGGTGGTGCGCCGGGGGCTCAGTTGAATGTCTTCGAGCGCCAGCGCCGCGTCAATCACGGCGCGGACGGCCTCGGGCGAGTCGAACTTGACGTCGGTATCCTCCAATCGGCCCTTGCGCTCGACGTACACGTGGTCGGGCGCGTCCACCATGATTTCGGTGACGCCTTCTTCTTCCATTAGCGGCGCAAGCGGACCGAGGGCGGTGAGGTAGTTTTGCATAGTCATCTTGTCTTCTCCTGACCTGTTCCTTGCCGTGGCCTGCAAAGGGGGCGACGGGGAGCAGGGGTGGTTTTGTTCTTTGAGTGTAGGGTAGCAGAAAGCAGAACGCCCCGCCTCCGCTATTACCACAGGGGGACCGGGGAAGGATGAAGGCCACAGGCCGACGGGCGCCTCTAGCCGGAAAGGCACACTATAAAAACGGTTCTATCTCTGGTAACATGGAAATCTACCGCACATTCGAGGAGGATTATGTGAGCGCTATACCTCTCCTTTCCAGCCTGCGCGTCCGCCTGGTTGTGCTTCTACTCGCTGCCCTCCTCCTGTCCGCGGTGATCACGCTGTACACCTCCACGGAGCACCAGGGCCGCGAAGCCCGGCGCGTCGAGGCCGAGGCTCAAACCCTCCTCCAACTAATCGCTGCTCATCACGGGCAATTCATAGAAGGGACACGCCAACTCCTGATGACGCTGGCTGAAGTCCCCGAGGTGCGAGGCGCGCCGGAGGCGTGCGCCGCCGTCCTGCACGATCTGTTTACACAAGCGCCGCCCTACAGCGACTTCACCGTGGCCGACGCGGATGGCAACCTGTTCTGCAGCGCCCGGCCTGTCTCAGAACCGATGAATTTCGTAGAAGAGGCCTGGTTCCAGCGAGCCAGGCAGACGCGGGCATTTGCGGTGGGCGATTACCAAACGGAGGCCGTCCGCGGCGCTCCGGCCCTCGTCTTCGCTTATCCGCTCCTCGACGCGGGAGGAGACGTGCTGGGCATCCTCTCTGCCTCGATAGATTTGAGCGCGCCCAACGGGCTTTCCGCGTCTGGCATCTCCCTGCCGGAGGATGCCGTTGTCGCCGTCTTCGACCGGCAAGGCGTCATCCTGGCTTACGAATCGGATTCTGACTCCTCCCGGGTCGGCCAAGCGGCGCAGGATACGCCGCTGGTTGAGACAATCATCACACAGGGCGCTGGCGCCGCCGAAGTCAGAGGCGTGGACGGCGTGGCCCGCTTGTACGCTTTTACCTCCCTGCAAGGCGCAACAGACTATGGGCTGTATGCCGCCGTCGGCATACCCCGGGCCAGCGCCCTGGCGGAAACCGGCCGGTTGTTTGCTGGCAGCCTGATTGCTCTGGGGCTGGCGGGCGCTGGCGCCCTGGCTCTAGCCTGGTGGAGCAGCGGTGCGCTTCTCCTGCGCCCGATCAAGGCGCTCGTGGGCGCTGCGGAGCAGGTGCGCCACGGCAACTTGCACGCCCGCACTGGCCTGTCCGATGGCAAGGATGAGATCGCTCAATTGGGGCTGGCCTTCGACGCGATGGCCGCCGCGCTCGAACAGCGTGAGGCCGAGCGCCGCGACGCCGAAGCGCAATTGCAGGAGAGCGAATACCGCTACCGGCGGCTGGTCGAGCTTTCGCCCGATGCCATCCTCGTCCGCACGGGCGATGAGATCACCTTTATCAATCCGGCGGGCGCGCGCCTCCTCGGCGCAATCCATCCGGACCAATTGATCGGCCGCCCCATTGGGGAGTTCATCCACCCCGACTGGCGCGGCCTGGCCCACGAGCGCATCCGGCCTGCCGAGACAAGCCCGCTTGTGTCGCACGCGGAAATGAGATTCCTCCGGCTTGACGGGAACACGTTCGAGGGCGAAATGTCCGCCTCGCCGCTCACTTATGAGGGCCAGCCAGCCATCCAGGTGGTCATCCGCGATGTCACCGAGCGTAAACGGATGGAAGCGGCGCTGCGCGAAAGCGAAGAGCGTTTCCGCACAATGGCCGACAACGCGCCAGTGCTCATCTGGGTGGCCGGTTCCGATGCGATGCGCACGTTCTTCAATAAGCCCTGGCTCGACTTCACCGGCCGGATTATGGAAATGGAGGCCGGCGCCGGTTGGACCGACGGCGTGCATCCCGACGATTATCAACGCTGCCTCGACGCCTACCTGGCGGCCTTCAAAGCGCGGCAGCGTTTCGAGCTGGAATACCGTCTGCAGCGCGCCGACGGCGCATATCGCTGGATGGTGGATATCGGCGTGCCACGCTTCGCGCCCGACGGCAGTTTCGCGGGCTACATTGGCTCGGGCCTTGACATCACCGAGCGCCGCCGGGCCGAAGAAGCTCTGCGTCTTTCACGTGACCAGTTCGCCATCATCCTGCAGGGAGCCGCCGACGGCATCACGGCGCAGGACCCGGCCGGGCGGTTGCGCTACGCGAACGACGCGGCGGCGCGCATGTTCGGTTATCCTTCGGCGGAGGCGCTGCTGGCGGTCTCCCTGCCGGAAGTCATGCAAAAGTTTGAAGCCTTCGACGAGGCCGGAGGACTTTTCCCGCTGGAGTACTTGCCGGGGCAGTTGGCGCTCCGAGGTGCGCCCAAAGCCTCAGCCAAAGTTCGCCTCCGGCCTTTGAGCGCCGGAGATGAGCGCTGGCTGGCCATCAAGGCTACGCCGGTCTTCAACGAACAGGGGCAGGTCGAACTGGCCGTCAACATCTTTCAGGATATCACCGACCTGAAGCAAGCCGGGGTTTCTCAACGCCTGCTGGCCGAGGCCGGACAGTTGCTGGCGGCGTCTCTCGATGAGGCCGCCCGGCTTGTGAACGTGACCCAACTGGCCGTGCCGTTGTTGGCGGACTGGTGCGCCATGGATATCGTGGACGAGGATGGGACTGTCCGGCGCATCGCTGTGGCGCACACCGACGCGGCCGGGACAAGGATGATTAAGGGACACCCTTTTGACCTGGAGGCGATTAGCGGCGCCTCGCGCGCAGGGTGGCCCGGCGAGCCGGAGTTCTATCCCTTTGTTCCCGACTCTCTCCTGGAGGCCGCGGCGCGCGACGCAGAGCATCTGCGCGCTTTGCGAGCGCTGGATTTGAAGTCGGCGATGGTGGTCCCGCTGATCGCGCGCGGGCAGCCGATCGGCGCGCTGACGTTTGTCTGGGTGGAGTCGCGCCGGCGCTACAGCCGGACCGACCTGGCGCTGGCTGAAGAACTGGCGCGCCGCGTGGCCCTGGCCCTGGATAACACCTGGCTGTATAACGAGGCCCAAAAATTGAACGCGACGCTGGAACAGCGCGTCAGCACGCGCACGGCCCAACTGCTGGCCAGCAATGCCCGGCTGGAAGCGTCCCAAACTCAATTGCGCCTCCTCTCGGCCCACCTCCAGCAGGCGCGGGAAGAAGAGCGCATTCGGATTGCGCGTGAGATTCATGACGAGCTGGGCCAGGCGCTGGCCGGGCTTAAAATGGATGTCGCCTGGTTGCAACGCACTTTGGATCGCCAGGCGGCGTCCGTCGCGCCAAAGCTGGAGGATATGTCCCGGTTGATAGATACGACCGTACAGATGGTCCGTCGCATCTCGGCCGAGCTGCGTCCCAGCCTGCTGGACGATCTGGGGCTGGCCGCGGCGATGGAATGGCAGCTGGACGAATTCCGGGAGCGCACCGGCCTAGAGTGTGTGTTCCATTCCAACCTGGAGGACTCGGCGTTAAACGCGGACAGCGCGACCGCCGTTTTCCGGATTTTCCAGGAGACGCTGACGAACGTGGCGCGCCATGCCCAGGCAACTCGCGTCGTCGTCGCCCTGGAAGAAAGCCTGGAGACTTTGACCCTCCGCGTCCAGGATAACGGGCGGGGCATCACTGAAGCCGACATCGGCAAGGCTAAATCGTTCGGGTTGTTGGGGATGCGTGAGCGCGTCCACCTGCTGGTTGGCGAGATTGATATTCAGAGCGTCCCCGGCCAGGGCACGACGATCACCATTCGGATTCCGCTCCAGAGAGAAACAACGCCATGATAAAAGTCCTGATTGCCGATGATCATGCAGTCGTCCGGCAGGGCCTCAAGCAGATCCTGGGAGAGACGTCCGACATGCAGGTGGTCGGCGAGGCCACCACAGGCCCCGAGGCGCTGGAGAAAGCGCGAGCGGAGGGCTGGGACGTCATGATTTTGGATCTCACTCTGCCCGGTCGCAGCGGGTTTGAGATTTTGAAAGCACTGCGCGCCGAAAAGCCCGACCAGCCGGTGCTCATCCTGAGCATGCACGCCGAAGACCAGTTTGCGGTGCGCCTGCTCAAAGCCGGCGCCTCCGGTTATTTGACCAAGGAAAGCGTGCCCGAAGAGTTGATCAAAGCCATCCGGAAGGTGGTGGCCGGAGGCAAATATGTCAGCCCGGCGCTGGCAGAGAGGTTAGCCTTCGAGATGGACGCGGCCTCCGAAAGGCTCCCGCACGAGGCGCTGTCCGACCGGGAATTTCAAGTCATGCAGATGATCGCGACCGGCAAGGCGGTGAAGCAGATTGCCGAGGAGTTGTCGCTGAGCGTCAAGACCGTCAGCACCTACCGGGCGCGCATCCTGGAAAAGATGAACTTAAAGACCAACGCGGACCTGATCCATTACGCCATTCAGCAGCGGCTGATTGAGTGATGGTTGCAGGGTGTATAAGGCGTGATATCCCGCTTTCTCATGCCAGAGGGGACATGCGCGGCCCCGGCCCCCCCTTCTGCCCCTTTTCTCCCCCTTCCTCCCTGGTGATTACATACAACGCTCAATGCCCGCATTTTCGTGGACGCAGAGCAAAGAGAGATATGAATAATCGCCGGCTTCCTTCTTCCTGGCGCAGGTTGTAGGACAAACACAGACAATTGAATAAGCCCTCGTCCTACGGGCAAATCAGGCTTTGGCCGATAGCCGCCTGGGCGCTGGCAGGGTATTCTCGTGTTGCTGGGAAGCTCCTGCAGAAAGCGATCTTGTGGCGTGAAATGGCAGAAGAACGTCAGGGTTGTTATCGCCGATGACTCGGCGCCAGTGCGGAAGAGGCTGGCCGCATTTCTGCGCACCGTCGGCGGCGTGGAGATTGTGGGACAGGCCCAGGATGCTGCGGAAGCCATCACCTCTGTCCGGCAGTTGAAGCCGGATGTCATCATCCTGGATATCCGGATGCCTGGCGGGGGCGGCATCGGTGTGCTGGAGGACCTTCGCAAAGAAGAACCACCGCCGGTTGTCATCATGCTGACGAACTATCCTTTCGCCCAATATCGCAGGAAATGTCTGGAGGCGGGGGCGAGTTTCTTCTTTGACAAGTCCACCGAGTTTTACGAGATTCCACAGGCCTTTGAACAGTTGTACGCCAGGACTGAAGACGCGCAAGGCCCGGAGCGGTTCGACGGCCCCGAAGAGAGACAACCCCCATCACCCTCTAGATTGCCTGCGCCCGCGCAATCGCCAGCTTGAGGCAAGGAGAAAGGAACCGACCATGGCCGCAGAATTAGAGCTTTTACGCTACCGCTATCTCCAAAAGCTGAATGATCTTTACGGCGGCGAGAAGGAGATGCTGGAGATGCTGCCCGAAGCGGTGGACCGCGCCCTATCTCTTCCGTTGAAGAGCGCGCTTCAATATCTCTTGGAAAAGACGCAAGGACATGTCCAGCGCCTTGAGCAAGTTTTCGCCGAGATGGGCAGAAAACCTGCCAACTTCAAGCGCCCGGCAATAGCCACGTTGATCCCGGAAGGCCGGCACTGGTTAGAGACAGACGAGTGGGCGGCCGAAGCGGATATATGGCTGATCTCCGCCGCCCGGAAATTCGAGCGTTGCGAGATTTCCGGTTACCTGGCGGCCCTCAACTACGCTCAAATTCTCCGCGATCACGCCGCGGCGGACTTGTTGGAACAGACGTTGAACGAGGAATACGAAGCGGACCGGATTTTGGCCGGGCTGACTGAGGTCGCCCGTGCCGCCGAGGAGATGGAAGAGGCCAGCGCCTAGCGAAGAAACCCGTTTTCTGCAAGAAAACGGGTTTCTCCACCACCTTACAGCCGACCCTCTCTAACGCTCTTCAAACTTTCTTATGCCTCGAACGGCCTGTGTGTAAGACATCGGCTGACAGATACTTCGGCGCGCCTCCTACAAAAAAATCAGGTTCTCACTGATAGAAGATGAGACATCAAACTGGTATTGTAACCCTAACGAAGTCGGGACCGCTTAATGCGAGGCTTTAAGCAAATCAGCCCCGGGAACAATGGGTGACCGTATGAGACCTGACGACATTCTTGAGGTTTGCCTGGACGACATAGCCAGCGGGCGGAAATCCGTGATCGAATGTATTGCCGATTTCCCGGAAGCGCCGGGTCTCGCGGATCAACTCCTGGCCGCCCAAGCCCTGTGGGCCTGGGCGCCTCCCATGGGGGTATGGGACCCAGACCCTTCACCGTGGGCATGGCCTCTTCCCGTGCGGGCGGCGACTGTTCCCGCCTTGTCTCCTGAGGCAAGCCGTACGATTGAGGGCAAACTGCGGCAGGCTGTGCGTCCGGCACGGCCGCAGCCGATTGTGGCGAATGATGAGGTGAGGCCGAAAATTCAATCCATTCTCGTTGTGTACGTGCTGATGTCACTGCTCGTTGAGCGTCTGATGCAGATCCTCTTCAGTCGGCCCAGGTTTTGACGAAAGGCTGACTGCCCACGGGAGGCCAATAGTGAGGAAGTTTCAAGTCATCTTGACGACGGTGTTGATGCTCGGGTTGCTCTTTACGGCGGCCAACGCTTTTGCCGACCCGAGCCTGAATAGGGCTGATGCGGGGAAACCGACAAACAGTCACGGCGGAGGCAAGCCGGACAAAGACGCTGGGGCGAAAGCCACTGAGAAGGCCATTGAGCGCGCGCCCGAAGGCAACGGGAACGGCAATCAAAGCCACAATGAGAGCAATCCCGGCAACAGCGGCGGCAATGGGAACGGCGGTAACGCCAGCAAACCAGACAAGACTCCTGGAGCGAAGGCCGCCGACAAAGCGGTCGAACGCGCCGCGGCCGGGAAGGGCAAAGGCAGCAAGCCGGAGAAGATTCACAGGGTGGGAATAGTTACAGCATACACGCCAGGCGAAAGCATCACCATCAGGGCCGGGAATAGCATGACTTATACCTTTACGCTTATTGGGAACACCAAGATCCTGCCTAAGGATCGCGCTGACAAGCTTGCCGTCGGGCGGCGCGTGACGATCATCTCGCCGCGCAATGTGAGAGGCGGGGCACTGGCGGCGCAGGGTATCGTGGTTCATCCTGCGGCGGGAGAAGCTGGGACGCCTGCCAGGACGCCCACACCCACTACGACGCTCACGGCGACAACGACATCTACGGCGACCCATACGCCCACGGCTACGAACACGCCTACCCCGACGAACACACCTTCGCCGACTGCTACCCCCACGCCCTCAACGACGCCTACGGACACTCCCTCACCAACGCCGACTTCCTGACTCAGGGCGTGGGAATTCCCTCAACCGGCCCGCCTCCACGGGCCGGTTTTCTTTGTGCGGGAGAGGAGAAAGCCTTCCATTTGTGAAAGCGCCATTCAAATTTATTCGGCACACGCTCTCGATTCTCACGGGGCAGGCATTCTGCACCCGAAACTCAACTGGAGGGAGGGTCATGCATGAGCAAACCTCTGCGCATCTTGATTGTTGAGGACACTGAAAAAGACACCCTCATATTGTTGGATGAACTGAAGCGGAGCGGCTATGAACCAACCTATGAACGTGTAGATACGCCGGCCGCGATGCAGGCGGCGCTGGAAGAGCAAACCTGGGATGTGGTCATGTCGGACTACGCACTGCCGCATTTCAGCGCCCCGGCTGCGCTCACGATGTTGAAAGAGCGCGGGCTAGATACCCCCTTTCTGATTGTTTCCGGAGCCGCTGGCGAAGAGGTCGTGGCGGCCGCTATGAACGCTGGCGCGCACGACTTTATCTGGGTCGGCGACTTGGTGCGCCTGATCCCGGCGATGGAACGCGAGCTGCGCGCGGCGAGGGGACGGGCGGCGCGCAGGTTGGTCGAGGCCGCCCTGCGCGAGACCGAATCCAAATATCGAACGCTCGTGGGGCAAATTCCAGCCGGCATGCACATCATGGCCCTGGCCGAAGACGGCGGCGCCCTCACGGTCTCGGTCAATCCGCAATTCGAGAGGATGCTGGGCTTCTCGCTGGCCGAGTGGATGGCCGATCCCGACCTCTGGCGCAGGCAACTCCATCCCGACGACCGCGAGCGTGTGCTCGCCGAGGCGGCCTGCCTGTACACGCCGGGCGCAGAGCCTTTCGTCTCAGAGTATCGAATGCTGACCCGCGAGGGAGGCGTGATGTGGCTCCGCGATGAGACGGTCGTCGTGCGCGATCACGCCGGCCAACCCCAGTTTTTGCAGAGCATCCGGCTCGACATCACCGCCCGCAAACGCGCCGAGGCCGAGTTGCACACGGCCAGCGAGAAATTGGAAAACTGGGTCAAAGAACTGGAACAGCATAATCGAGAAATCACCCTGCTCAACGAACTGGGGACACAGCTTCACACGTGTCTCACGGTCGAGGAAGCCTATACGGCCATTGCGGATTACGCCCAACTCCTCTTCCCGGCTGAAGCCGGGGCGCTGCACGCGATGAGCGCTTCGCGGACCAGCCTCGAACTGGTGACGGCCTGGGGTGACTTTCCACAGGGGGGCGGATACGTGTTCGCGCCGGACGAGTGCTGGGGGCTGCGGCGCGGGCGGATGCATGTGGTCGAGGACCCCCGCTTCGGGCAGGTCTGCCAGCATCTCGGCGACTCCGTTTCGACCAGCTGCTTATGTGTGCCGCTGATGGCGCAGGGGGAGGCGCTGGGCCTCTTGCACTTACAGAAACGGGTCTATCCGGCCGGGCCGCGGGCGCATACGGCCCGAGAGCCGCTGACTGAATCGAAACAACGCCTCGCCCTGACCGTCGCCGAACTGATTGCGCTGGCTCTGGCCAACTTGAAACTGCGCGAGACTCTGCGGATTCAGTCCAGCCGTGACTCGCTCACGAACCTGTTCAACCGGCGCTATCTCGAGGAAACCCTGGAACGCGAACTGCGCCGGGCGGACCGCAAAGAGCGCCCGCTGGGCATCATCCTGCTCGACCTCGACGATTTTGAGCGCTTCAACGATGCTTTCGGCCATGACGCGGGCGATGCGCTGCTGCGCGAAGCGGGCCGTTTCCTGCAAAAGCACATCCGCGGCGAGGACGTAGCCGGCCGTTACAACGGCGAGGAGTTTCTTCTCATCCTGCCCGAAGCGTCACGCGAGGTGTCCCAGCAGCGCGCGGAGAAATTGCAGGAAGCGTTCACTCAATTAACGCTGGAGCATCGCGGCCAGTCACTGAAAAGCGTCACCGTGTCAGCCGGAGTCGCAGTCTTCCCGGAACATGGCGCGACGGTTCAGGCTATCCTGCAGGCAGCAGAGACCGCCCTCTACCGCGCCAAGGAGGAGGCGCCGCGGAGCGCGGCGCGCGTCCCCGCCCTGCGGCCGGACACCAATGGCGACGGCGAAAGCGAGGCGTTCAGTGCAGAGGCCGAAGGCGAGGCGGCCAAACCGCGTGAAGCGCTGACGCAGCTCACCGTCGGAGCGCTTTCTTTAAATTACCAGACCTTTGAGTTGACCGTTGACGGCAAAATGGTTTCTCCTACACCGGTCGAGTATGAGCTGCTCCGTTTTTTAATGAGCCACGCCGGCAAAGCCTTCGTGGCTGAGCGGTTGCTGCAAGAAGTCTGGCATTACCCACCGGGCACGGGCAGCCCGGAGTTGGTCCGGGCGCACATCAAGAACCTTCGCAGCAAGGTCGAGCCAAACCCGCGCCACCCGATTTATCTTAAGACCATCGGCCGCTTTGGCTATACCATCGCGCTGGCAGCAAACCAGCGCCCCGCGTAACCTCAACCTATTCCTCTCAAGCGATCTCCCGCAACAGGGACGTTTGCGAAGCAGGCAGCGTCCCTGTTTCTTTGCGCCCCTTTTTTACTAAACACTAACTTGCTTATGGTCAAAGCCTGGGCGTCGTTTGAAACGGTTCACTAACCCGGCGACGCCCGCGCCTCCTCTTCACGCAGGTTTCACCGAAGTTTCGCGCTTTCTTGCTCAGTCTTTGCTGACGGGCGCGATGGAAGTTGCTAAAGTGCCGGCACGCTCAGGAGGCGGCGATGCAGGAAACGCGGCGCAGCCCCCAGCGACAAGATGGATGTGCTCTGACGAGGACGAGCCACACGCATACGAAGTGATTGACAGCGCGTTAGATGGACGCAACCGAAGAAGGAGAAAACGCAATGACGCACCCGAGCTTTATCCACTTCACCCGAGGCCTGAAAGTGTTGGTCAGTATTCTCTGCGTGCTCACCATGGCGGCCTCCGGCGCCGGCGTGCAGAGCGTCATGGCCGCCAGCGTCGCGGAGCAAGCCGCAGACCTGAACGAAGAAATTACGTTTGAAGACGGCAGTCTCACCGGCCCGAATGGGATGGACAGCGCGACGGGCAATGTCGTCCTGGACAACACCTCCATGATCCAGGGCGTCTTTTCGGCTTATATTCCCAATGTCGATTCGACGTATCTTCAAGAAGATTTCGCCGGGACAGATGACCTGTACGTGTCGTTCTACCTGAAGCTCATTTCCTTGCCGACGGGTACCGTGCGCCTCGCGCAGATCATGCATGAGGGGAAGACCCTCGGCAATCTTATCCTCCGCGCCGATGGGGCGCTGCAATTACGCCACGGCTCGAAGCCGGTTGGCGCGGAGACAGCCCCGCTGACCATAGGCGCAATCTACCGACTCGCCCTTCACCAGAGACAAGGCGCGGACCGGAACACCGTTCTGGAAGGCTACCTGGCGATGCAGGATGAAGCCTTTGGCGAGCCTTTTGCTTCGACGACAGACGGCAACTGGAAATCCCCGGCTGACAGGCTGCGCCTGGGAGCGACGGATTCGACTGCGCTCGATGCGGCGTTCGACGACATTACGTTGGGCCTGGAGCTGCCCACCGTGAGTGAGCCAAGCCCAACCCCAGCGCCCACTAACACGCTCGCCGCTCCGACTGAGACCCCACCGCCGCCCACCGCGACCCCGATGGTGTCCACTCCAACGGCGACCCCACCGCCGCCCACCAGCACCCCCAGGGTATCCACTCCGACAGAGGCGGCGCCCAGCGCCACACCGGCCGTAGCTACCGCCACACAGGCGGCAACGGCGGTGGCCTCCGCGACCTCAACCAGCACACAGCAATCGGCGACAGCGGCTGTGGCCGACCCGACCAACTGCGCCAGCTACTCCGGCCCCAAGCGCGTCTTCATGGACAGCCAGGCCTGGTGGACCACCACGCCTGGCAAGACCGGCACGGATCACGGCCATGTCCACACCTCCACCTGCTTCCCGCTCCACCAGACTGTCTCCGGGATTGTGCCGCTCGACATTCGTCTCACCATGCACAATAACCCCGGCAAACTGACTAGCCTGACGATCTATATCAACACGGACAGCGGCGGGACGATTGTGGCCCGAAAGGTGTTCAACACGGCGTTGACCTGCCCTGTGCCGGGTGATTGTCAGTTCTGGGTGCATCTCGACGCCGACACAACCAAAGCGCCTTACGATGGGCGGCAGGAATGGCGCATCCGGCCCTGGATCAACGAACCGGACGGCAAGACGATGGTCGGCTCGACAGCGTGGCAGACCTATCTTGCCAATGGCAAGCCGAAGAATGACTACCGCGCCTACGATCTGGTGCAGGGCAAAGGGTGGTACACCAACGCCGGCTACGCCGTCGCCCGGTTGGACTCCGGTTTTCCGTTCGCGCCCGTAAGCGGGTCATGGACGATCAAATATCGCTGTGAGTCATATGAGGCGCCAGCCGTGTCGGAGTGTCTGGTGACGGTAGACCCTAACTTCCACACGAACAATAAAGGGACGATCCTCTTTCAGACCACCAGCTCGAGCGAGTCGCAGCGGACTCTGACCATCAACCCGGCCCAGTTTGGGCCAGGCGCTCACAAACTGGTCATCCGCGCTTCGGTAGCGCAACTGAGCGGGAGCACAAACGCGGGCGTGCTGGCTATCCCGTTCACCGTCCCGTAAGATCCCGCTTCCCTGTTCCCCTCACTCGCGAGAGGGGAGTCTCAACTTGATTTGACACGAAAGGACACAAAGGCAGCCTTTGTGTCCTTGTGTTCTTTGTGGTTCAAGCCAAGCCATCGAACGTCGGCTTAAGCGCCGGATATAGAGCGCGGTAGCGACTATAAAGTTTGTCGTAGATGGCATGTTGCAGAGCGCTGGGCGCGACTTGTCCGGCGAGGCGGATGGTTGCGTCGCACGCGGCTTCCACGCTGCTCCAACGGCCCGCACCCACTCCGGCCAGCAGCGCCGCGCCATAGGCTGCGCCTTCGGTGGTGTTGACCGTGACAAGCTCAGCGTTCAGCACGTCGGCCAAAATCTGCCGCCACAACGCGCTCTTTGCGCCGCCGCCGGAGACGCGCACCTGTTGGATTGAAGACAGCCCAACCGCTTTCATCAGTTCAAAACTGTCGCGCAGGCCAAAGGCCACTCCCTCCAATACCGCGCGGGTGCAGTGCGCCAGCGTGTGCCGCACGGTGAAGCCCACAAATGCGCCGCGCGCCAGCGGGTCGGGGTGCGGGGTGCGCTCGCCCGTCAGGTAGGGCAAAAAAAGCAGTCCGCCACTTCCGGCGGGCACAGCGGCGGCGGGCGCGAGCAGCGCCTCGTAGGCCGCGCCGGGCGCGAAGGTGTCGCGATACCAGCGCAAACTTCCGGCGGCGGAGAGCATCACGCCCATCAAATGCCAGCGGTTTGGAGCAGCATGGCAGAAGGCGTGCAGTCGGCCTTCGGGGTCGAAGAACGGCCTGTTCGTCGAGGCGAACACCACGCCTGAAGTGCCGAGGGTTAACGCCACGATGCCTTCGCGCACCGCGCCCGCCCCAGAAGACGTACACCTGTGCGCCCAATTCCACGCCGAGGTCAATGGCGTTCATCGTCTTTTGCAGGGCATACGCCCGCAGGTGAATTTGTGTTCGGGTTTGGGGGGTGTAGTTGGACATGGATGAGTCCTTTCCTACACAGGAAGTATAAAGGGAGTCGCAAGCGGGGGCAAAATAAACCGCGCCTATATAGGCGTGATCGCTTCCTGCTCCAGCTTGAGGCCGCGCTGGAGCAGGTGGCCGATGAGCGGTCGCATGTCGGCGAGGGAGGGGCGGTGGGCGAGGCGCGCCAGGTTGCGCGCATTCCCAGGGGTCAGAGGCCGCGCCCATTGAGCGTGGGCTTCGAGGGTCTCCACGTCCATGCGATAGGGTGCAGTCCGGTCGTTCACCTGCTCTCGCAGTTGCGCGAGGATGCTCAGGCCGCCGTAATCTATATCAGCCCAGACGAGGAGAGGCGTGTCTTCGGGCAGACAGCGGAGGAGATGGCGGCAGGCGGGGGAGGGGTTGCCCCAGAGGCAAAGGGCGGCTATTGCGTATTGCGTATTCCGTATAAGTTCGTAGAAGGAGGTTGGATTTTCGACGCACATCACGCCTGGCGCGTCTATGGCGACGCGCCGGAGTTTTGCGGCTTGAGAAGCGGGAATACCCGCCGAGGGACGAAATTCTCCCAGCGACATCACCTGCCCCGTCTCGTCCACCAAGCGCCAGGGGCCGTGCAAATACAGATGGCCGGGGTTGGCGACGAGATTCAGTTCGCGCAGGATTTCGTCGTTCGAGAGGCCTTTCCATTCCGGCTGATGCCGCCGCGCGAGCGCCGCGACCGCGCCCATCAGTTCGTCAAAGCGCTTGCTGTCGTTGAATACGCGCACGCTGAAGACGCGGTAAGGCGTCTCTTCGCGCACCTCGTCGAGCGCCGCGAGGGCGGTGAGCAGGTCGCGGTTAAATTCGCCGGCGGCGAGGCTGAAGGGCGCGGGAGATTTGTCGGCTTTGAGCTGGACGAGGGTGTGCTGTATGGCGCGAAGCCGCCAATCCTTGAAGCGGAAGCGCTCGCCGAGGAGCAGGTCGGTCAGGCGAGCGCGACGAGAGGCGACCGGGATACGGTTCAACAGCGGGAACAGCGCGTCCACCCGGGCCAGGACGAGGGTCACTGCGGAAAGCAGGTGGCCGGTCTCGCCGGGAATCCAGTCGAGCCTTACCAATCCAATCTGTTCAAGTTCTTGCAATTGGTGATTGGTAATCTGGCGCGGGTCAGGGTCGAACTGGCTGTGATAGGCGGGGAGGGTGAGGGCGTCGAGGTTGAAGCGGATGGCGCGAGACCCCCTCCCTACCCCTGCCTGCGAGCCCTCACGCCCTTCGGCGCTGGGGAAAGGCTGGCTGGGGGTGCGCCGCTCGTAGACGTCGAGCAGGGTGTGGAGGAGAGCGGCGACGTCGGGGGAGGGCGTGAAGCGAATGATCGGCGCGTCGTCTTTTGCCGGAAAGGATGCGAGCACGGTCATGGGTTTTCGATCTCCCTCATCATCTCCGCCTTGTCAATCTCGATCACAAACGAGTGGCTGTTCTTGCGGACGACGGTGCGGACAGAGTCCACGTGCGAGAGGAGCGCGCCGGACTTGTCGGGCGGGGTGGCGAGGAGCACCTGCAGGCCGGCCTCGCGCATGAACTGCAGAGCGCTGGCCGTGCGCGCCGTGTCCATCTTGCTGAAGGCCTCGTCGAAGAGCGCGAGGCGGATGGTGTCCGAGGGGCGCGGCTGGTTGAGGCGATAGGCCTGCGCGAAGGAGGCGGCCATCGCGACGTAGAAGGGCGTGGTCGTCTCGCCGCCCGACTTCTTGGCGTTGATTTGGCTGAGGAGCGCGCGGTCGCCGCCGGGGTAGTGAATGCGGATGTCGTACTCGAGGTAGTTGCGGTAGTCCTGCAGTTCGCGCAACTCGGCGGCCGCCTCCTCGGCCTGGTGGGCGGTGAGGCGCTCGAAGAGCAAATCCCAGCCCGCCTGGTGCTTCTGCCGGAAGTCGGACTCGAACAGCGAGTCGCCGAGGATCTGCTGGCTGTCCATCACCATGTCGTAGACCTGTTTGAGCGCGGGCGCGGCGTGCGCGATGAACTCGAACCGCTCGCCGCCGAAGCGCAGGTCGCGGAGCGTGGTATTCAGGTAGTCCAGCTGCTGGCGCGCGTCTTCGATCTGCTCGCGCAGGCGGTGGATGAAGTTCTCGACCAGTTCCTGCTCGGCCAGCGCGCGCTGCTCGGCGATGCGCGCCTCGTACTGCGGCAATTCGGACTTGACGAACTTGTCGCGCTCCTGCACATAGCGCGCGGCGTCCTCGTCGGCGTCGTAGCCGAAATCGTATTTCAGGCTGTAGGCCTGCTTGGCCTCGCGCAGCCTGTCGCGGCTCCTGGTCTCGGCGGTCTGGTAGTCGCCCTCGTACCGCGCGGCGTTGCTCAGCACGGTCTCTAACGGCTGGCGCTCGCGGCGGCGCTCGTATTCCTTCTCGACTTCTTCGGCCATCTCGGCCGCCTGCTCGGCGGCGAGGAATTGTCGCGCGCCTTCGGCGGCCTCGAGGGCGGCGCGCTCCAACTGGGGGATGGCCTCGCCCTCGAAGGTTTTGACCTTTGTTTCCCACCCGCCGATGTGCTGGTCGAGCGTCCGCGCCTCCGCTTGCAGGCGATCAAACTCCGACTGGCAGCGGGCGACCTCGGCCCGCAAGGCCTCGACAGACTGGCGGTCGAGGCGTCCCAATTCGTAGCGGAGGGAGCGGAGTTGATGGTCGAGGTCGGGCATCCGCGCGAGGGCCGGGAGAGAATGTTCGAGCGCGAGCAGCGGGCGGGCCTTCTCCCGCGTGAGGGCCAGCCTCTCTTTGAGCGCCGTGGACCGCCTGTGCAAGTT
>Ga0209341_10002287_pt1 | contig 18231 bp, 20 predicted proteins | sample RifCSP13_2_FD_184020 | JGI IMG/M metagenome (GOLD analysis project Ga0209341, IMG submission 184020) | Soil microbial communities from Rifle, Colorado - Rifle CSP2_sed 13_2 (SPAdes) (version 2) | ecosystem: Environmental > Terrestrial > Deep subsurface > Rock core/Sediment | place: Rifle... | reverse complement strand
AGCGAACAGGAGCGCACGGTTAGCTACTGCGCGGCACAGGCCAGCATGAGAATCTTAGAACTCGAAAGCCGTTGTGCGGTTTATCCGCACCGTGGGTTCGAATCCCACCCTCTCCGCCAGATATTATGGATTTACAACGATTTTCTGGCTATTTTGATTTCCAGCCTACAAATCAGGCTACACTTAGAAAGGTGGCTAACGCGGCTTCCCCTTGGGCCTGGGAATCACGTTCTTGAACACGAAGGCTCCGGTCATGAGTCGCGAGACCTGCCTTGATGCACCCCGCGATCATAATTCCCATTACCCGGAGCGGACGCACAAAGGCCCCCGCCGATAAGCGGGGGCCGTGCAGTTCGTCCTTCAGCAGTCGCAGCCTACCCTTTCTTCTTAGAGTAGTAGGCCTGCGCCTTAGCGAGATTGGCCTCAGGGGCCTTCATGAACTCGGTCTTGGCCTCTTGGCTGCCGAAGCAATAGGTCTTGCCTCCAATTTGCCCATTGATGGAGCAGTCGGTCTTTATGTCCTTGCCCATCGCGAGACCCATCGTGCACATGTTGTCGTACTCGCCGGTTAGGGCCAGGGCTGCCGTGCCCATGCCAAGCAAGAAAGCGCCCGCAACGGCGGATGTGACATACGCTCTAAGCATCGATACCTCCTTGGGGGTTTGACGGATTCTTCCCGCCTTCTGGTGATCGAATGCCTAAGGGCGGAGACATACAAATCAAATCTACGTGTCAATCGACGGTCGCCGGGGAGGTATGAACGTAGGGTGCATCAGGTGCAGGTGCTGCCGTCGCACCCATGCGGGCGCAAAGCCAGTGGCTGGATGCCGTGAGCGGAACAATCGACGAAAAAAAGGTAAGGCTGCATCTCGAACTCATAACGCCAACCGGCAAGAGGCTTGGCGACTGCACCTTCACGGAAGTTGGCGCGATTGGGCGATGGTACAAGGAGCTTAGCGGGAAAACGGCAGAGCAGCTTGTGCTGCTCGGCCTCAACCCGATGCGCTTCCTTTCTGGCGAGTTCAAGGAGGGCTCCACCGCCGAGGAAATTGCCGCGTTCAAGAAGTGGCACAAGGAGCACGCATGAGGCCTAGCCTGTGAGCACCGTCTAACGGGAAGCCGGAGGGGTGGAAATGACCTTCAAGATTGAACTTGTTCTCCTCAGCGCTAAACGTCGCACGGCGCACTAGGTTTAGTCGTGGTGCATTCGACGGTACGCGATAGTGGCAGCGAGCGCTGTTTCTACAACACGAGGATAAGCTGCACAGTAATGGCTGCGAGCCAGGGTAAATGGCTCGGCTTTCAGAGGGAGAAAGCGCTGCGAGCTGGCACTAGTCGAACGGAACTTGGCCATTAGGCCGGTGCATAAACCCCACACTCGCATTTCAGAGGCGATGGACGAGCGATATTCTTCGGCCGTGAGATCGACACATTGGGCTAAGGCGCCAAGGGGGGGACAATGTCAGGACAAGAGCTTCTAATAATTTTGCTCGTTGGTCTAATAGCGGGCTGGCTTGCAGGACAAATAATGCAGGGTACAGGCTATGGGATTATTGCAGACATAGCCTTAGGCGTTGTCGGGGCGCTGATCGGTAGTTGGCTGCTACCACAGCTCGGCATACACCTCGGTAGTGGCCTTGTTGCCGCAGTTATCTCGGCGACGATTGGCGCATTGTTGCTGCTGCTTATTCTTCGGCTCATTTACCGAGGAGGGCGGTGGTGAGCACCAGCACGACATAGCGACAAACCAATCATCGTCAGAGGTCGGCTTCGGCCGGCGTCTTACTTTTGTGGCTCAACGATCACAGGGTAAGGAAATTTTGCCTGCGCGCGTTGACTCCAACCGAGTATGAGCAGACGATGACAGTCCGTTTCGCTTAGGCGAGGCGGTGGCGCCAGGGATGCTTGATCTTTCGGGATTGGCATCTGGGTGTCAAAGGGGGCGGCCTTCGGGCTGCCCCTGCTTTATGCGCCCTCACCAAAGAACCCGCTGCCACCCTCGATCACTCGTTCCGAGAAGCGCCATTATCGGAAGCAGCCTTCGTTGCCCAGGGGGGCCCCAAAACAGGGGTTGTTGCCCTTGCGGCGTAAGCCAAAAGTATGCCACGGAACTTCCCCCGCTCATCTTCGATGAGTTAGTCTAGTAACGCGGACGCGGGCCTTCGCAAGTGAAGATCAACATTGCGATAATTTCCTTTTCAGGCGTGCAGCATTGTAGAGACCTCCATCCGGTGAAGCTGGAGGCCCGCTTTCCACGGGCTGGGGTGGCGGCGATCCGAACAGGCCGCCGCCGCCCCTTCCGTCAACGCGAAGGGTCAAGCGGATGCCGGCATCCGCTGAAAGCTTTCAACAAACTTTCCCGACCTCCGGGAAAGTTTGCGAGCCATCTGGTCGCTAGAAAGAGCCTTGGCACGCCCGAACAAAAAGAACAGTGATACCGAGGAGAACCCCCACAGCGGCTATATACCCCGCGAGTGATGAACCCCTGACAGACGGGGTGTCTTCCCGATCATTTAATCGCATCAGTAGCACTAACCCGATTGCGACGAATATCACGATTGCGATTGTGCTCATCGCTCCGCTCCGTCTCCCTTGGAGAGGTTAGCATGACCGCTGTCTCGGAAAGAGGGCCATGACGCTTGCTCAACTGATTTCAGAGCGCCGCGCTAAGATTGAAGCGTTCGAGCGAGATATCCACGGTCACGCCGAGCACAACATCTCTGGCGTGAATGACGCCATCGAGCGAACGCCGATTGCCTCAAAGGCCGACGCCCTTGCGGCACTGGACCTGATCCGCGACGAGACGATTCAGCCAGGGCATCACCTTGTCATTGCGATGATCGCGGCGCTGAAGCCCTAACATCGAGAAGGCTTGAACGGGCTTTGGGGGGAGCGGCCCTTTTCGGCCTGCTCAATCCGACTTGTGGATAAAGTTTAGCTCGGTAACGTAGCCGCGACAGCCGATGGTATCGCCAGCGCGATCACTGTGACATGGACTGCGGTGAAGGTCTTACCGAAGGGAGCGATCCGCGCGTCCTTGTCGGTATTGTGGACGACCGGCGTGTCGTTCGCTGGGACGCAAGCGACCAGGGGTATCATCAGAAGCATCCAGTCCTCCTTGCTCATGCCCTTCTTCCAAGACATTGTGATCCGGATGCCCTCGATCAGGGAGTCCACGTCCTTGTAGACGAAGAGGGGGAGCCGCTTGTGCTCCTGATGCTGTCAGCGGCCATCGCTGGCGTGGTGAGCACCAACATGACACAGACAAGCAGCAACTTACGCATGGCGGTGCAATGGTGACGGTGCGGGTTGCGCGTTGGCTCCAATCAGCACAGAGCACCGACCTTGCGGCAGATCAAACAGGCTCCCCGTGCTCCCCGGCCTCGAAGCCAAGGACGGCCCGTTTGCCGTAGATTATCGTAGTGCTCGCCTCCAACCTGCATCGAGTGCCTCCTGCTCGGTACAAAACCATCGCTCGCCCCTGCTCTCATCAATCTTCACACGGCGATAGAAATGCTGGAACGGCAGATGATAGATATGTTCGCCGTTCCCGTTGATGTTGCCTTTTATTGCACAAGGTCGCGTTTGCTGGGCGGCCTCAGCCTCGCCCAAACGCCAATCCCACGGCTTTATGAATGACCCCGCCCACAGCCCGACTTTGGACGATTCAGCGGCATTTTGATCGGCAACGTACCGGCTTGAGTATTTGACAAAGGCGAGAGCCCAACCATGGCTCACCAAGGTCGAGTTCAGTTCGGTACTACCGGCCGAGCAAATGCCAAGCGCGCGACCGAAATCATCCCTTCCAACGATTTCGCATTGTACCGGTTGCCCCGCGATCAGGTCCGCCAGTGTCTTGGTGGCTTGTTTACCGCAGTCATAGGGCTTGCCATCCCGCTCACAGGTCTGGCGGCCTTCGGGAGCATCAATTCCGTAAAGCCGAACCGGGATTGCCCCAACCTTGATAGTGTCGCCATCGACGATGTCGGCTCTGCCGGTCAACGTAGCAGCCGCAGCGGGACCGATGAGATATAACAACAGGACCACCACGGCGCTCCTCCCGATTTAGTGGCAGGTTCAGCGCTCAATATAGCTCTTCCGCTCGGCGGCAATCTCTTCGTCTCTCGCGCTCTTAGGCGGCTCCACCCGATTTGCAGCTACCGCCCCCTGATTAGCGACGATTTGCAGTAGCTCGGAGAGCTTTCGACAATTTACCGCGCAATGAAAATACTTGTCCGACATTTGTGTCAGCCACTCCTTCGTGGCTCCTCTAGAGGCCTTCCCTGTCGGAGCATCTTTTGCCCGAAATCTCGCCCTTCGTAGCGCGAGCCGAGTCAGCCGGGCGAAGCCGTAGGCGTTGAAGCCCAACCTAGACAGCTCGGCTGGAGATAGCCGCTCCAGCAGCGTGTCCTGTGGCTGGACGACTTCCCGAAACCGAGCATGGAAAAGCGCTACCTGTTGGCTGCCTGGCGCAGCCTGTTTTTCAAGTGCAGCTAGAATTTCTTCAACGGACAATCCGAGACTGCCACATTCAATACCTAGCTCTCTGCATTCTAGCGCGAGTGCATGGGCCAAGTTTCTAACGTGACGATCCTCAGCTCGCCCCTGTGTGTACCGAAATTTAAATTCTGCAATATTGATGGTGAAGGCCGCCAAGGACAGGTCGTGAGATTACGGTGCCGAGACGCTGAATCGCCCGATGGAACGGGGCGTCCTTATTCAGAGATCGATGGGTCCTCGACACATTATAGTAGGCGGCATATCCGCGTAGGATCCGGCGCAGGTGCGCTTCGCCGAACACGATCATGTGGTCCAGACATTCCCGCCGGATCGAGCCGATGAGCCTCTCGACATAGGCATTTTGCCATGGTGATCGGGGTGCGATCGGATGGTCCCGAATACCCATCGCTCGGATCCGCTGCAAGAAGACCGGACCATACGCGGTGTCCCGATCCCGAATGAGATATCGCGGCGCATGGCCCCACGGGAACGCCTCGGTGATCTGGCGCGAGATCCACTCCGCGGTTGGGTTTGCCGTCACGCCAAACGACACCCAAAGTCGTCGTCCGTGTCGTATGATAACAAGACAATAGAGAATCTGGAACGCGATCGTCGGCAGGACAAAAAGGTCGACCGCCGCGATACCGTCGGTATGGTTGCTGAGAAATCCGCCAGCCCTGAGACGGTGGCCGCGAGTGGCGGCACATATATCGAGCGACCGTCGACTGAGCGACCTCGAAGCCGAGCTTGAGCAACTCACCATGAATACGCGGCGCGCCCCAAAGCGCGTTCGCACGGCTCATCTCGCCAATGAGCGTGCGCAGCTCAGCCGAGACCTTCGGTCTGCCAACACGGTTGCGCGATCGCCAGCGCCAATACGCCCGAAACCCAGCACGGTGCCAGCGAATGACTGTCTCCGGCCTGACAATCGCAACCGCGCCCAGGACGGAGGGAAACCAGCGATAGAGCCAAACGAACAGAACGCGATCGGTATTGTTCAGATCTGGGCGCTTCGGCATCCGCCGGCGAAGCACGTTGATCTGTTGCCGCAGGACCAGATTTTCCGCCTCCAGCCTTGCTCTCGACCTAAAGAGCGAAGCCAAGACGCCAAGAATCAGCTTGAGCAGATCAGTCATCAGGCCGCGAGCTTACCCCGTCCGTTCCTTGCGTCTACGTCGAATCGAATTTTCGGTACACACAGGTGGTGAAATGACTGCCCGCAAACACTACCGTGCTCAATACCCAACTCTGTATGCCCATAGAAATCGTGATTTCAGGAAGCAGCACGAAGCGGACCGACCTCATGGGCCGCTGTGAGGTCAGCAGCTGACCCATGGCGGTCATAACGTGGATTGATATATGACACTAAGATTTTGTGGTGAGCGTCCGTCCACTGCGTGCTGACCGGGATCTTTCCGAGATTGAAGCTGTAGGTCACGACTGGTGCCAAGGCCGTCACGCGGCCCTTGAAGTCACCGAGCCTGGCGCCGGCGCCGCTGTCGCCTGTGACTTGCTGGTAATGGAAGCCGGCGACGCCGGCTGCAAACCTGACGTGAAGTTCGGTGCCGGTCTTGTAGACTGTGTCTGGGTTCTTCCAGTTGAAGGTGAAGCCCGGCGCGGCGGAGACCTCGAAGCCGATTTTGGGGTCAAGCCAGGTCACCGCGGCGGTGGTGTCGAACCCCCAGTGATTGAAAGGAGAGATTCGAGAAGCGGACCAACTCGACGATCAAAACGTCAGCCTCTAACCCGCAGCGGACCTTCGCTAAAGCCGCCTGCAATGTCCGTCGAACGTCGTGCCTAAGGCGCCGGGCGACTAACGGTCCGGAGGATCGTCCTCGAGCGCGCGATAGGCGGCACCGTCAAGGTCCTCGAACTGGCCTGAGCGGAGCGCCCAGAGAAAGGCTGCGAGGCCGAGGCCGCCGAGCAGGAGCGCCACGGGGATCAGCCACGCGAGCGCCGTCATGGGCGACCCCTTCCCGCCAGGCGTGCGGCGTTGGCCGTGACGAGGATCGAAGAGGACGACATGACTATGGCGGCGATCAGCGGCGTGACCAGGCCTGCCATGGCGAGTGGCACGCAGGCGACATTATAGAGGAAGGCGACGGCGAAGTTCTGCAAGGCCATGGACCGCGCCCGCTTGCCTATGGCGATGGCCTCAAGGACCGGCGTAAGCTTCTCCCCTTGGAACACGAAGTCGGCGGCGCGCTGGCTGATATCGGCGGCGCTCGCCGGTGACATGCAGGCATGTGCCGCGGCGAGTGCCGGCGCGTCGTTGAGCCCGTCGCCGACCATCAACATCTTGCGGCCGGCGCTTGCGCACGCGTCGAGCCAAGCAATCTTGCCGGCGGGCTTGAGCTCGGCGCGCCAGGTCTCGATGCCGACGTCGCGCGCCACTCTATTCACCACAGCCGTACGGTCTCCTGAGAGAAGGGCAAGCCGATAGCCTTGGCGCTTCAGCGAGGCCACGACATCGGCCGCGTCGCTTCTCACGCTGTCGGCGAAGCGGAGGCGGACCGGCGCTTCCGAGCCTCTCCGGTACCAGACCTCGCTCTCCTCTCCGCCGCTGTCGATCCCACACCACTCGGCCGAGCCAAGTCGCTCCTCACCCTCGGGCGATGACCGGGCAAGACCGAGGCCAGGCGTCTCCTCGATGCCAGATGCTGGCAACACGCTTCCAAGCCGCTTCTGGGCTGCCTCGACGATGGCGCGGGCGTAAGGATGGCGGCTCGCCGCCGCAAGGCTAGAGGCTGCCGCCAACACCTTGTCGGAAATCGTCTCGTCGTCGAGAAGTTCGGGGCGCCCAAGGGTCAGCGTGCCGGTCTTGTCGAACACCACCATGTCGGTTTCGGCGATGCGCTCAAGTCCGTCGGCGGCCTTGATGATGATCCGGCGTCGGAACAGCTGGCTTGCCGCGGCGATCTGGACCGCCGGTACGGCAAGGGCGAGCGCGCAAGGGCAGGTGATGATGAGCACGGCGATAGCGTAGGTCAGGGCCGTTTGCCAGGTCGCTCCGGCCAGGAGCCAGCCCAAGAACGTGGCGAGCCCCAAGCCGTGCACGGCCGGGGCGTATATCTGTGCCGCCCGGTCCGCGAGCCTGCGATAGCGCGCCTTGCCCTGCTCCGCCGCGAGCATCAGCCGGCTGATCTCGGCGAGCAGCGTCGCGGTGTCGGCGGCACGCACCTGGATCTGCAAGGGCTTGGTCAGGTTGAGCGTGCCGGCATAGACCTCCTGACCCGCCCTCACGGTGAGAGGCGCCGTCTCTCCGGTGATCAGGCTTTGATCGATCTGTCCCGTCCCGGCCAGCACTACACCGTCGGCGGCAACCCGCTCGCCTGTCGCCACCAGCAATTGATCGCCAGGACGAAGTGCGTGGGTCGGCACCATGCGGTGCGACCCCTCGGGCTCGATGATTGTGGCGATCCCGCTTTGCAGGCTGAGCAGGTTCTGGGCCTCGCCCCGCGCACGGACGCGCAAGGTCTCGTCGAGGAAGCGACCGACGAGGAGGAAGAACAGCAGTGAGACGGCGGCGTCGAAATAGACCTGCTCGCTGCCCCGCATGGTCTGGTAGAGGCTCATGGCCGTAGCGAGCAGAATGGCGAGCGAGATCGGCACGTCCATATTGAGGCGCCGCCCCTTGAGCGCCCCGAGCGCCGAAGCGAAGAAGGGTTGTCCAGCATAAGCGACCGTTGGCAAGGCGATCAGGGCCGAGAGACAACGGAAGAGCGCCGCGAGCGCATCGTCCATATCGCTCGCCGTCCCCGACCACACCGCGACGGACAGGAGCATGATGTTCATGGCGGCAAAGCCGGACACCGCCACGCGCCGCAACAAATATTTGTGCCATGCGTCGCCGCGATCCTCTTTTGCCGTTTCCATCGGCGCCGCCGCGAAGCCCGCGCGCTTGAGCGCGGCAATCAATTCGACCGCGCCGGCTTGCCGAGAATCGTAGGCGATGCTGACCCGCTTCGCCGCCAGCGAGGCGCGCGCGGTCTCAACGCCCGCAACGCCCAGCGCGGCATGCTCGACCGAGCGCAAGCACCCGCCGCAACGCATGTTCTCGATGGCAAGCGTGAGAGTATTTGAGGCTCCGACGCGGCTTGCGCCTTCCGCCTCGTTGGCGAGGCGCCCCGCCGGGGCGTGTGCGGTCATGGCTGATCGGCGACGAAGAGGCGCCGCTTGATCCGATAAGGCGGCTCACGCACTTCGCCTGGCTCGTTCGCCTCGACGGATATCACCCAAAGCCCCGCATCGAGCTCGACATCGGCCGCATAGAGTCCCTCCCCCGCTTGCCTAAAGCCTATCGAGCGGTCCTGCCTGTCCGTTGCGGGTCTGCTCATCATGGCGTCGATATGCAGGCCTGCTATGGGATGGGCTTCCTTGTCCAGGAAGCTCAGCGTCAGCTGTCCCGTCTTGTCGTCGTATTCGACGCCGGTCCGCCAGCCTCGCTCCTCCTGGCGCTCCGCCGCCTGTAACGTCTCGTTGTAATGGAGGCCTTTGCGGTAGGGGTCCGCCGTGTCGCCGCCGCTGAAGGTCGCCACGGCGAAGTAGACGAAGATCCCATTGGCGAGAAGCATCACGCCGAAAAAGGCGATGAGGCCCATCAGCACATGGCGGCCTTCGATGCCGTTAGCGAGCCAGACTCTTTTGCTCATCGTTCGGGCCCCCGGAAGGTTGCCTTGTGCTGGGCGCTGCCGTCGCCGGCCACATCGGTAACGACTAGAGAGAACTCCGTCGCCTCGCTGGGAAGTTTGGCAACAGCCTTCTTGTCGAGGGTGACGTAAAGCCTCAGCGATTGGAGATCGTCGGGCGGAACGGTCACCACCGGGTCGCTCTGGTGCTCCTGCCCGACAATGCTGATTGTGGCGCGGGGCAACCCGGCCGGCGCGAGGCGGAAGGAGCGGGGCTCGTAGAGCTTGTTGAGAAGTTTGATGGTATAGCCGTTGCGCAAGCCGCCGTCGGAGAGACGAACATAGATCGGGTTACGATCATGGAGCACGCTGACCTCAAGATCGGGGCGAAGCAACAAGGCCGTCAGCATGACCACTGCCACAATCACCAAGGCGGTGGCGTAAAGCACCACGCGAGGCCGCATCAGCCTTATTGGAACCGTTTCGTGTTCCGCCGCCGCCAAACTGTGCAAGGTGTCGTAGGCGATCAGCCCCCGCGGCCTGCCGACCTTGTCCATGATCTCGTTGCAGGCATCGATACAGAGCGCGCATTGGATGCATTCGAGCTGCGCCCCGTCGCGGATGTCGATACCGGCCGGACAGACGGCCACGCATTGCATGCAATCAATGCAGTCGCCTCTACCTTCCCAGGCCTGTCCGGCTTTGTGCGGCCCCCGCGGCTCGCCGCGCCAGGCGCGATAAGAGATAAGCAGCGAATCGCGATCGAACATCGCGCCCTGTATGCGCGGCCAGGGGCACATATAGGTGCAGACCTGCTCGCGGGCGATGCCGCCCAGCACATAGGTGGTGGCGGTGAAGGTGCCGAGGAAAACATAGGCGACCAGCGGCGCTTCAAAACTCGCAAGCTGCCGGGCAAGCGTCGGGGCGTCGGCGAAATAGAAGACGAAGGCGCCGCCCGTGGCGATCGCGATCAGAAGCCAAGTCGCATGCGTGGCACCTTTCCGCCAAATCTTTTCGGCCGTCCACGGCCCCTTGTCGAGACGCATCCGGGCATTGCGGTCGCCTTGGAAGAAACGCTCGACCGCGATCATCAGATCGGTCCACACCGTTTGCGGACAGGTGTACCCACACCACACGCGCCCCGCGATCGCGGTGACGAGAAACAGCGCGAGCGCGGCGATCACGAGCAGGCCGGTGATGTAGTAGAACTCCTGCGGCCAGATCTCGATGAAAAAGAAATAGAAGCGCCGCGAGGGAAGGTCGAGCAGCACGGCCTGGTCGGGGAGATGAGGTCCGCGATCCCAGCGCAGCCACGGCACGACATAGTAGATGCCGAGCGTCACCGCCATGACGACCCACTTGATGGTCCGAAACTGCCCCTCCGCGCGCTTGGGGTAAATTTTCACGCGCTCCGCGTAGAGCGCGCGGTTCGCCTCAGCGTTAACCGCCCTGACGTTGATCTGCTCGATCCCGGGGGCTGCCTCCATCACACCCGCGGCCTCATAGGTAGCCTGCTTTGGGTGATCCTATACTCGCCGGCTTCCACCCTCAACATGTCCTTGACCTCGACTACTGACCGCCGCCCAGCGAATGGACGTAAATGGCAAGCTCCTTGATCGTCTCCGGATCGAGGCGTCCCGCCCAGGCGGGCATCACCCCGTTGCGGCTGCTGATGATCGTCTCGACGATGGTCGCCTTGTCTCCACCATACAGCCAAAGCTCGTCGGTAAGGTCGGGCGCGCCGACCGCCTGGGTGCCCTTGCCGTCCTTGCCGTGACAGGGTGAGCAGTTGTCGGCGAAGATTTTCGCGCCCTGTTGCGCCGCCGCCTCGTCGCCGGCGCGGCCCGACAGCGACAGCACATATTCGGCGACGTCGTTGACTCGGGTGGCGTCGAGCAGACCCATGCGGCCGAAGGCCGGCATCTGACTGGTCCGCGTCTTGGGATCGTCGGCGCGAATGCCGTGCTCGATGGTCTGATGGATGGCGCCGAGCGAGCCGCCCCAGAGCCAGGAATCGTCCCGCAAGTTCGGATAGCCGAAAGCGCCTTGCGCGCCGCGGCCATGACAAGGCGCGCAATTGTCGCCAAAAGCGGCCTCGCCGCCGGCCAGTGCGAAGTTCAGAAGCTCGGGGTCCGCATTGATCGCGGCAAGATCGCTCATCGCGATCTTCTGCCGGAACGCAGCCTTGGCGGCCTTGGCCTTGGTCAACTGCTCAGCGACGATCTCACGTTGGCTGTAGCCGAGATATCCTCGAGTGTAGCTCGACACCAGCGGCCAGGCGGGCATGAGCAGCCAATAGCCGATCGCCCAAACGATAGTGGCGTAGAGGACGTAGAGCCACCATTTGGGCAGCGGCTTGTTCAGCTCGCGGATGCCGTCCCATTCATGGCCGGTCGTCTCGACTTCCGTTGCCGCGTCGCGCTTCCTGCTGGCCATGGCGCTCAACCGTCTTTCTCTTGATCGGGGTCCGGGTCCTTCTCCAAGGGAAGCCTTGCGGCTTCCTCAAATCGCTTCTTGTTGCCGGGCCAGAACGCGTAGATCAGCACTCCGACGAAAAGAGAGACGAACAACAGAAGCGCTGCGACTTGCGTGATCGAGGCCACTTGCTCGTAGGTCATGGCCTCTTCACCTCAGATTGGGACCGGCGGCATCGAACGTCGCGAAGTCGACCAGCGTGCCCAGCATTTGCAGATAGGCGACGAGCGCATCGAGTTCGGACACGAAGCTCGGATCGCCGTCGAATTGTCTCGCTTGCGCCTTCGGGTAGCGCGCGAGGAACTCCTTGATGGCCTCGGCATTAGGGTCGACCTGGCGCTCCAGATCGGCCTTGGCGTCGGCGATCATGCCGTCGGTGTAGGGAACGCCCTCGAAGCGAAGCACTCTCAGCCGCTCGGCGATGTCGGAATAGTCGAGCGCACGCTTGCCGAGGAAGGGATAGCCCGGCATCACCGATTCCGGCACGACCGCGCGCGGATCGGTCATGTGAGCGACATGCCACTCGTCGGAATATTTGCCGCCGACCCGGGCGAGGTCGGGTCCCGTGCGTTTCGACCCCCATTGGAAGGGATGGTCGTACATGCTCTCGGCGGCGAGGCTGTAATGGCCGTAGCGCTCGACCTCGTCGCGGAGCGAGCGGACCATCTGGCTATGACAGAGGTAGCAACCCTCGCGCACATAGATGTCGCGGCCGGCAAGCTCGAGCGGCGTGTAGGGCCGCATGCCTTTGACCTGCTCGATGGTCGAGGAGAGCCAGAACAAGGGCGCGATCTCGACCAGGCCGCCGATGGCGACGGTGATGAGAATGCCGATCAGCAGGAGGATCGAGCTCTTTTCCAGGATTTTATGTTTGGACCAGTCCATCCCGCGCCCTCGCCTACTCGGCCGGCACGGGGCGGAACTCCGGCGCCGCAGCGATGCGCGGCTGCTCGGCCGCGTCGACCGGCTCATCGCCGCGAATAGTCCGCCACACATTGTAGGCCATGAGCAGCGCGCCGATCAGGAACAGCAGCCCGCCGATGGCCCTGATGACATAGAAGGGATGCATCGCCTCGACGGTCTCGACGAAGGAATATTCGAGGAAGCCGAGTGAGTCGTAGGCGCGCCACATCAGGCCTTGCAGGATGCCCGACACCCACATCGCGGTGATGTAGAGCAGGATGCCGAGGGTCGAGATCCAGAAATGCCATTCGACCAAGCGCTGCGAGTAGAGCGCCTTGCGGTGCCACAGCCACGGCACGAGGCAATAGACGGCGCCGAAGGTGATGAAGGCGACCCAGCCGAGCGCGCCGGAATGGACATGGCCGATGGTCCAGTCGGTGTAATGCGACAGCGCATTGACCGACTTGATGCTCATCAGCGGCCCCTCGAAAGTCGACATGCCGTAGAAGGCGACGGCGACGACAAGGAGGCGAATGACCGGGTCGGTCCTGAGCTTGTCCCAGGCGCCCGACAGCGTCATCAAGCCGTTGATCATGCCGCCCCAGGACGGCATCCACAGCATGATCGAGAAGGTCATGCCGAGGGTCTGCGCCCAGTCAGGCAGGGCGGTGTAGTGCAGATGGTGGGGACCGGCCCAGATATAGAGAAAGATCAGCGACCAGAAATGAACGATCGACAGGCGATAGGAGTAGATCGGCCGCTCGGCGCGCTTCGGCACGAAGTAATACATCATGCCGAGAAAGCCCGCGGTGAGGAAGAAGCCGACTGCGTTGTGGCCGTACCACCACTGGGTCATGGCGTCCTGGACGCCGGAATAGATCACGTAGCTCTTCGAGCCGAGCAGCGAGATCGGCACCGCCAGATTGTTGACGATGTGCAGCATGGCGACAGTGACGATGAATGCGAGGTAGAACCAGTTCGCCACGTAGATATGCGGCTCGCGCCGGCGGGCGAGCGTGCCGATGAATACGAGGAAATAAACGACCCAAACGGCGGTGAGCCACAGGTCCACATACCATTCAGGCTCGGCATATTCTTTCGACTGGGTGACGCCGAGGAGGTAGCCGGTGGCCGCCAGCACGATGAACAGCTGGTAGCCCCAGAACACAAACCAGGGCGACCAGCGACCGGCCAGCCGCGCGCGGCTCGTGCGCTGCACGACATAGAGCGATGTCGCTATGAGCGCATTGCCACCAAAAGCGAAGATGACTGCGGAAGTATGCAGCGGACGGAGCCGCCCGAAGCTCGTCCACGGCAGATCGAGATTGAGGGCCGGGAAGGCAAGCTGCCAGGCGATGATGTCGCCCACAAGGAACCCGGCGAGCCCCCAGAATACGGTTGCGATTACGCCCGCGCGGATCACCCCGTCGGCATAGCCAGCCTCGGTTCGAGGCTCGCTCCACTTTATCATCTGGGTCAAAATATAGAGGAAAGCGAGGCCCGCGGCGCCGAGCAACAAACATCCGTGGAATTTCATGACGGGTTCCTTGCCCGCCAAGGCCAAGATCAAGCCTACAAGGGCCAAAAGGCCGGAGGCGACCAGCGCCATGAAGTCGGAAAAAGCCTTCCACTCCTCGCGCTCTAACAAAGCGGCCACAGCCCACTCCCATGTCCCGCTGCTGGCGTGTGTAACTCTACAGGCCTAAAGGCTCGGAAGAAAGCGGCGTTGGGACAAAAGTCAGGCGGCGACAGCAATGCCTCGGTCGACTCGAGCCACCAAGTCCGGCAAGCGGCTTCCTGGAGGCAGCCGCGACATCTAGCGCGCGCCTCCACAAACGATTGGCCTCCATCCATGCGAATGGCCGCAAGAACGTCCACTCGGTTTTCTGCATCATGCTGTCCATTAGCTCTCGCCGACGGAGCACCTGTCTGAACATTGGCCATGAGGACATTTCGGTCGGCATCGGTTATCCCCCCTTTCTGCCGGGATCGTCCCTGGTTAGGGCGGCAGCGGCGTGCCGTTATTGACTCAGATCAATTTGAGTTGTGCGAAATCGCCGCACAGGCGGTCGATCGGTTCAATTGCGCTCCAGCCGCGGCCTAAGCAGCATGGGCGCATATTCGACAATGAATAGAGCGAAGGCGGCGATCCAGGCATGTAAGGCTGGCCGTCCCGGCCAAGCTCCCAGGCAAAAGGGTGGACATGGCGCCGAGCAAAAAGCCTATGGACACGAAGCCGTAGCCAAGGTGAAGCTTGCGGTGCGAAAAGATCGCGCCGGATCCGGCGTGATGTGAAGGTTGGGAGGGCGAACAGCACGTAATGCAGAGCCGGTCGATCCGGCGATCGGGACAACCCACATGTGCCAGTGCATGGTCGAATGCGGGCTTTTGACCGGGACCCGATCCGCGCAGGGCATTATGGCCAGCGGTCATGCGAACCGCGCTAACAGGCCGAACACATGGCTGCACCGACCAATGCTGCGACGTGACGTTTTGACTTGCCAACCTGGAGCCGTCCACACATGGCACTAAGCGGACTAACTCAGCAAAGCGTTCGACGTCGGCTTCTGACCCAATCCCGACATTGACCTACGACGCGCTGGACGCGGGCTGACGCAACCCACTCACCCTGGGGATTGGACTGGCGACCCCAATCAGGGTGTGGTTACCCTGCCCTTCGTATGTCTCCCGTCAGACAATGTGAAAACAGGTCTGCAAAGGATCGAGCCTTCTCATCCGGGTCTACTTCTTGTTGTCCTATTTAATCGGAGCGGCTTCGGCGCGATGACCGAAAATTGAGCCGAGATCGAAGCGGTAGCCGAGACCGGCTGAGAAGATCCACGGGTCGAGATCGGCATCGCCCACTACGTTGACCCCGCCGGGCGCGAGCGCCGTGTTATGCCATGTGACTGTGGTGTCGAGCCAGGTCTTCTTGACGTCGAAATTGAGCGACCACCCATTGCCGAGACCGACGTCGAGGCCGGCCTGGAGCGTGAAGCCCCAAGAATCGTCGATGCTGACGCTTGTCGCGCCGAGCCTGTTCTGCCCCGTTCCGGTGTCGAAGAAATCGATGTATTGCACGCCGGCGCCGACATAAGGCTCCCATCTACCCATGCCGGTGAAATGGTATTGCAGGGTCAAAGCGGGCGGGAAGATCCAGGTATCGGCGATCTCACCGAGCGGCGCGATGGCCCCCTTGCCGTCAATATCGTGCTTGGCGAAACAGCAGAACAGCTCAACCGCGAGATTCTTGTTGAAGAAATAAGTGAGGGTGGTTGCCGGGATGACCTCGGTGCTGACATCGGCGTCGGCGCCAGGGATTACAACCCCACCCGCTTTCACCGTGGCATCGGTATCGGGATCGACCACGGTGGCGAGAACCCGCACCTGGAAGTTCCCGTCATCACTTCCGGCGACAGCCAGGGGAGACATCCCCACTATGCTTGCCACCAGACCAAGCGCAGCAAATGCCTTCGCCATTTTTGACATTATGGTCCCCCGTCCCTGGTTGTCGCCCGCAACTTGCGACGCGATCACTTCAACCATTCTTGAGACTGCATGATTTTCGAGTCCAGATCGACACACCGACCGGGGTCAGAATCCGCTACGCTGTTGCGGCTGAGCCACAGTCAGGGCATTCGCCGGACGGCAAATCGCCGTTGGTGGTAGTCAACACGGGCGCCCCCAAGCCCCGAGAGCCTGGTGATCCCTGGCAATAGGCTTAGCTTACTTGGCGGACAGAGGTCCTGAAGGGAGCGTAAGGATGACTGCCGAGGAGACGATGCCAGAAGCCGAGGCCAAGCAAGGGGCGAGTCCGTTCGTGGCGCCGATCTACATCATCCGCGAAGTGCCCTTCGATGCGCCTTATAGCTGGCTCGCGGCCGGCTGGCGCGACATGTGGCGCGTGCCGCGCGTCAGCCTCGCTTATGGCGCGATCTTCGCCCTTGCCGGCCTTCTGCTGGCCGTCGGACTGACGCAGGTCGGCCTGCTGTCGCTCATTATCGTGCTTGCAGCCGGCTTCATTCTGGTCGGTCCCATGCTCGCGGCCGGCCTCTACGAGACGAGTCGCCGCTTGGAAAAGAGCGAGTCGGTGAGTCTGGCGAGCACGTTACGTGCCGGCTTCTTCGGAGGACGGCAACTCGCCTATATGGGGCTTCTCTTGATGCTGATCTCCCTCGCGTGGGTTGAGATCGCGTTGCTGCTCTTCATGCTGTTCCTGGGACCACAGCCAATGCCGCCCCTGGAGGCGTTCATTCCGACCTTATTGCTCACGCCGCGGGGGTTGGGTCTCTTGATCACTGGCACTGGGGTCGGGATGGCGTTGGCGGCGACGGTCTTCGCCGTGTCGGCGGTGTCGGTGCCGCTGCTAATGGTCGAGCGTGTCGATGTCGTGACGGCGGCGCTGACAAGCGTCACGGCCTGCCGCAAGAATCCAAAGGCCATGGCGCTGTGGGCGGCACTGATCGCCGGCGCGATGCTGCTCGGCTTCGTGACGCTCTTCGTCGGCCTTGTGATCATGTTCCCGTTGGTCGGTCATGCGACCTGGTATGCCTTCCGCGATCTGCTAGAGCGGGGCGACGGGTCCTAAGCCCCACGGATAGGTCCGTACGCGAGAACAGCATTCACTTCAGAAGCGCCGTGAGAGCCGACACGTCTTTGCGGGAGGCCCATAGGCCGAAGCGGCGCTCAGCAGGCGCGGAGGAGGTCGCCCATGTTCAAAAAAATCCTAATCGCTAACAATGGCTCTGAAGGGGCATCCAAGGCTCTGGTTGAAGCATTACGGCTTACCCACTCCCATGGGTCCGAAGCACACATGATCTATGTCGAAGAGAATATCCCTTGGAACTCGCAAGGCGCGAGGGACGATAAAAAGACACTTGATCGCAAATTTGCGGAGTTGGTGGCAAAGGCGGAGGCTGAGGCAAAACATCACTCGGTTAAGCTCACGAGCCACATGCTCTTGGGCCGCCCGGCCCAGGCTATTGCCGACTTCCTCCGGTCCCAGGGAGGATTCGATTTGCTTGTAGTAGGATTCAAAGGCCATTCGGCGCTCTACCACAGGATTCTTGGCAAAACTGCGGACCGTCTCGTCGAACTCGCCCCTTGCGCTGTCCTAGTGGTGAAATGAGCACGCAAAGCGTCTCCCTCGGATGTCAGAGCCGGTGCCAGCACTTCCGATTCTGGCACAAAGCGGACGTCGCTGCGAGTTTGCGGCTGGTCGCTTTGCTGAGCCCACCATAGCGAAGCTCCTGGCTGCGGTAGGCGATTGCTCGAACTAGCAGGTCTCGGCTGAGCCGCGGTGGCTGGCTGCGATAGAGCCGCCGCCACTCTTTGCGCAGTTCGTCAGGGCTGAGAGCGGGGAGAGCCTCGAGCATTCGCGACACCTCTACGTCTCGAGCTTTCCCGCCAGTTGCTTTGCCTTGTGACAAACCAGCCTTCGCCATGGCCGTTAGATCGAGTTTGAAATGCGATAACGGCGGGGCTCCTCGTCGGGCTTCTCCGACAGGAGCGTGAGGCCGAGCTTCTTCCTGACAGCCCCAGCCAGGAAGCCGCGCACACTGTGCCTTTGCCAGCCGGTCGCCGCTTGCAGCTCTTCTATCGTCGCACCTTCTCGACGGCTGAGCAGGTCGATGCAGGCCTGTTGCTTCGTCTGTTTCCTGCTGTCAGGTGTTGTCCTGCTGCGAGTGCCAACGGCAACTTTCCCGGGCGGTTGCCTTTTCGGCGG
>Ga0209341_10002286_pt1 | contig 18238 bp, 20 predicted proteins | sample RifCSP13_2_FD_184020 | JGI IMG/M metagenome (GOLD analysis project Ga0209341, IMG submission 184020) | Soil microbial communities from Rifle, Colorado - Rifle CSP2_sed 13_2 (SPAdes) (version 2) | ecosystem: Environmental > Terrestrial > Deep subsurface > Rock core/Sediment | place: Rifle... | reverse complement strand
CGTGGCGGGCCAGACGAGCTCCCACGGGAACGGGAGCACGGACGTCGTGCTTCTCGAGTTCACGCCCGACGGGGACTTCGTCACGTACGCGACATGGGGCGGGGCGCTTGGCGACGTCTCGCAGGGGATCGCGGTCCGCGGCGAGTCCGTGTTCATCGCGGGGAACGAGGGCGTGCCGGGGCGCAGCACCGACGTGTTCGCGATGCGCATCGGTCCGAATGGAATCGTTCCGCCCGGGACGGACGGAAACCGGCCTCCCTTGAATCCCGCAGCCGTCTTCTTCGTGATCATGATCGTCGTGGCGGTAGTCCTCATCCTCATCGCCCTCGTCGCCACGCGCCGCCGCCGAACGTGAGCGAGCAAAACCTCATAGGAAACCCTCCCGTTCCGCGGTCTGCAATGGCGGAGAACGTGTACGACGTGATCATCTTAGGATCGGGACCTGCGGGTCTCACGGCCGCGATTTATACGACGCGCGCAGGACTTAAGACCCTCGTGCTCGGCGGCAGCCCCAAGGGAGGGGACCCGACGCGCATCCCCGGCGGACAGCTCATGGTCACGACCGCGGTCGAGAACTATCCCGGGTTCCCGGAAGGAGTGCAGGGTCCGGACCTCATGGACCTGATGCGCCGCCAGGCGGAGCGGTTCGGCGCGGAGATCGTGGACACGAACGCGACGGCGATCGGGACGCGGGGGCCGGTGCACCGCGTGCGAACGGAGGAATCCCACTACGACGGGCGCGCGGTGATTGTCGCGACCGGCGCGAGCGCGAAATGGCTCGGCCTCCCGAGCGAGAGGACGTTCATGAACCGAGGCGTGACCGCGTGCGCAGTATGCGACGGATATTTCTACAAGGGGATGGACGTCGTCGTCGTGGGCGGCGGCGACACCGCGATGGAGGACTCCCTCTTCCTCTCGAAGTTGTGCAAGTCCGTGAAGATCCTCCACCGCCGCGGGGAGTTCCGCGCGTCGAAGATCATGCAGGACCGCGCGCTGAAGACGCCGAACATCGAGGTCGTCTGGAACACGGAGGTCCTCGAGGTCCTCGGCGGCGAGAAGGTAAACGCCGTGCGGCTTGTGACCCACCCCGACGGGAGTCCGAAGCAGCTGCACCAGTCAAACCCCACGGACCCGCGGCTCAAGATGTGGGATTTGCCGACGCAGGGCGTCTTCGTCGCGATCGGCCACGACCCGGACACGAAGGAGTTCGAGGGCGTGATCAACCTCGACCCGAAGGGATACATCGCTGTGGAGCGCCACGTCTGGACGAACGTGCCGGGTGTTTTCGCCGCGGGGGACGTGCACGACTCCCATTACCGCCAGGCGGTGACCGCCGCGGGCTTCGGATGCATGGCGGCGATCGAGGTGGAGCGGTGGCTCGCGACGCAGGGATGACGTCCCGTCTTGCGTCACGCATGAATTCCGCCAAGCTCTAATACGGGAAAGTCTGAAATAGCGTGCGCCGCATGGTGCGGTTCCTAGGCGTTCGATGGTCCGAATCTTCCGCGGTGGAGTTCTCGACGAGCGCTTCGAGGGCAGCGTCGTCGTCATCGGTCCGAGGGCGACGCAGATGACGGGGCTCGTGAAGGGCGACCTGTTCGTGCGGGACAACTCCACGTGCGAAGTCATCGGCATGGTCACGGGCAACCTCGTCGCGGAGCGGACGGGGAAGGCGATTCTCAGGGGCCTCGTGGCCAAGGACGTGAAGTCCGTCGGCGGGGACGTCGAGATCCACGGCATGGTCATCGGGAGCGTCGAGAACGAGGGCGGTCGCATCTTCATCGGGCCGAGCTGCCTCGTCCGCGGGCAGATCAAAGGGACGATGGAGACCGCGCCCCCGATCACCGGGACGGCGACTCCGGCTCCGAATCCGGCGCCCGCAGGTTGAGTGTGTGCCGGCGCCTTCGTATCGGGACTGCTTCAAGGGTACGGCACCATACTTCTCGCGCTTCCGCCTCCCCTATCCGGAGCCGCTGTACGATCTGCTTCGCTCAAAGTTCGGCCTGGACGGCACGCATCGGCTTCTCGACCTCGGATGCGGAACGGGGACGATCGCCCTCGCGCTCCGCGACGATTTCGAAGAAGTCATCGGCATCGACCCGGAACCCGAGTTGATCGGGGAGGCCGAATCGATCGCTGCGAAGGCCGATGCGAAACACCTGCGATTCCTCGTCGCGGGTTCTGGAGACCTCGCCGAGCTTCATGCGGAACTGGGGACGTTCCGTCTGGTCACGATCGGGAACGCCTTCCACTGGATGGATCGTGCCGCCACATTGCGGAACCTCCATGAAATCGTCGAACCTGGCGGTGGGGTCGCAGTCCTTAGCGGTGAGACGCTGGGAATTGATCCGTCGGGAACAGAAGGCACGACTCAGGCAACCATTACGAAGTGGCTCGGGGAAGTGCGCCGGGCAGGAAGCGGTGCGTACGAACCGCCAAAGGAGCGGCACGAGGCGATCGTCACGCGCTCTGCCTTCCAGGGAATGGAGCAGCACTCGGTCGACGTTAAGCACCGCCGCACGACCGACGAGATCGTCGGAGCCCTCTACTCGACCTCCTACTGCTCGCCCTACGTGCTCGGAACGAAACGGGAAGCGTTCGAGAGGGACTTGCGGGATGGGCTTGGCCGTCTCTCGCCGGGCGGTTCGTTCAGGCAGAACGAACGATTCGGGGCGATCCTCGCATGGAAGCGCTGAGCGACCCGGGTGCCTCACTCGACCGTCAGCACAATCTTTCCGAACTGCTCGCCCTTTTCGAGCCGCTCCTGCGCGTCGCGCGCCTTGTCCAGCGGATACGTGCGGTCCACGACGGGCGTGAGCTTCCTCCGGAACACGAGCTTCATCACGTCCTCGAACTCCCTCCGCGAGCCCATCGTGGAGCCGAGGATCGAGTGGCCACGATAGTACGACCGTCGGAGGTCGAACGTCGCCTCCGGGCCGGAGGTCGCGCCGCAGAAGACGAGCCTGCCCCCGCGGGCGAGCGCGCGCAGGCTCTTCCCGAACGTCGCCTGTCCCACGTGGTCCACGATCACGTCCACGCCCCGTTTCCCCGTGAGCTCCCACACGGCCCTGTCGAACTCCATCGCCCGGTGGTTGATGAGCACGTCCGCGCCGATCTCCTTCGCCCTTCGAAGCTTCTCGTCGCTCGAGCTCGTGACGAAGACGGTGCACCCCGCGTGCTTCGCGATCTGGATCGCGGCGGTGCTGACGCCGCCCCCCGCGCCAAGGACAAGCACGTCCTCCCCCGGGCGGATCTTCGCGCGAGTGATGAGCATCCTCCAGGCCGTCAGGTAAACGAGGGGGGCCGCCGCAGCCTCCACGTAGTCGAAGTCCGTCGGGAGCTCCACGATGTTTCGGGCGGGGACCCTTACGTACTCCGCATATCCCCCTGGGACGTGCTCGCCAAGAATCTTGAACTCGATGCACAGCGGGTCCTCGCCTTGGACGCACCACTCGCACTCCCCGCAGCTCAGGCCGGGGTTCACCGCCACACGCACGCCCGGCTCCGGGTACGTGACGTTCCGACCGACCGCAGCCACGTCGCCGGCGACATCGCTCCCCAGGATGTGCGGGAGTGCCAGCTTGAGGCCTGGCAGCCCGTCGCGGACCCAGAGGTCGAGATGGTTGAGAGCGCATGCCTTCACGCGGACGAGGACGTCGTCGTCGCCGATCTCTGGCTTCGGCATATCGAGGATCTCAAGCTTGTCCAGTCCGCCGTGCTCGCGAAAGCCGACGGCCTTCACGCGCGCGGGATGGGGGCTCGATAGTTAAGCGTGGGGGGCTACGGTTGGCGGATTCACCGCCAGCGCTTGAGCACTTTGTCCGTGTCGACGATCCGCCCCTGATACATCGTCTGGATGTACTCGAGGCCGGACTCGTGTGCCTCCTTCGTGAGCGAGTCGACGCCGTCCTCCGGGAGGATCGGCTTGATCCCCCGGAAGAACGCGTCCGCGCTCGTGTGGCGGCAGCAGATGTTCGAGTGCAGGCCGGTGATCACGAGGTTGTCCACGTCGTGCGCCCGGAGCACGGAGTCCAGGGACGTCTCGTAGAATGCGCTGTATGTCTGTTTCCCGAGGATGTAATCGCCCTTAGCCGCCTTGAGCTGGGGGATGATGTCCGCGCCCTTCGTGCCCTTCATGCTGTGCGGGCCCCAGATCTTGAGCTCGAAGTCCGAGTCGAGGTGGGCGTCATTCACGAAGACAACGGGGACGCCCGCCTTCCGCGCGCCGTCCGCGAGTCGCCGGATGCCAGGGATGATCCGCTGGGCCCGCTCGCACTTGAGCACGCCGGTCACGAAGTCGTTCACCATGTCCACGATCAGCAGAGCGTCTGTCATCGGTCTCCCCGTATCTCGCGTACGAGCTGCCAAAGATAAGAGTTTCGGGTCAGACGAACGCAGCGCCCTTCGTTTCCGGCCCGAACGCACCTACGATGAGTCCGCCAGCGACCATGAGGAGTGCGATCGTGGCGAGGGGCCAGAGGATGCGGTCAGTGTAGCTTAGCAGACCGGCGAACACGAGGGGGGCGAGGACCGCGGTCACCTTCCCCACGCCCTCCGCAATGCCGAACCCCGTCGCCCGGTACTGCGTGGGGAACAGCTCGCTCGTGTACGGGTACACCGCGCCCCACGCGCCGAGGTTGAAGAAACTCACGAAGATGAGGCCGAGCACGAGGGTCAGGAAGTCCCCCGCCGTCGCAAACAGGAATCCGCTCACCCCTCCGAGGATGAGGAACAGCGTCAGCGTCTTCTTGCGGCCCCAGCGCTCGACGAGGTACGCCGACGCCGCGTATCCGGGGAACTGCGCGACCGCGGAAATCACGAGGAACAGGGCGAGAACTTTGGGATTCGCGAAACTCACGAGGCCGAAGGCCGCGAGGGCTGGGGGAAGCCAGAGGAAGAGGCCGTAGTAGCTGAAGTTCAACGCGATCCACACGCCGATCGTCACCATGGTGCGACGCCGCAGCTCCCCCCGGAAAAGAGAGGCAACGGGCGCGCGGGGGATGGAGGGCTCCGCGGCCAAGTCTTCGGCGCTCACGTCGCGGCCGGACACCTTGCGCAGGACCTGGGCGGCCTCCTCGAGCCTCCCCTGCCGCGCGAGGTAGTACGGGCTCTCCGGCACCGCACGGCGGAAGAGATACGCGACGAACGCGGGGAACGCCGCCACGAGGAACAGCAGACGCCACGCGCCGCCGAGGTCGATGATGAACACGTACCAGAAGAGGATCGCGAGAAGGAAGCCGCCAGGCCAGAAGAAGTCGAGGAACACCATGTACCGGCCGCGGGACTGTGGGGGCAGGTACTCGGACAGGATCGCGGGGTCGATCACCAGCATGCCGCCAAGCCCGAGGCCCGCGAGGAGGCGGAACGCGAACAGGCTGGCGGTGTTGAAGGAAAGCGCCGTGATGGCGGTAAACACCGCGTACGAGACGATGGACACCTGAAACAAGGTGCGCCGGCCGCGAGCGTCGGACAGCCGCCCGAACGTGAGGCTCCCGATAAAGGAGCCGAGGAGCGTCGCCGACACGATCGCTCCGTACTGGAACGGGTCCGTGGGGGCGAAGCTGGCGAGGTCAAAGATCCCGAACTCCGCTCCGAGGACGGGGAGCACGAGGCTGATGAGGATGATCTCGAACGCGACGAAGGTCCACGCGAATCCGGTGATCGCGACGACCTTCCGATGGAAGGAGGTGAATCCACCCTCGCGGAGGACTTGTTCGACCGTGCGCGTCTCCGCAGCCATGCGTCCGGGCCGAAACCCCCAGCGTATTTGAACCGTTCGGGAGAGTCGGGCTTATGAGGGATGGGTCCCTGCCCACGGCCATGGAGACATTCCCCGCTAGCACAAAGGAATACGCGAGGGAGATCGACCTGCCGCAAAGGAAGGTCCGCGGCTGGGTCCACGAGGTCGAAGTCCCGATGCGCGCCGGAGACATGATTCACTACACGGCGGAGCACGACGAGCCCGGGGGCCGCGTCGACTTCAACGTGCACTCGCACCATGGGAAGGAGGTCACGTACCATGCCAAGAAATCCGAATCCTCGGTGTCAGGCACCTTCTCCGCACCCCACGAGGGAAAGTTCTACATGATGTGGGAGAACGTGAGCGAGGCTCCCGTGCACGTACTGATCCGTGCCAGCCGCCACGAAGTGCACGCCGGCCCCGTCGCGGAAGGCGAGGGACACGGCCACGGATAGTTCCGCCCGCACGTTGGCACAGATTCGGGTGAGACTCTGGGAAAGGTCCTTGGACCGGCTCTCCGCTTCGTGAGCCTGTGAAGTGGAATCGCCGCCGAACGATCCTGGTCGTCGTCCTCCTGCTCGTATCCGCCATCCCCATCTCGTGGCTCGCCTCCCCCCTCTTCATCGTGACGAGAGGGAGCGAGGCGCCGCCCGAGGACGCGATGACCGTCGTCGCCACGGGTGTCTTCGTGGATGGAGAACCCGGCCACCGCAACTCCGGCGACGCGATCCTGCTGACGGACGGCTTGCGGTCCGTCCTCCGCTTCGAGAACTTCTCCGTGACGAACGGGCCGGACATCCACGTCTTCCTCTCGAAAGGGCCCAGGTACGCCGTCGGGGACGTCGACCTCGGTTCCGTGAAAGCGACGCAGGGCTCGTCGAACTACGACCTCCCACCCACGGTCGACCCACGGGCCTACGTGTACGTCATCATCTGGTGCGTCCCGTTCTCCGTGCAGTTCGGCTACGCGGCCTTGACGTTCCGATGAGAGACCGAGACTTCATTGCCCGGGCCCGAATCCGGCTTCGTGGCCTTGGCGGTGCTGCTCGACCTCGATGGCACCCTCATGGACACGTTCGACGTGATCTTCGAGACGATGAACGCGGCGATGGCGGAGGCGGGGGAGCGGCCCTTCGTCGCGGAAGAACTGCGGCCCCTCGTCGGGATCCCGGCGGTCGTCCAGATGGGGATGCTTCGGGGGATCGCGGGGGCGAGGGCGGAGTCGATCGCCAACGCTTACTACCGCCACTTCATCGCACACGTCGAGGGCGGCGTCCGTCTGTATCCGGGCGTGAGGAGGACGGTCTCCGTTCTGGCGAAGCGCCGCCTCGGGACGATGACGACGCGCCGGGCGGACGTGGCCCGCCTCATGCTGAGGGTGGCAGGGATCGATCGCCACTTTCGCGCCATCGTTGGCGGCGACGAGGTCGACCGCCCGAAGCCGAACCCCGACCTCCCGCTCCATGCCGCCAAGGCGGTGGGCGCCGCACCGGTGAACTGCGTCGTCGTCGGCGACAGTCCCGTGGATGTACAGGCGGGTCGAGCGGCGGGGATGCGTACGGTGGCGGCCACGTACGGTTACGGTGACTTGGCGGCGCTGCGCGACGCGAGACCCCACGCCGAGATCGCGTCGTTCTCCGAGCTCCCGCGCGTTCTGGCGGCGCTCGAACACCGACCGACATCTTAACGCGGCAGCCAGCCTTTGCGGCACGGATGCCCGAAGGCGACCCCGGCCACCAGTTCCAGATGCTCCTCAAGCCGATTGCAAAGGCGCTTCTCTCGCAGAACGTGGAAGCCGCGTTGCGGTTCGCGGGACACCTGTTCGACGTTGGCGGCGGTCCGGCGGAACTCCAGGACCGCAAGGTCCACGTCCTGGTTCGCGCGATGGAGGGGGCGACGGACTCCGTGAAGACGGAGTTCCGCACCAAGCTCCTCGAGCGATTCGGCGGATCGCTCACGGACCAGTCGAGGGCGCAGTTCTCGAACCCGCTGGACCGCCTGTGAGGCTCAGGCGGCGGGGAACTCGATCGGCTCCGCCGACTCCGGATGCCGCCGTGGGAATTCCTTCACATGCACGCCGTAGTACGGGACGCGCTGGGCCACGACCTTGCGGAAGGCGTCTCGCACGCCCTCGTCTGTCAGACCCCGAGTCGGTATGAGGTCGTCGCTGCGATTCAGGCATCCCTTCAGCTCGCCCGTGTGGGTCACGCGGATCCGATGGCAATTGAAGCAGAACTCCGGGTTGTTCACGGGGTCGACGACCTCGACCTCCGTCCCATTGTACAGGTAGATGCGGCGGTGGTGCATCTCCCGCACGAGGACACGCTCCGCGCGCCTCTCGAGGAATTTCTTGACGCCGTCGATATCGACGCCCCACTCCTGGTGGTCGACGAGCTCCGGCATGAACTGGATCAGCTGGAGCTTGAGCTGCCCCAGGCCGTCGCCGACGAAGTCCAGCATGCGGGGGATGTGCTCGACCGTGTGCCGGAAGACGACCATGTTCAGCTTCACGGGGACGAGGCCGACACGGATCGCCTCGCGCACGCCCTCGAGCACGGGGTGCAGGTCCCCCTTGCGGATGTCGCGGAACGCCTCAGGGTCCATCGAGTCGATCGACACGTTCACGCGCTTCAGCCCGGCGTTGCGCAACGCCTCAGCGCGCCTCGCGAGCATGGAACCGTTCGTCGTCATGCTCACGTCCTGGACGTGGCGCACGGTGCGCGCGACGATGTCCTCCATGTCCGCCCTTACAAGAGGTTCGCCGCCCGTGTACTTGATCGTCCGGATGCCGAACTCGCGCGCGATCCGGACGAGGCGGTCGACCTCGTCCACGGTGATCTCCTCGTCGTGCGGCGCACGGGGGCGAAGGATGGGGCCAAGGCCTTCGTCGTGGCAGTAGATGCATCCGAAGTTGCACCGCTTCGTCACGCTGATGCGCAGGTCCGTGACCTCGCGGCCGAACGCGTCGACGAGCAAGGCAGAGTGAAACGGCGGGACCGCCTAAATAGTTGCTGTCGCGAGGAATCGGACGCCGCGTCACGGTCTAACCCGGGCAAGGCTATCGCCGATCGTAGCGTTGAGAACAAAAGATCGCATTCGCCCGAGTCGGACCCACGCTCGCGCACTGTAGGGCGCCCGTCGCGAGGCGAAACGTAAATAAGCCGCCCCCAGGGTAGTACATGGGGGAACGGTGCGGGTCATCGACTACGCGGAACGCATCGCGGACCTCGCGGTCCGCCGGCAGCCCTTCGCGGTCGCGACAGTGACGAAGACCGAAGGTTCCACGCTCGCGAAAGTCGGCTTCCGAATCGTCATCTCGAATGATTGCAAGGTCGTTGGCGGCACCCTGGGAGGCGGTTGCCCCGAAGGCCCGATTGTCGAGATCGCGCGGGCGGCGATGACAGACGGGCTCCCTCAAGTCGTTCGAGTGCACCTCGTGGACGCGGAAAGGGCGGTAGCTGGAACAGTCGGAAATCCGAGACCGGGAGAGATTTATGTGGAGACGAATTGCGGGGGCACACTCGAGGTGTTCATCGAACCGATGATGCCCGCGGATCGACTCGTCCTCATCGGACAAGGCGGCAAGGATGACATCGAGGATGCCCTTGTCCACTTCGGTCGGGAGCTCGGCTTCCAGATTGTCGTCGTGGATCCCGTTCCCGCCTTGCGCGAAAAGCCGGACCTGCTCCTCGAGACCGCCGATCTTGACTCAAAGGCGCTGCCCCTTGGCGAACGGGACTACGTCGTCGTCCTCACCAAAGGGGAGCGGGACGTTGCATCGCTCGAGGCCTTGTCACGGACGCACGCACGGTTCGTCGGCCTCCTCGCGAGCCGCCCCCGGCTTCAGAAGAACCTCGAAGAACTTCGCGCACGCGGAGTCCCGGAGTCCTTCTTGTCCGCGCTCCATGCGCCCGTGGGCCTAGACATCGGAGCCAAGACGCCCTCGGAGCTCGCCCTCGCGATCCTCGGCGACATCGTCGCCACGAAGTATGGAAGGGACGTGCCCCACAAGCCGACGGACGGGTAGCATGAACGCGAGGAGGACGCAGGGCGAATCCTCCCGAAACGGATGGGAGCCCGGATGATATCCGCGATCGTGCTTGCGGCCGGGAACTCATCCCGCATGGGGGAACCCAAGGCTCTCGTCTCGATCGGGGGGCAACCTCTCCTTCGACGCGTCCTCGCCGCCGTGCGCGCGTCGCCCGCCCGTGACGTCGTCGTCGTGTTGGGCCACGAGGCGGAGCGGGTCCGCGACGCCGTCTCCCTGGATGGCATCAGGATCGTCGTGAACCCTGCGTTCGCGGAGGGGATGAGCACCTCGATCCGGGCGGGGCTCGCCGCGGCGGACTCGAAGGCTGAGGGCTACCTCATCGTCCTTGGCGATCAACCGTTCGTGGCCCCCACGACGATGGAGGCGCTCATCAACGCTCGGTCCACATCGAATGCGAAGATCATGATCCCCACGTTCCGGGGGGTCCGCGGGAATCCCGTCCTCGTGGATCGTTCGCTCGCGGGCGAGGTGGCGGCCGTCACCGGGGACCAGGGATGTCGCGCGATCTTCGGGCACCACGGCGCAGAGATCCTCGAAGTCGCAGTCGACGATCCCGGCATTCTTGTGGACATCGACACGCCGTCCCAAGCAGAGCGAGCGGGACGCGCGTTGGCCTCGGGCGACCCTTTGGAGTCCCTCGTCCCAGAGGCCGATGCGGTTCCGCACCATGGTCGCATGCACGACCGGCCGCCGAGGCGATCCGCCCTTGACGTCCTTTCGCTCGCGGCGGACTTGTCGGCCCGCGGCGAACCGTTTGTGATCGCTACCGTCGTTCGGGCGGTGCGCCCAACCTCCGGTAAGCCAGGTGCGAAGGCGATCGTGCGCCCCGACCGTGTGGTCATCGGATGGGTTGGCGGCAGCTGCGCCCAAACCGCAGTCCTCGCGGAGTCCCTCGCGGCGCTGCGGGATGGCCGTCCCCGGCTCTTACGCCTCTCCCGCGAAGCCGGCCACGGTTCCACGGAGGACGGCGTTGTCGAATACGTTATGGAATGTCACAGCGGTGGTGCCATGGATATATACATCGAACCAAACCTGCCGAGACCGCGGCTGGTCCTCGTCGGGGACTCGCCGGTCGTGGAGACGCTGGCGGCGATGGGGCGAATTCTCTCGTACCGGGTCCTCGTGGTCGCGCCGGGACTTCCCGCAGAGGCGATTCCCGAGGCGGACGAGGTCCTCACGAATCTGGAGTCCCTGGCAGCGGTCGTCTCCCCCGATACGTACGCGGTCGTCGCGACGATGGGGAAGTATGATGAGTTCGCGCTCCAGATCCTCGCGCCGTCGCGCGCTCGGTACGTGGGACTCGTCGCAAGCCGGCGTCGTGCCGCCGTCGTCCGCGAAGCGCTCCTAGGGAAGGGGCTACTCCGGGAGACCGTGGACCGCATCCAGAACCCGGCGGGCATGGACATCTCCGCGCACACGCCGGAGGAGATCGCGCTCAGCGTGATGGCCGAAGTGACGAGGACGCGGAGGGGCGGGGAACCCGTCCCGCGCCTCCATGAGGAACCGGCGGTTCCGTCCGAGAAGGCGCCCATCCAGGACGTGGTGTGTGGCATGGAGGTCGGGGAGGGGACTCCGCTGACGGCGACGTACGCCGGGGTGGTGTATCGCTTCTGCTCGGAGGGTTGTCGCTCACGATTCCTGGCGGGCCCGGAGAAGTTCCTGCAGTAGACCTCATACTGCTTCGAGCTTGCCCCGGACGTTATCGAAGAACTCGTTGGTCTTCTTGTCGATTGTCCCCGTCAAGACCCGGGCGCCCATGCTGGCGATGGTGCCGCTGATCTGCACCTTTGCCTTCCAGCGAACGGTCGTCACGCCGAGGGCGGATTGCGAGAACGACACCTCGGACTCGATGTCGAAAGCGTTCCCCATGCCAGACCCGTGAGCTTTGATCCGCGCACGCGACGGAGCGGTCCGCTCCTCGATCGAGACGACACCGGTGAACGTACCTCGGATGAACCCGATGCCCGACTTAATTTGCCCTTTGAAGTGGTCCTCGTCGACGACCTCGATCGTGTGCGGGTCACTGACGCAGGCCGAGAGCGCGTGGGGGTCCATGAAGAAGGCGAACACCTTCGCGCGGGGAACGTGGATGGTGAAAGTGCCGTCCAGCTCCATGACCCACCTCGACTCGAGGGGCCTTACGCGACTCCCTTATCTTGGAGGACCCTCCAAACCTTCCACTGGGTGATAGGGATGTCGATGTTCGTAACCCCAAGATGGGCCAGTGCGTCGACGACCGCGTTCGCGATGGCGGCGGGCGCGCCGACGGTCGCGGACTCCCCGACCCCCTTCGCGCCGATTGGATGGTGGGGCGAAGGCGTCGTGGTCTTCGCGGTCTCCCACTTTGGCGTCTCCACCGCCGTGGGGAGGAGGTAGTCCATGAACGAGCCGCCGAGGATGTTCCCGTTCTCGTCGTACTGGATCTCCTCGAGCAGCGCGGGCGCGAGCCCCATCGTGAGCCCGCCGTGGATCTGCCCCTCGACGATCATCGGGTTGATGATTGTCCCGCAGTCGTCGACCGCGACGAAGCGGCGGATCTTCACCTCGCCCGTCTCCTTGTCGATGTCGACGGCGCAGATGTAGCTCCCGAACGGGAACGTGAGGTTCGGCGGGTCGTAGTAGCTCACGGCCTCGAGCCCGGCCTCCATGCCCTGCGGATGGTTCGTGTACGCCGCAAACGCGACCTCCTGCATCGTCTTCGCCTTCCCGGGGACGCCCTTGACCTGGAACTTGTAGTCCTTCCACTCCAGGTCGTCGGGACTCACCTCGAGGAGGTGGGCGGCGATCTTTTGGCCCTTGTCCCGAATCTTCCGGGCGGCCATCGAGGCGGCGGCGCCGGCGGTCGGCGTGCTGCGGCTCGCGTAGGTTCCGAGGCCGTACGGGGCGGTATCCGTGTCTCCCTCCTCCGCCGTGATGTCGTCCACGGAGATCCCCAGCTCCTCCGCGAGGATCTGCGCGTATGTTGTCTCGTGTCCCTGTCCCTGGGACTTCGTGCCGAACCGAGCGATGACCTTGCCCGTCGGGTGTATCCGAATCTCGCACGAATCGAACATCTTGAGGCCGAGGATGTCGAAGTCCTTCGACGGCCCCGCGCCGACGATTTCCGTAAAGCTCGAGATGCCGATACCCATCAGCTCGCCGCGCTCCCTCTTCTCCGCCTGCTCCTTCCGGAGTTGCTCGTACCCGATGATGTCCATCGCCTTGCGGAGGGCGGGTCCGTAATTCCCGCTGTCGTATGTCCATCCGAGGGCGGACTCGAACGGAAACGCGTTCGCCGGGATGAAGTTCTTCTCCCGAAGCTCCGCGGGGTCCATCCCGATCCGGTGCGCGAGGATGTCCATGAGCCGCTCGATCGTGAACGCGGCCTCTGTCACGCGGAACGAGCACCGGTACGCGATGCCGCCCGGCGGCTTGTTCGTGTACACGCCGTCGACCTCGACGAACGCCTTCTCAAACGGGTACGAGCCCGTGATGATGTGAAACAGTCCGGCGGGGAACTTCGACGGGTTCGCCGCCGCGTCCGTGTAGCCGTGGTCCGCGATCGTCTTCACCCGGAGGGCTTTCACCTTTCCGTCCTTCGTCGCGCCGAGCTCCGCGGTGATGTGGTAGTCGCGCCCGAACGAGTCCGCCTGGATGTTCTCGGAGCGGTCCTCGATCCACTTCACGGGCTTCCCCGTCTTGATTGCTGCCACGGCCGCGAGGACGTACCCGGGGTAGACGGGCACCTTGCCGCCAAACCCTCCGCCGAGGTCCGGCGAGATCACGCGGATCTTGTGCTCCGGCATTCCCGTGACGAGCGCGAACACGGTCCGAATCGCGTGGGGCGCCTGCGTGGTCATCCAGATCGTGAACTGCCCGGAGATCGCGTCGAGTTGGGCGATGCAGCCGCAGGTCTCCATCGAGGACACGTGGATCCGCGGGATGTACAGGTCCTGCTTCACGACGACATCGCAGGCCTCCAGGGCTTTTTCCGTGCCCGCCTTGTCTCCGACCTCCCAGTGCCAGATGAGGTTGGACTTCTTCTCCCTGTCCGGCCGCAGGATCGGCGCGTCGGGCTGGAGCGCCTTGCGGGGGTCCACGACAACGGGGAGCGGCTCGTACTCGACCTCGACCGCGGCCACGCCGTCCGCCGCCGTGTAACGGCTCGTGGCGACGACCGCGGCGACCTCCTGAGCCTGGTACATGACGTGGTCGGTGGGAAGGACCATCTGCTTGTCGGACATGAGGGTGGGCATCCAGGCGAGACCCGCCGCCTCGAGGTCCTTGCCCGTGATCACCGCGAGAACGCCCGGAACCTTGAGCGCTTTCTCCGCGTTGATCGACAGAATCTTCGCATGCGCGTACGGGCTCCGCACGATGTCGAGCCACAAGACGTCGGTCGGCTGAATGTCGTCGACGTACGTCCCCTTTCCGCGCACGAAGCGGGCATCCTCCTTCCTCTTCACGGACTGCCCGATGCCTCCGTGGACGGGCATCTCACGCACCCCCTCTCGAAGCGGCCATGGATTTCGAAGCGTTCTGGATCGCCTTCACGATGTTCACGTAGCCCGTGCAGCGACACAGGTTCCCTGAAATCGCATATCGGATTTCGTCCTCCGATGGGTTCGGCTGGTCCGCGAGGAGCGCGACGCTGGTCATCATCATGCCTGGAGTGCAGAATCCGCACTGCAGCCCGTGCTCGTCGATGAAACCCTGCTGGACGGGGTGGAGCTTCCCGCCCTGCTCCAAGCCCTCGACCGTCTGGACCTCTCGTCCGTCCGCCTGCACTGCCAGAATCGTGCACGACTTCACCGGCTTGCCGTCGAGGAGGATCGTGCACGCACCGCAGTTCGTGGTGTCGCACCCGATGTGCGTGCCCGTGAGGCGCAGCGTGTCCCGGAGGAGATGCACGAGAAGCAGGCGGGTCTCGACCTCGGCCTCGCGGGCAACCCCGTTCACGCTCACGCGCACTCTGGCCATGGGGCCGGATGTATCCTCTTCCATGCGCGGTTCTGCGATCGTCATCTCAACCACCCCCCGCAGCACGGTCCGCCGCGCGGCGCAGCGCGCGCCGGGCGAGGACCTCGATCATCGCTGTCTTGTATTCCGCAGGTCCGCGAAGATCGGACGTCGGCTGCGCCAGGTCCCGCGCAATCTCCGCCGCATATCCGAGTTCGGCGTCCGTCGGTCGCCGGCCCACGAGATGGCCCTCCGCCTTTCGCGCTCTCAGTGCGGTGGGCCCGACGGCCGTGAGGCCGATGCCCGCCTTCACGATCGCGCCGCTTGCGTCCAACACCAGATTCGCCGCCACGCCCGCGATCGGGAAGTCGCCGACGCGCTTCTCGAGCTTCATGTAGGCGTTTCCCTGCCCCGGCTGATGCTTCGGGATCTGGATCTCGGTCAGGATCTCGTTCGATTCGAGGGCGGTGACGAACGTGTCCCGGTAGAACTCTCCGGCGGGAATCGATCGGATTCCGTTCGGGCCGTGAATGACGAAATGCGCCTCCAGCGCGAGCATGCACGCGGGCAGATCGTTGGCCGGGTCGCCGTGGGACACGTTGCCGCCGACCGTGCCCATGTTCCGCACGAGCGGATCCGCGATGACGGAGGCCGCGTCCGACAGGATGGGATACCGCTCGGCCAAGAGGCTGGAATGCGTAAGGTCGTTCGTGCGCGCCAACGCCCCGATCCTCAGGAACCGCTCGTCCTCCCGGATGTGGGCCAAGTCCGCGATCCGGTTGATGTCGACGAGCGCCTTCGGTTCCGCGAGGCGGAGCTTCATGACGGGAAGGAGGCTCTGACCTCCCGCCAAGACCTTCGCATCGCCCCCGAAACGGTCCAGCAGCAGGACGGCTTCCTCGATCGAAGTCGGCGCGAAATACTCGAACCTAGGCGGTATCACCCCTTACTCCCCCTTGCCATGACGAGGCAGGGTGCGGTATCACGGGCGGCTGTTAAAAGACTTCCCCCAAAACCCGACCGCCCCGCGCGAGGCGGAACCGGAAATCACGGTGGGGAACGCGCGCGACGATGCGAAGTCCTCGGGGCCGAGCAGCACGTCCGCGCATCGAACGGCTTCCGCCATCGCGACCGTCTCGGGTCGGAAGCCGGGGCTGCGGGCGTAGGGATTCACCCACACGAGGAGGCCGGCACGCCTGCGGAGCCCGCAAAGCGCCGTTCGCAGGGCGTCTGCTTCGCCGAGGTCCCAGCCGTCGCTGAGGATCAGCAGCGTGGTCCGTCTGCGGATTCGAGGCCCGTGACGGAGTACGAACTCCTCCAAGCAGGCCGCGATCCGGGTACCGCCGCCGGCAACACCGAGGGACTCGGAGACCGTCCGTGCCGCCAGCGCGTACGGCCTGCCTGCGACTTTGGCGGTGAAATCCTGAAGCGCTGTGCTGAACCCGAATAGACGAGACCGGCGGTTCACACGCTGCAGCGCGTAGGCCAAGGCGAACATCTCCCGAGCGTGCTCCCGCATCGAACCGCTTACATCCCATAGTACCGCCAATTCGGTGCGTGCGGACTTTCGGCGCGCGCGACGTAAATCGATCCACTCGCCGCCTTGCCGAACGCTCGACCGCGCCGTCGCTCGGAAATCGATGCGTCCCGAGTTCGAATGCGTGAATCGCCGGCCCGGGAGAGTGGCGGCATATCGACGGAAACGCCGGGCTCCGGCCCGCAGGGCAGCGAGTTCTCTCCCGTCCAGCGGCCGGAGGGAGTGGGGGGTGGGTGGGGCTTCAGGGCTGTAGGTGCCAATCCGCACGGATCCTGTCGCGTCGATGACCATCGGCGGCGGGCGCGGAGGGCCGGTGACTGTCGAATGGCCGTCCGTCGGGCGGCTTGTGGGGGCCACGGGTCCTTGGGCGGTCGCGCCCACGGGGATGCCGGACTCGAGGGCAGAGAACGCCTCTTCCAAGAGCTCGAGGTCCGCGGGGGACTTTGCCAGGGTCGCGCGACACGCATCCCGGAGAGTCGAGGAAGTCAACGATGGGAGCGCCGCCAGCCCGCGTCCCAAGTCGAGTTCTGCGCCGATTCCTATCGAGAGTCCGCGAGACCGGAGAACGGACACGAAGGCGGCGAGTCGGGTCGAGATCCGAACGATCCCTCCGTCGGCGTCCACGGAAATCGTCACCCTCGGCCGAGGAGCGAGTCGAGCCGCGTGGCCTGAACCTGCTGGAGGTCCCACGCGTCCTTCAGGAGGAACCCGAGTGTCTGCGCGGCGACGTCGTGATCGATGGCGCCTCGCCCCAACGCCAGCAGGGCGGCCGCCCAGTCCAGCGTCTCCGAAATCCCAGGCCGCTTTGCGAGGCCCTCTTCGGCGCGGAGGCGTTGGACGAAGCCCGCAATCTCCTCGGCAAAGCGGGCGTCCAGAGCTGGGACCTTGCGTCGGAGGATTGCAACCTCCTTCTCAAAGCTTGGGTAGCCGATGTACGCATACAGACATCGCCGACGAAGGGCGTCGCTCAGCTCCCGCGTTCGATTCGACGTGACGAGGACGAAGGGGATGGCCTTCGCCTTGACCGTCCCGATTTCCGGAATCGTCACCTGGAAATCCGACAACACCTCGAGGAGGAGCCCTTCGAACTCCTCGTCCGCACGATCGACCTCGTCGATCAGCAAGACCGGGCGGCTCCCCCCGTCGCCTTCGAGCGCGCGGAGCAACGGGCGCCGCAGGAGGAATCGCTCGCCAAAGATCTCCCCCTCCAGTTCCCCCGGTCCCACGTTTTTCTCCTGGAGGCGAATGGCGAGGAGCTGCTTCGGATAGTTCCACTCGTACAAGGACGCATTCGCGTCCAAACCCTCGTAGCACTGGAGGCGGATCAGCTCGGCGCCCCGGGCGGCGGCCAGTACTTTCGCAATCTCGGTCTTGCCGCATCCCGGTTCGCCCTCCACGAGAAGGGGTCGCTCAAGCTTCGCCGCGAGGAAGATCGCGGTCGCGAGGGTCCGGTCCGTGACGTAGTCCTGGCGTCCCATCGCCTCGATTACGGAGTCGACGGAGTCCCACGCACCGAAAGCCATGGATTCAACCGCAACGGGTCTGAGGAGAGACGCAAACGCCCTCAAGGCGATATAACCTTTCCCAGCTCGGGCCGCGCGGAGATCCGGAACGGGCTCGATGGGGGACGAATCCTGCGGTCCTTAGGCGGCCCGGTCGTCACCGGCCGCGACGCGGCCCGCGGCGAGGGGGCGCGCGCCGCTCGCGGAACGGCGGCCGGTCCTCCTCGTACGACTCCTTCACCGGCGCGGCCTTGAGAATCCCGAGATAGAACTGGCGCGCGTTCTCTTCCGTGAACGGCATCTTGATCTGCGCGAGCTTCTGCCGCATCAGGTTCCGAAAGCGCGTTCGCTTCGTCGGGTGGTCGACGTTCCAGAGGCGGTCGAACTGCGTCTTCTTGGAGTCCGGCGGGTCCATTGCGGGGCGCAGCGGCGCCGTCTAGATAAGGGTTCGCGCTCGGAAAAAGAGAGGC
>Ga0209341_10002284_pt1 | contig 18244 bp, 18 predicted proteins | sample RifCSP13_2_FD_184020 | JGI IMG/M metagenome (GOLD analysis project Ga0209341, IMG submission 184020) | Soil microbial communities from Rifle, Colorado - Rifle CSP2_sed 13_2 (SPAdes) (version 2) | ecosystem: Environmental > Terrestrial > Deep subsurface > Rock core/Sediment | place: Rifle... | reverse complement strand
CGGGTCCGCGGAGGTGCGCGCGGCCCGGCGCAGCGGTGAGGAGTACCTGCTCGAGCGCGGCCTGTTCCGCCGCAAGAGCACCGGCGAGGTCGCCGACCTGGCATATCTCGAGTTCGCGTTCCCCTACTACTGGCGCTACGACGTGCTGCGCGCGCTCGACTACTTCCGCCGGTCGGGCGCGCACCCGGATCCCCGGATGGCGGAGGCCGTGGAGGTCGTGCGATCGAAGCGGCAGCCCGACGGCCGGTGGCTGCTCGACCGCATCCACCCGGGTCGCGTCCACTTCGACTTCGAGGGCGGCGTGGGGACGCCGAGCCGCTGGAACACCCTCCGCGCGCTCCGGGTGCTCGACTGGTGGGACGGCGCCGCCTGACGCGTCAGCCGCGGACGGCGAGCGCATCGCTCACCCAGCGCGCATAGGCGTCCCACGGATCGTCGACCCCCGCGCCCACCGTCGTGATGTGGTCGCGGAGCGCGTCGGAGAGCGCGAACCACTCCGACGTGCCGAGCCGGTCCGCCGCGAACTCGGCGTGACGACGCCGTTCGAGCGCCCGACCGCCGCGCTCGAACGCGAGCACCTCCTCGTGCCACAGCGCCGCGAAGCGGTGCCGCGGGTTGGCGGTCGTGCCGATCTTCACCCGCTCGCCGAGCCGCAGGGTGTACACGACATCGATGCGCGGCGGCGGGAGCTCGTCATCCACGACCTTGCCGACCCGGCACTCGCAGATCACCGGCCAGCCACCGGCGGGGATCACCGGGTCCAGGAACACCAGCACGCGGCCACCACAGCAACCTTCACCGGAGCGGATACAGACTGGACCGGGCCAGTCCAAACACCGACTCCCCGGCCGGAGTACCACCCTCCGAGACCTCCATATACCTGAACCGCGTCAACGTCCGGGTAGTACGCGACGCTGTAGACCATCGGAGTCTGCCCGTTGGTGGCCACGAGGCTCGGTCAGGGAGCAGCCAGTAGCTGGCGAGCGAATCCGAGAACAATCAATCGAGCGCAAATCGTGAAAGATGCTTGAAAAGGCTGATCAGCTGGCGACGCTGGTGCCGCCGGTTGTAAATCGAGTCACCAGCGGCCCAATTCGAATCGGAAGGTCAGACGCTCTTCGGCACCTTCCCGGTCAGGGTGAACATCCAACGCATCACCTTGTGGCCGGTATCAGCGGTCGGATCGAACATCAGCGGGCAGCCGCCGTCGATTACCTCGACCCCGTTCGCACGACCGTACTCGGCCGCGCTCTCCGACACGCTGCCGCCCCCGAATGCCCGGTGCATCCACACGTGCCGGATACCCAGCTCGACACATTCCTTCATGGTGACATCGGCGGTCTCGGGACGGGTGCCGATCACAACGGCGTCGACGCCACCGGGAATCGAGGCCAGGTCCGGAAAGCAGGGATCGCCTTCGACCTCTTGAGCGTTGGGGTTGACCGCGAACACCTTGTAGCCGCGCTCGCGCAGTCGCTGGTAGACGATGTTGCTGCCGTGCCCGGCCGGGTTGCGGGACACACCGGTGACCGCCACCCGGTCCTTGGCGAGGAAATCCGAGGCGGCTTCTCTGATGGTGGGCACTACCACCACCTCCTTCGTGAGCGGCGGGGCTCGCACCGCCGTGGTCCGAGCGTGTCCGGGCCTCGAACCGGCCCACCAGAGTCGAATGGACCATTGGGGTCGGTCTCGGCCGTCTCGAAGAGCCGGCGTGGATCCGAGCCCCCGAAAAGGTCCAAGGTCGGAGTGATTGCAGAGGTGTGCGAGCCCCGTCGCTCAGGCCCATGATCGGCTGGCCTTGGTGCGGAGGGCGATGGCAGTGACCGAGGAGATGATCACCACCGCCCCTGTCCACTGCATGATGGAGAGGTCGTCGCCCAGCAGTAGGTAGCCTGCTCCGACCCCGAACACGGGAATGAGGTTGATGGAGAGACCGGCGACCCAGGCTTCCATCCGTCGGAGGCCGGTCAGGTAGAACCAGAACGCCGCCGCGTAGTAGATGACGCCGGACCCGGCTGCGCTCATCCACGCTCCCGCACTCACTGCGGCGAGATCGATGGGATCCACCGCAATGCTCGCGGTGAGAAGGGACACAGCCCACACGAGCGCGCACCCCTGTTGAACCGTCACCACCGCCAGGGTCGAGTGATCGCCGGCCAGTTTCCCGGCCACCACTGTGTAGATGGCGCAGGAAGCCACCCCGCCCAAGGTGAGCAACACCCCACTCATCGAGCCGCCGCCGGATGGTCGACCGCTCACCATCAACATCACACCCCCGACCCCAGCAAGCGACAGGACCATGGCCGCAGGTTTCATCCGCTTGCCTAACACTGCCCATGCCAGCCCGATGATGAGGACCGGCTCCACCGCCCAGAGCAGCACCGACAGGCTGGCGGTGATCCGGGCCAGGCCGAGCAGACTCAGCGTGTAGGACACCCCGGGGTTCAACACTCCCAGCAACCCAATTCGAACCATGACCGGGGACCACTCGATCCTGACACGTTGGACCCCAAGCAGCACCAACAGCACCGCGACGCTGACGGTCAGCTGCACCGATAACAGCAACAACGGCGGAATCTGGGACACCGCCTGCTTGCTGACGGCGGTAGCCACCCCCCAACAGGCAGCGGCTGCCGCGAGCGACGCGGGATACCTCAGCGAGAACGATGAAGAGGGAGAAGACCAGGACATAGATGCGCTCCTTGACGAAGGACCAACCACTCAGAAGTCGACCAGCGTCGACTGGCAGGGTCCTCCTCGTCACACAGCGCATACCCGGGCACCCGGCGTCTCACGGAACCAAAGCTCGGGCTCTTCATCACCAGCCATCTTCCCACGGGTATGCCAACGCCACAACAGCAACAGGCGCCGAGACGAAGAGAGAGGCAGGGGCCACTCTTGTTCGACATTCACACTGCCCTCAACGGATTTCTGGTCACCGTATGGGAGTGCCGATCATCGCGAATGCCTGATAACGACTGGGGTGCTGACCCGAACGAGAAGGGCACTTGCGGGTTAGCGGGGTCGATAGACGTCGGCTTGGTGGTCGATATACAGCACTCGCACCGTCATGGTCTCGTGGACAATCTCGTAGACCACCCGGTAACCGCCAACCCTGGCCGAATGGAGCCCTTCCAGATCGCCACGCAGGGGTTTGCCAACTCGATGAGGGTTCTCACAAAGCGGACCGACGAGAAAGTCGAGCACGGCAACGGCGACTTTGGCCGGAACCCGGGCAATGGCTCGCCTGGCCGGGCCGGCCAGGATCAAGTTCCAGTGCGACGGCCTCACTTGGTCTGGGCACGCAACTGATCACGAAACGCTTCGAGTTCTTCTCTGGATGCAAAGTCGCCAGCTGCGATCGCGGCCCGCCCCTCAGCGATGGCTCGCATGGCAGCCGGATCAGAGAGGATGGCCAGGGTCTCCTCTATGGCTTCGAGATCATCTGCACTGACCAGCACCGCTACCGGTCGGCCGTTACGGGTCACCGTCACGCGTTCGTGGGTCGTCGCGATCTCCTCGACGATCTCGGAGAATCTGGCCTTGACCTCGGACAGGGAAAGCACCCTTGACATGACCAGAATTATAGTCTGAATGCAACAAGCAGCACAAGGCCCACCACTCTGAATCCCACCCGGTTAGATGCCGCGCTGTTGACCACGGGCCCCAACGAGGAGGCTACGAGGGGGTGGAGAGGATCCGAGCCAAGCATTTCCGACGCGGGTCTTCTCTCGGTGCTGCACGACCGTTACCTGAGAACCTGAGGCTCGGCGACCTGCGGCTTGGAGCCAGCTTCGTCTGATCAGCCCGCTAAACGGACGGATGAATAGCCAGTAGGCGCCAAACGTAACGCCGGGCCTGGCGGTCGGTGCCGAGCACCCGAGTTTTGAGTGGTCAGGAAAGTGCCATTGCGGGCCGGCCGGGCCAGAAGGTTCGCCGCGATCTTGATGAAGCCGGGCTCCGAGAACTGGGCTAATTCGACGGCATTTCCGCCGGATAGCTTCCACGACTGGTCGATTAGTCCGAAGGCGACCTCGCTCGCCTCCGCCTCTCCGAGCAAGCAAAACCCGAAGCTGAGTATTTGCTCGAACAACGGGATCGATCCGCTCACGCCTTTTCCGAACCGGGGCCGACCCACCAACCGCCCAGGCAGGTTGCGCAGTTCGATCAGGGTCCGCAGCAGCCGGATCTCGTCGGGGGGACTGTCTTGATCAGCGCGAGGGCTTGGGCTGGCGATACCGGCAGCCACATCCCGTACGACTCACACCAATGCCACTCCGGCATTGCCGCATCCAGCAAAGACACGCACCGCTCCTTTCAGGGCAACCCACCGCTGAGGCATCGAGTCGTCGAGAGGGTGGCGGCTCGCGCCCCTCATCTCCACCAGAGTACGGAGCCGATCGACTGGGTTATCACGATGAGTCCTTCGGACTGCGAGTCGTGCGTATGCTCGGCTGGTGATCGAGGTCCGGGTGGCGACCGCCGAGCGTTGGGATAACATCGTCGACCTCTTCCAACGCGCCGGCCCCCGTGGGGGAAGAACCCAAACGAGTGAGTGCTGGTGCCAGTTCTGGCACTTACGGGGCAAGGCGTATTGGTCGGGCGTCACTGCGGGCAACCGCCTGGGGCTCGAGAAACAGGTCCGGGAAAGCGGAGAACCGGGGTTGCTCGCATTTCTCGACGACGTGCCAGTTGGCTGGTGCAGGCTCGGGCCGCGGGAGAGCTTCGAGCGGCTCCAGCACTCACCCAGACTGGCCCGCGTCGACGATGAGGACGTTTGGTCGGTCGTCTGCTTCTACGTCCATCCTTCGGTGAAACGGAAGGGCGTCGCTTCGGCACTCCTCGAGAGCGCGATGAGCCAGGCCGCCGCCAAGGGCGCCCGAATTCTGGAGGGCTACCCCGTCGGAGAAGGCCACATGAACATTGACGCCTACACCGGCTATCTACCGATGTTCCTGGCCGCCGGGTTCGAATCGGTGCGCGACGCTGGCCGCCGCACGATCGTCCGTCGCCGGCTGACGTGAGTAGCTACCCGGATTCGGAGGCGCACTGTGAGCAGACGAGCTCGGCAGCCGGGGCAACGGGCCGCGGCAGGTGGCCTCTTCTGGGGTTGTGTTCACTCGGTGCGCTGGCGCTCGTTCCTCTCGGTCAGGTGTACGTCGGGTTTGGCGCAGTCGGGACCATCCTTGCCGCAGTCGCCGGAGCTATAGGAACGCGGATCCGAGACTGGCCGACGGTGAGGGTGGCAGCGATGACCCTGCTCATCGCCCTGACAGGTCTCATCGGTGTTCCGTTTGGCATATGGTTTGTGGTCGGCCTCATTTGGCTCGCTAGCCAACGGCTGCCGCAACTGGCGCCCGACACCGGCTGGCTCGCTCCCGGACGAGCCACACCGGTCGTGTGGTGGCTGGCGGGCATGGTTGTGGTGGCCGCCGGGATCGGGCTCACCCTCTGGGCCCGTTGGACCGACCAGTTCGGCGAATCGACCATCGAGCTGGTCGAGGCGGCACGACGCCTACCAGGTGCGGCTCTCGCCGTTTCGGTGATTGCCTTTGTTGTCGTTAACGCAACTTGCGAAGAGATCGCCTATCGGGGAATTGCCTTCGAGGCGGCCATTGCAGTCCTCCCGCCAATAGGTGCTGTGGCTGCTCAGGCCGTCGCATTCGCGACCCTTCATGTGGCGGGCTTCCCCGCTGGGCCTTTGGGCGTGGGTCTCGCTCTTGGATATGGGTTGGTGCTCGGCACGATTCGCCAGGTCACGGGCGGGCTGCGATTTCCTATCGTCGCCCACATGGCGGCCGATGCGACCATCGCGGTGCTGGTCATTGCGCTTCTCCTGCCTGGCTGAAAGACCAGCTCCTCTCTCCGAGCCTCCACCCGTGCGCCAGTCGTGCTGAGCCGACGGGGCAAGATGGGTGGAGACTGCCGTGGGTTGAGACGCGCAGAGCCACCTTGCTCGGCCTGGGCCACGACCGGCTATCAATGCGCCAAGGGTCAGACGCTCTTCGGCACCTTCCCGGTCAGGGTGAACATCCAACGCATCACCTTGTGGCCGGTATCAGCGGTCGGATCGAACATGAGCGGGCAGCCGCCGTCGATGACCTCAACGCCGTTCGCTCGACCGAGGCGGCCTCTCTGATGGTGGGCACTACCACCACCTCCCTTCGTGAACGGCGAGCACCGCGGTGGTCCGAGCGTGCCGGGCCTCGATCCGGCCCACCAGAGTCGAATGGACGATGGGGGTCGGTCTCGGCCGTGTCGAACCTGCGATGGCTAAAGGCCGGTGCCGAGCCCCGAAAACGTCGGCATGGGCGCCGACGCAGCCGAACACAGGCGAGTCCTACCCTTTACGACGGTGAGAGCTACAGCTACTGCTCGCGCCATGATCGTCTCGGTTGTGGGCTTGGCGACTGCCTGTGGCGGTGGGACCGGCGGGTTTCCTGAGGAGGCGCTGGCACTAGACCTCGCCGATCAAGCTGGCCTGTACGGGGCGGTGGCCGCCGAGATCGCCCGCCGGGCGCCCGAGAACGCAATGCTCTCGGGAACAGAGGCGCCCAGGCGATTCTTCGTGGTCGACAGGCCCACCGCCGACTTCGGTTCGCTCGACGAGAACCCCCTTCCCCGCTTCGACCAGGGGGTGCTGGATGCCATCGAGGCGGGCCTAGGAGGCGACGTCACGTTTATGAGCGACCGTCAGGACGGCCTCATCCGTGGCGCCTACGGGATTCCGATCACCACGGTGCCCGGAGACACTGGACCAGATAACACGACGGTGGAGGGGCCCATAGCCCCGGAAGGCTCGCTGCTCGTGACGTTCGGCCTTCCTTATTCGGCATGGGGCGGGGGTTTCACCGGTGGCGAGTGGCCGAGCGACGCCGACCTGTCTGTCGACCTCGTCGCGTCGGTTTACCAGAGTCCGTCCGTGTCCTGGTTTCACACGCCCGGGGTGGAGAAGCGGGATGGGGAGTGGCGGGTAGCGGGTTATCGCACCATGGGAACGGTGGCAAACACGACAGTGCCCCCCGACAGCTGAAGCGCAAACCCAACCGAGCGATGGCCCGGGACTGGGCACGGCCCGACGCTTCGTTCGTGGCGGAATCAGGCGGCGGAACTTCTTGTAGGCGCGGCCCGTTCCATTCCGTCCCAGCAGGCGAAGCGGTGCGCTTCCCTCAGCGTACGCGGTGGTCCCCGATCTTGCGTCGGGCTCAGGGCTCTTCGATGCCGGAAGCGATCGCCCGGCAGAACCGCCATCCCGCCGCTTCGTTGAACAGTTCGTCGATGGGTTTGGGCATGCTGCGCTGAGGGGAAAAGTCGACCTCCACGCCGTAGACAAGCTCCCGGAGAGGGAGACCCGAATACCCCTCGTCTCTGATTAGACGCGCTGGAATGCCATACGCCAGAACCACCAGCCGCAAATCCCACTCGCCGTCGGCCAACTCGGCCCAATCCGAAGCGTTCGGTCCTGGCGGCGGCCCTTGCCCAGGAGGTGCCGTGGTGGTGGTCGTCACGATGGCAAGCGACTCGAAGCGTGTCCTGAGGTCCGAAGCGGTGCGGGCGAACACTTGCATCGGATAGCCGTCGTCGAGTTCCGCGTACCCGGCCAACTCCACCTCCGGTGGGAAGAGCGGCATGAGCTCGTCAAGGAGGCGGAGGGGGATCGGCGGATCCAAGGCGGCGTGGACCCACAACGCGTCCCACGCCTTGTCCGGGTCGTCGACCAGCCCAAGTTGTTGCAGCACCGGACCGTACTCCGTCACCTTCTCAGCCAGCGGCACCCCCAACTGGCCTCGCAATTCTTGTCGAAGGTCCTCCATGAGCTCGTTGTATGCCGACAACCCAGGCAACGTCTCAGACGGGCCGTCCGGCCCTGGAGGAGCCGTCCCACAGGCATCCGCCAGCGCCGACGACTCCACCGCGGGGTCGCCCGCCGGTGACCCACAGGCCACCGCCGCCAAATACGCGCAGATCACCAACGATGCGCGCAACCGATTTCCCAGCAAGGTATGCACACGGGTCCACCCTACCCGCCGCTCCGATCGGGTTTTGGGGCCGATCACTCGGGGCGAGTGCCGGACAGTCGGATAGCAGCCAGCACCGCCAGGACCGCGGCCACTAGAAACCCGATGCCGATACTGAAGATGCTCACGACCCCGAGCAGGGTGAACAGCCCTGCCGCGGCGACCATGATTTTCCGGGCGATGCGCCGATCCTCGAACTGGGCCGCTGCCAACGCAGCAAGCGCGGCGATCAACATCAGAACGGCCCAGGGCAACACGTCAATGAGGGCTACGCCTCCCTGCGCCACGATCAGGGCGAGGTATGCCGCCAGCATGGCAAAGCCGACCACCGCAGTCCCAAAGGTCCATGGGCGGCTCAGCAGTCGAGAGTCCTTCGCCACCTTCCAGACTTTAAGTCCCGAATTCGACTGCGCCGGTCGCCCGATCCGGCGTGGTAACGCTCGCTCTCCGCGCCCGCCTGTGATCGGCCCAGCGCGGTCGGAACTCATTAGCTTTCTTTAGGGACGCCCACCCGCTCGGCCGGAGCCGAGAGCAGCGCTGCCGGCGACCGCGGCCGCCAAGACGAACGCTCCGATGCCGGTGAGGACGCCCGTGCCGATGGCAAAGCCAACCGCGAATATCAACGCGACCGCGATCGCCAACAGCCGCCCAACGACTCGAGTAGTCATCGGTGGTCGCTGGGCTGCCCCGAGCGAGAGGATCAGGAAGCCGTAAGGGATCGCCACAGCCATCAAGACATTGCCACCCATCATGGTGGCCGCGCCCGCGACGACCCAACCGCCACCGACACCCACCAGGTTTACAGGATCCCTGGGGGCGATCCATGCGGCGATCGGCGCAGCCATGAAGACGACCGCCAGAGCGATGGCTTGGCGAACGGATATACCAGTGGCGCCGTCGTCTGGTGCGATCCATCCGACGAGGATCAGTACGCCGATTGAGATCGCAAACCCGATCGCCGAGGCCACTCGGACACCGACGACCGACGGTCTCTTTTTTTCGGTCCGGGACTGGTTGAGAGGGGTGAGTATGCCTGCACCCTAAATCGGTGGGTGGAGACGCGCAGGACGTTCAAGCCGTCGGGCCTGTGTCGGTTTACCCACGGGTTTGGTGGGTGTTGACGCGCAAGACCTTCCAGTCGTCGGGTCTGTGTCGATTTACCCACGGCACCGGTGGGTTTAGACGCGCAGAGACACCGGCCGCCCAGCGCTGGGGGAGGGTCATAGGCCTCTGGTAACGGTTGTAGTGACCAGGCAAGCTCGGAGTACCCGTGAAAGCGGGTTGATGGAAGGAGGTGACAATGACGCTTCTCAAGGAAAAGGAGATGCCGAAGGTCGCTTCGCGAGCTGCCAGCTACACCTGGGAAATCACTCTCGGGTTCTTTGGGCTGGTAGCCGCCTTGGTCGGCGCGGTGATCTACTACGGCGATCCGACCGACACCCTCTCGGTGTTTGGTTGGGAATGGCAGTACGGATCCGTCGTGGTGGACTGGGCGTACGGCTTGCTGGTCGGTGCCGGCGTGGTTCTCGCCGCCGCATTCACTGCGGTGGCGGCCAGGCTGCACCGCCGCGACGCGGGCTGGACTGGTTCCGCCTCACTCGCCGGCGTCTTGGCGGTTGTCGCGTTCGCCGGTGCCATCACGGTCGCGCTGATCTGGATCATCTGATCGGATGATCCGACGGCCCCCCAGGTTGTCCCGTCAGGGCAACCTGGGTGGGGCCCCTTCGAACTAGTGCTTCTTCGTCTCCAAAGGCCTTTTTCCCCTTCCTCCCCCGCCCCTTTTTGACAACGATCGATGAAATCGGGAATCTGAGCCGCCTGGGTTCTCCCAGGGTGCGAGGATCAGTTCTCGATCGAGAGAGTGGGAGGTCGATGATGAAGCGCAAGCTCATAGTTTTGTTGGCGGTCAGTCTCGCCAGTGGGTTGCTCGTGGCCCCCACTGTGGGGGTTTCGGCCGCTCCTCCAGTCAAGCCCAGCGCGGAGAAAGTGATCTTGTTCAGCTCCGACGGCATGCGGCCCGACCTGATGGAGCGCTACGCCGCCGAAGGGGCGATGCCCACCTATCAGGACCTGATCAACACCGGGGTGACGGGCGCCAACGGGCTCATTCAGGCCTTTCCACCCAATACCGGGGTCGGTTGGGCGACGCTCGCCACCGGCACCTACCCATCCGAACACGGTTCCACCAACAACACCTTCTTCCGCCAGGGCGAGAGCAACTTCAACAACCGAAGCTCGTTCGCCGACAACGCCATACTTCAGGCCGACACCATCGCCCAGGCGGCCGAGCGCGACGGTAAGACCGTGGTAGCGATGGAATGGGTAGCGGCCCGGAGCTACTCACCGGCCCTGCAAGGTCCGGTGGTCGACTTCCGCAGCTTCTTCTCCGGCCGGGGCGTCCTGCTCAACTACGACCTGCCCGGTCAGCCGGCCGGGGCCAATGCCTTCGGCGTGTCGTACCAGCGGGTCGACCTCGATCCGGCCGCCGGGTGGACCAACGTTCCCACCTCCTACTCACCGGCGATGCAGGAGACCCTTACCAACGCGACGACCTTCGCGGCCCAAAACCCGACCCGCCTCTACGACCTCTATATCTACGACTCGACCAACGACACCGCAATCAACTACGACGGCGTGCTGGTGGTGCCCTCCGGAGCGGGCAAGATCGGCTCCGCCGCGGTCGCCGATCTGTCCGAGGACGAGTGGGCCGACGTGAAGGTGACCCTCGTCGGAGCCCGCGCCGGGCAAACGGCCGGGTTCTACCTGAAGGTCATCGATCTGTCCGACGACCTGTCCCAGTTCCGCGTCTACTTCACCTCGGTGGCAAGGGCCAACGCCACCTACAACGGCTGCACCTACGCGTCTGGCTGCGCCGCGCCTCTCGGTTTCGAAGAGACCCTCAACCGTGACTTTCCTTCCTCGACCGCAGCGGACTTCTCGCCGCTCGAGGCCGGCATCGTCGACGAAGACACCTACGTCGAGCAAGGTCTCATGTGGAAGGACGCCCACTGGGCATATCTGGAGTACATCTTCAATGACCTGGGAGTGGAGGCAGACCTGCTGATGGTCGGCAACCCGGTCACCGACGAGTTCGCCCACCAGTTCATGGCCTTGTTCACGCCCACCGATATGGACGGCGACCCCAACCCGTACTACGACGACGCCACCAACGACAACATACCCGACGGCCGCCTGGCCATCCGGGAGGGTTACGTCAGGGCCGCCTACGAAGAGGCGGACGGCACATTGGGACTGGCCCGCCAGCTCATGGGCGACGACACCACCGTGTTCGCCAGCTCCGATCACGGGTTCGCCCCCCAGTGGTTTGCCGTCAACTCGAGCAAGATCTTGGCCAACCTCGGAATGGGCGCCGAGCAGACCAGCAACTGCCGGGCAGCCACCGGGGCGATCGCCAAGGAGTGCCACGCCGGTGGAGCGGTACAGATCTATATCAACCCGACCCTCCCGACCGGCATGACCTATGCCGCGGTGCGGCAGCAAATCGTCGCCGCTTTCACCGGCCTCACCGACCCGGCCAATCCCGGTAAGCAGGTCGTCGACGCAGTGTTCCTCAAGGAGCAACTGCGAGACGTCGACGGATCCGACTCCCTCCATCCCAACCGTTCGGGTGACGTCGTGGTGGTGTTCCGGCCCCCGTATCAGTCGGATGCCACCACGCCCGGGCAGGTTTTCGCCTTCTCGCAGTTCTTCGGCCAGCACGGTTATCTGCCCGACCTGGTCGATCTCGAGCACAACGTCAACATGCACGGTGTGTTCTTGGCGGCCGGTCCAGGTATCCGCCACCAGGACCCGGTGGCGGGGATTCGTGCCATCGACGTGGCCCCCACCATCTCGTTCCTGATGGGATTCCCAGGGCCGCAGAACGCCCGGGGCCGCATCCTCTACAATCTCTTCCCGTCCCCCGGTCGGATCAAGGAGGCCACCATCCTCCAGATCAGCGACTGGCACGGACAGTTGACACCGCTGGCGGAAACAGCCGACAGCTTCTTGGCGCCGACATTCTCAATTGGCGGATCTGCGTTTTTGAAGCCCTGGTTCGACTGGTACCGGGCTGAAGCGCTGGGCGGTTCGATCACGGTGGCCGGGGGCGACTCGGTGGGTGCGACGCCGCCGATCTCCAACTTCTTTGGCGACACACCCGCCATCGAAGCCCTGAACATGATGGGGTTGTCGATCGACGGGCTCGGCAACCACAACTTCGACCGCGGCCAGGCCTATCTGCGAAGCATCCTGATCCCACTGGCCGATTTCCCGTATGTGTCGGCCAACCTGCTGAACCCCGTCACCGGCAAGACACCAGCCGAATGGAAGCCAAGCCACGTTTTCGACGGCACGTTTGACGGGTTCAAACTGGCAGTGGTCGGGTTCTCGAACGAGGACCTGACCAGCCTGATCTTCCCCGGCAACCTCGACCCCTTCGTGGTCGCCGATCAGGTGGCCACGGTGCAGGCGGAGGTGAACCGGTTGCGCGCCAAGACCAAGCCCGGCGTGATTATCGCCCTCGGCCATGAAGGCGCCACTGCCGGAACGTTCAACGATCCGACCGGACCGTTGCCCGACCTCGCCGATGCCCTCACAGGTGTGAGCGCCGTACTCGGCGACCACTCCGACTTCCAGACCATCGACGTTCGCCCCAACGGCACCCTGATAACAGAGAACCTGAGCAGGGGAACACGGTTCACCCGTATCCGGATCGCGGTCGACACCAGCACCAAGTCGGTCGTCTACATGACGGCGGACTGGCACAAGCCCTGGGACATCGGGGTGACCCCCGATGCTGGGATCCAGTCGTTCATCGACGGGCTGAACGCCCAACTGACTCCGATCTTCTCGACCGTGATCGGCAACTCGACGCGGTTCATCCCGCGGGCGGATGCCTGCGGGCAGTCGGCCGGTAGAACCTGCGAGTCGTTGGTCGGGAACGTCACCACCGACGCCATGCGCACCACCTACGACACCGACTTCGCCATCACCAACTCGGGGGGTCTGCGGACGGACCTGACCTGTCCGACTACCGACACCACGTCGGACTTCTGTCCGTCGTACGTCCCGCCGCCCTACCCGATCACCAGAGGGCAAGTGCTGGCGGTGCTGCCGTTTGGGAATGTGGTTTCGACGGTGGAAATCGACGGCGCCGAACTGAAGATGTTCCTGGAGAACGGGGTATTTTCGATGCCGGCCGCCAACGGTCGGTTCCCGCAGGTGTCGGGGTTGTGCTTCACGTACAACATCTCGGCACCTGCCGGCAGCCGGGTGACCGGAGCGGTTCGACAAGCGACCGACGGCTCCTGCACCGGTGCGGCCATTGACCTCACGGCCGGCTCCATGTATACCCTGGCCATCAACGACTTCATGTCCGAGGGAGGCGACGGATACCCGGTGGTGGTGTCGAGAGCGACGACCCAGGACATCATGGACGAGGTGCTGGCCGACTACATCGTCGCCAATACACCGATCAGCCCTGTAATCGGGGGAAGGATCGTCTGCACGACCGGGGGCAGCCCGGCGTGTCCGGTGGTGACGCCGTAAGACGAGATAGCCGAAACGAAAGTCCGGGCCCGCCGACGGCGGGCCCGGACCTTCAATCCGTCAGGCCATAACGTCAGGCCAGAACGGCGCGTCGTTCGATCTTGTCCCACGCCGCTTCCATGAGCTCGGACTCAAGCTTCCGCAAGGCCCGGGCGACGGCGAGCTCTTCGCCGATCAGCGGCTTCTGTGGGTCGGAAGGGTTACGACGGGCCTGTCCGATCGATTCGAAATGCTCGCCCCGCAGGTCGAGCACGGCTGTGGCCCGAGTCTCCCGCTCATCCTCGACAACGTGGATCGAGAGGGTGATGTCCTTTTCCATCCACCGCCTCCTTTCACCGATCTGGAATTCCCTTCGCCAATGGAATTTCGCCTCTGGGCAATCGTGAGCGATTCGGTCTTCCGGCCGTAGGGCCCAAAGCCACCTTCGGCACGGTGCACTGGCGTCAGACCGATGGGGCCAGGTCCTAGAGGGCCCACAGAACGACGGCCAGAAGAAGCACCCCGGTGCTGATAGTCAACACCCTGACGGGTGTGAGTTTGCCGGGAAACCTGGCCGCCACCAGGGGTTCGACCAAGGCGACCGCGGCCAGCAACACCCCGAGCGCCGAACCAACCACCAGCACGGTTGCCAAGAGGTTGCGGAGGAATATCGCCAGCAGCAGGAACAAGACCGCCGCGCCACCGACCCACTTCTGCTTGGACCGCGTCAGCGCCAGCTGTTTCAGCTCGCGGTAACTCTTCTTAGGAGCCTCAACCTCAGCCTCGGGCTCAGGCTCGTTGGTGTTGCCCATCAGACCGACGGCAGTGGCAAAGCCGATCGGGTCGTCTGCCTTGAAGACCAACTCCTCGCCTTCGGCTCCGATATGAAACCCGTCGGTCCGCCGAGCGATGTCGAGTTCCCCGAAGGGCCAATTGCCGAGTTCGTGGGCCCCGGTGCGAACGGCAACGGATCCGTCGCTGACCGCCACCTCGCCGATCACGGCGGGGCTGGCGTCACCGACCAAGTGCAATGAACCCTGGAATTTGGTCATAAAAGAGTCCCCTTGTCGCCACAGGCTAAACGGTGGCGGTCCCGATTAGAAGCCCCGATTCGGCAACGGGCACCGGGACCGCGCCGGGAAGGTTGGGGAGTGCGACCCCTCCACCCCGAGCACCCAACCGGGGATCCCCCCGATTCCACCCAGGGCCTTCCTGGCCGATCCTTTGGAATCATCAACCAAGGAAAGGCAATGTCGGTTCGCCAAGAACAAAGCGGCGAGGTAGGCAAGAATCTAGCCAGATTGGGGCTTGGGCTACTGCTCCTCGGCCTGGTCTTCCTTTTCCGCCATTCCATCGAGCAGGGTTGGATCGGCCCTGAGGCCCGCATCGCCCTCGGCGGGTTGATCGGTCTGGTGATGGTGGCGACCGGGGCGCTCGTCCCGCATCGCCCGGTCTTCGCCCGGCTCCTGCAGGGAGGAGGGGTGGCCGCCCTCTACCTGACGGCCTTCGCCTCACACCGCGTCTACGGGATGCTTGGAACCACCACGGCCTTGGTCGTCCTGGCGGCGATCTCGAGTTTGGGGGTGGGTCTGGCCTTACGCGAGCAGGAGGAATCCCTGGCCGTGGTCGGTTTGCTCGGGGCACTCGCTGCTCCCGGCCTAATTGGTGGCCGAATCGAGGGACCACTGGGCGATGTTGCCTACATCGGCTTGGTAATGCTGCTGGGCGCCGGCCTGTACTGGTTTAGACCTTGGTACGCCACCCTCCTCACGGCCGCGGTGGGAGGCTGGTCGCTGCTCGCCTGGCAGGTGTGGGAGTCGACCACCAACCAAGCGGTCATCTTCGGGGTGGTCAACGGTTATCTCGCCACCTTCTTGGTACCCGTGGTGGTCTCCTGCCGGCGAACCGACCAGTCACGTCCGGCGGTCTCGGCCGCGGTGCTGGCCTCAGCGGTCGTGCCGGTCGTCTCCGTCGTTCTGATGGTGGCGGGGACCGATTTCGACCATCGTCATCTGGGACTGGTGGCACTGAGTCTGGCGGCAATCCATCTGGCCCTCCGGCCAGGAATCCCTCGACTGGGTGGTGCCGCCGCCGTCGCCGATACTCAGTTGATCCCGGCCGTGACCCTGGCCGGCTTCGCGGCCGTCCTGACACTCGAAGGCGACATACTGCAGCTCGCCCTGGCGAGCCTCGGCATCGGCATGGTGGTGGGGGGAAGCCGAACTCGTCTCGAACCGCTGACGGTCCTCGGCCACATGCTCTACATCGTGAGCGCCGCGATACTCCTGGCCGCCACCCTGGGTACGGCTCCCTCTGCGCCGCCCATCGTGAACGAACCGGCCTTGGTCAGACTGGCGGTGCTGTCACTAGCGGCCGCCGCCGGCTGGCTGATAGCAGGCGGCGATGATCTCGATCAGACGATGGCCAAGGCTTATCGAGCAACCGCATACGTGGGGCTGCTCGGTTGGTTCGGACACGAGTTCAGCGTTCTCGCCAATGGCCAGGGCTACGTGACTATCGCTTGGGGGGCGGTCGCAATCGTCACCACCATCGCCGGCCGCACCAGCGGTCGACCTGGTCTGATGCGAGCTGGGCTCGCGACGCTACTCGTGGCGGTCGGGAAGCTGTTCATCGTCGACCTCGCCATCGTCGATCCGATCTGGAGGATCCTCCTCTTTATCGGCTTCGGCGCTGGGCTGCTGGCCGTCGCCTTCTGGCTCAACAGCGACACGGAAGAGAAGAAGAACCGACCATTGCTGCCTAGTGCGCCGTCTGGTAAATAGTCGTGGGGTCTCGTGCTATTTCCCAGACAGAGCACTAGCCGCGAAAGGCCTGAATGCCGGTGATGGCGTGGCCCATGATGAGAGTGTGAATCTCGTTGGTGCCCTCGTAGGTGTAGACAGACTCAAGATTGGTCATGTGCCGCATGACCGGGTACTCCAAGGTGATGCCGTTGGCGCCGAGCACCGATCGGGCCAGCGCCGCCACCGTGCGGGCATTGCGGACGTTGTCGAACTTGCCGAAACTCACCTGTTCGGGGGTCAGCTTGCCGGCGTCCTTGAGACGTCCGAGATGGAGAGCCAGGAGAGTGCCGCGCTGCACCGTGACCATCATCTCCACCAATTTCTGCTGAGTGAGCTGAAACGAGGCGATCGGCACGCCGAACTGGTGGCGCGTGCCGGCGTAGTCGAGGGCGGCCTCATAACAGGCCCGGGCCGATCCGATGGCGCCAAAGGCGATACCGAACCGGGCCTCGTTGAGGCAGGAGAGCGGCCCGCGCATGGTGTGAACGCCCGGAAGCCGCAAGGAGTCCGGAAGCCGCACCTCGTCGAGGACGAGCTCCGAGGTGATGGAGGCGCGCAGGCTCACCTTCTTGTGGATGTCGTTGGCCTTGAACCCCTTGGCGTCGGTGGGGACGATGAACCCGCCGTAGCCGTCGTCGGTGCGGGCCCACACGATGGCGACGTCGGCGATCCCTCCGTTGGTGATCCACATCTTGGTGCCCGAGAGGACCCAGTCCTTCCCGTCGCGCCGGGCCGTCGTACGCATGCCCGCCGGATCGCTCCCCGAATCTGCTTCGGTGAGCCCGAAGCAGCCGATCACCTCACCGGCAGCCATGCGGGGCAGCCAGTCTTGTTTCTGCTGCTCGGAACCGAATTCCCAGATCGGGAACATGGCCAGCGAACCTTGCACGGACACGAAACTGCGGGCGCCGGCGTCACCGGCTTCGAGCTCTAGACAGGCCAGACCGTAGGCCGTGGAACTTGTCCCGGCGCAGCCGTACCCCTCGAGGTGCATGCCCAACAGACCGAGCGCCCCCATCTCCTTGCCCAACTCCTTGGGAAAGGTCCCCTCTTCGTACCAATCGGCCACGTCGGGGAGGATGCGGTCTGCGACGAACCGGCGAACGGTGTCGCGAAGCAGGCGTTCCTCCTCGGATAGCAGGCCGTCGAGAGCGAGGAAGTCGCGGGGGTCGGGAGTCATGGGTCGTCTCTCTGTTCGGAGGGCTTAAGTATGGCTCAACGGCTACTCGGAGTGAACATCCGACAATCCGGCCCGAGGGGTGGCGCGTACGACCGCCGGTTCGGGGGTTCTCCCTACACTCGGTGTCATTGGAGTGGCTTAAGTCGGACCTCGATCATCGCAAGTTGGGGCTGACCGACGGCCAGATGGTCGACATGTATCGCGTGATGCTGGCTGCCCGGCGCATGGACGACCGCATGTTCGCCCTCAACCGCCAGGGTCGCGCTGCCTTTGTGGTGGGTTCGTCGGGGCACGAGGCGGTGCAGGTGGCTTCGGTGTTCGCCCTCGATCCCAAGGTCGACTGGCACCTCCCCTACTACCGGGACATGGGGGTGGCCCTGGCGTGGGGGTTCACCCCCCTCCAGATCTTCCTGGCGGTCTTCGCCAAGCGCGACGACCCGCTTTCCGGTGGCCGCCAACTCCCCAACCACTGGTCCGACCCCTCCCGCCAGGTGTTCACGCAGTCGTCGTGCATAGCAACCCAGTACCCACACGCCGTCGGCATCGCCTCGGCCCTCGCCCGGGACGGACGCCCGGGTGTGGTGGTAGTGACGGGCGGGGAAGGCTCCACCTCGGAGGGCGACTGGCATGAGGCGATGAACTTCGCCGGCATCCATCGACTCCCCGTCATCTTCCTGATCGAGAACAACCACTACGCCATATCAGTGCCGTTG
>Ga0209341_10002283_pt1 | contig 18247 bp, 17 predicted proteins | sample RifCSP13_2_FD_184020 | JGI IMG/M metagenome (GOLD analysis project Ga0209341, IMG submission 184020) | Soil microbial communities from Rifle, Colorado - Rifle CSP2_sed 13_2 (SPAdes) (version 2) | ecosystem: Environmental > Terrestrial > Deep subsurface > Rock core/Sediment | place: Rifle... | reverse complement strand
TTTCTTTTTCAAGCTTTAATACTTCTCCCAAAATATCTGTAGGCGAGTCGTGATTCACAGCTTCTGTATTTATCGGGCGATAACGGCCTGTGGACAGGTTGTAATCATTGGCTTTAATGTCTTCGATGGAGGCAAACCACCATTTTTCTGTCCAGGGTACGCCATCTTTTCTCTTTTTCCATTTCTTCAGGCATTGTTCCTGATTCTTGTAGGCAGCCACCAGTTCGGGCAGATCGTCTGCTTCAATCGGCGTGCTGTGTTGAGCATCCAGTGCGTAACCATCATTATTAGCATGCAGGAACATCACCTGTTTTGTCGTGCCGCCTTTGCTGAATAACAGCACCGAAGTTTTCACCCCGGCATAAGGCTGGAACACGCCACCGGGTAATGAGAGGACAGCATTTACCGTATTATTTTCCAGAAGCTGCCGACGTAATTCCTTGTGTGCTCCGGTTGAACCAAACAATGCGCCTTCCGGCACAATCAAAGCACAGCGGCCATCTTTCTTCAGATTGTCCAGCATGTATTTAATGAATAACAACTCGGTGGCAGTTGTGGTACCGATTTTTACATCGTCTACAATGCGGTCTTTATCAACGCGACCGGAGAAAGGAGGATTTGCCAGAATTACTTTATAACCATCTCTGGGTAATCCCAGATCAGCTTTTTGTTGTGCATCCAGTGCAGTAGTCAATACATTACGACGACGGATGGAAACATGTGGAAGACCGCGCAGGGTCAGGTTCATGGTAGCAAGATGCACCATCTTGGGATCAACATCATTGCCGTAAAAGGTTTTGCGGCCCAGTATTTCCCATTTGGCAGCAGACAGCCGGTCGCCATGCCCGCGTTTCAGTTTTTTACCATCCAGTTCTACCTCTTCGATGGCATTCTCTGAGGAATTATTCAGGCGAATGTGATCATAAGCAGCCACCAAAAAACCTGCAGTACCCGCAGCCGGGTCATAAACGGTTTCACCAATCTGCGGATCGATCATTCGCACAATTGCACGAATGATGTGCCGTGGTGTGCGGAACTGGCCGAGTTCACCCGCCTGGCTGATTTGTTTCAATACATATTCAAACAGATCGCCTTTGGTATCGGCATCGGCCTGATCAAGTCGCAAATCATCAATGAGGTTAATGACCTGTGCCAGTACAGTAGGATCATCAATACCCAGACGTGCACCATCCATGAAATTGACAGCCCCATTGGCGGCAACTTCAGAATGAAAGGCAAAGACTTCATCACGTACAAAACGTACCAATTGTTCACCACTCATTACTTTCCATGTTGACCAGCGCAATTGATCCTTGCTGATGGATTTTTGACCTTCCTTGGGTGCGTTTTGAGGATTTTTCAATTGCCAGCGGCCTTCATAAATACTTTCGTGTTTTTGTTTGGTGATTCTGGCGCGGCTCAGGTTTTCCCTGTCGCGGCCTTCACTCAAATAAAAATAAAACAGGAAGGCGAGTTGTTCCGCATTATTCATCGGATCGGGATAACCACCGCCGTAGAGGTAATTACGGATCTGATCGAGTTTCTGGCGTAATTCAGGCGTTAAAGGCATTTTTTTGTTCTTATAGGTTGGTGTGTTTTTCTGAAGCTGTTCCGTTTTCTTCGTCCGTGAAGACATCGTTATTCATCTTGTCCAGTATTTTTACCAGTTGTTCTTCGTTGCCGAAAGTTTGTATGGCACGTTGCATGCCGCCGATATTCGTGAAGGGCAGTACAGTAAAATAATCAATCGTGAATTCTTCCAGTATATCCGCATTTGCCTTGATATATTCACCGACGGTATGCAGCAGGCGTTTCATGTCCGAATGTAGGTTTGCTTCATTATTTATCCATGCTTCAAAGCGTGCACCGAGCAAGGTAGCGCGTTGTTCATTAGTATCAATGAATACATAATTACCATTCTCATCAATGGTGACCCATTCGCGCGTGGTGGGATCAATATGATCATCGACGTCCAGCGTGAGCAAGGTTTTGGGTGGTCCGGGGCGGTGTGGTTTGGATTCATGTACGATACCGCCTTCTGGTATGGTTTCATCATCATCGTGCAAATCTGTGACGCCGACAAAATCGAACATGGTAAACAATGACTTGCCGGGCGCTTTACGTGTGCCTCGGCCACGCATCTGGCGGTATAACACTACCGATTTGGTGTAGCGTGCCATAATCAGATTAACTACTTCTGGTGCATCGAAGCCGGTATCCAGCATATTGACCGAAACCAGTACCTGTGGAAACTTCTCTTTCTTGAAGCGTTTGATTTTCGTTGCTGCATCTATGGTATCGTCTTTCCCAAATCCGGAAACCACGAAATCAGCATATCTGACTTCGGGCGAAGGTTTTTCGTGGGCAAATGCCTGATCCAGCATCTGGGCAAGAGTTTCCGCATGTCGTTTGGTCACTGCAAAAACAATCGTTTTGCCAATGAGTGGTTTACGTAAGCGCCGGGATTTATCAAAAAAACCGTTTTCCATAACATCTTTATATTCACGCACAATAGCGCGGTTACGTTCGGGGATGGTGAACTTGCGTTCTAGGGAATTGGGATCAACCTTGATGCTATCGGTATTCGCAAACAGCACTTCGAATTCAGCTTTTTCTTCTGGCTTCATCGCTGTCCAGTCAAGTTCATTTTTTTTAACTTCAAAACCGCCTTCCGCAGCGGTCTTTACAGTTTTAGCTTTGTATATCTGGTAAGGCACCAGATAACCGGAGTTGGTGGCTTCTACAAGGGAATATGTAAATGTGGGTTTATCGACTTCAAAGAATCGCAATGTATCATGGACAAACAATTTATCCTCTTCATCGCCGGTTTCAATTCCACTGCTGAAGGGAGTGGCTGTCAGGCCAACCTGAATGCCATCGAAATATTTCAGAATGCCGCTCCATTTACCATAAATGCTGCGATGACATTCATCCGTGATGACCAGATCAAAATAACCCGGTGAATAATCCCGGTATATATTAATCATGCTTTGCAGAGTGGTGATGGTGATCCGCTTTTCATCCTGGAAGCGCCTGCCGGAGCGTAAAACATAACATGGATAATCAGATAGGTGGTCGTTAAAAGCATCTTCTGTTTGTTTTGCCAAAGTGATGCGATCCACCAGAAACAGTACCCGTGTTACTGCATTGGCCTCAAAAAGACGTTTGATAAATGCAATGGACATGCGGGTTTTGCCGGTGCCGGTTGCCATTTCAACCAGCATCTTGCGTCGGCCTGCGTTGATTTCCCTGCAGAGAACATCGATACAATCTTTTTGGTAATCCCGTTCAACGATCTTCTTGTCAATGGGTTTGGATAGGGGATCAACACGTAATTTACGGCTTGCAATGCGGCGTTCCAGATCGGTTTGTTTGAAAAAGCCATCTACGGGATGGGGGTAGGCTTCATTTCTATAGTCCCAGAACAGGATTTCCCTGTTATTCGCAAGAAAGACATAAGGAACATCATCCAATTGAGCTGCATATTTACTCCCTTGTTCAGCGGCTTCCTGAAGGTTTATTGCCGCCCGTTTGGCCTCAATAACCGCCATAGCACGCCCATGCCGATCGCACAACACATAATCCGCACGTGTACCATCCGGCAAAGTGTATTCATACCGGACACTTTGACCATCCGACAGATTCCATCCCACCTCCTTGAGACGTGAGTCGATATTGATTCTGGAAAAAGCTTCGTTACTGGTCATCAGTTCTTGTAATTTAAGCCGTTTATGTAAGCAGTAAGTAATGCATTATTTCTTTCAAATTCCTGTTCGATGTCTTCACACATTTCCTCAACCAGAATTTCAGGCTGATTGAATATATCTGAAAGCTTATTTGCTGTGGCCTGAGTTGCAATGTCCTTTGTATGTTTGCCTAATAAGAATGCGCTGCTGGAAGTGATGTCCCAGTCGTATTGTTCCATGATGTCGGGATATTCATATATCTCTTCCACAACGTCCGGTATTTCTTCATAAGATTTGAGCAAAAATAACAGGTCTTTCGCATCCTTGCTGCGGAGATCAGTGTCTCTATCCATCCATGCGACGATTTTAAGCAAAGATAGGCCAGGCGGCATGGCAACAGGAATGTCCATTTCCGGTTTGTCCTGTAAACGAACCTGGACAGAATTTTCCAGTGCTTCCGTAAACCCGAGTACATTCATGGTGACTTTGCCTTCTGGTGGCCATGTGATATTTGCGTTTTCATCTTCAATGCTACCAAATGGAACGATATCAACAATTTTATTATGAGGGCTAATCAGTCTATGGGTTGACCTGGTTTCGGTAAAGCCAGCTTTTATCAGCGCATCTCTTAGCAGATTAAATGAATTCCAGTCAGATATCTGTATACCAAAATCGATATCTGCTGTTGCACGTTTTATTCTTGCTCCGTAACCATAATGCAGCACCAGATCACGGGCAGATGCACCAACTACCAGAAACGGTATATCCAGTTCTGTTGCAGCATTCTTTACTGCGGCATATATCGCCAGTGATTCTTGATCAATCTTCCCGGATATATTGAGTAAGGTATTGTTCATGAATCATCCTTGCTGTTTCAAGATTTCTGGCATCACCGGTGGCAATCAGGTCTGCGTATGCCAGCACCGGGTGCACCAGGCCATTATAGTTTTCCTCTTTTTGCCAGAAGGGCTTGTAAATTTTTACTCTGGTGCCTTTGTGTTCAGCTTTATATAGCCGGGCCTCGGCAATGAATTTATTTATGTTTCCTTCAGGTAAATATACCGTAGCAATTTCCGGCTTCAGGTATTTGGTATATTTCGCGCCTGCAATTTCACCCCCCCAGTAAGCGTTATATTTTTCAATATTGAAATTTTTCCACCAGTCGTGGTTGTCTGTTTTGTATTCGCCGATTAACAGTTTGGGGAGCAGTCTTTCAGGAAAGGTTTCTACCCAACGGTTAAGTAGTTTCTGGTAGTGGGCCAGTCTGCGGTTGCGTTTATTCCCACGGTCAATAATAAATCCGGCTTCTTTCAGATCATAGACAACCCATCCCACTGTGCCCAGCGCGACATCTGCTGTTTCTGCAATTTGCCGGTAGGGTGCATTCACAAGTTCAGGATTGCATAGAAAAGCATAGACGACTTTCAACCCGGTTTGAGCGAATGCTCTGGTTTTTTCTTCTTTCTTTTGAATTTCGATGTGTGGCTGACGGTTTCCTTTAATAAAAATGTAAAGCGGCATAGCCTTGATATAGGCATTGCCCGCTGTATCAATAAACTGGATATCTTCTTTTTTCAGGCGTTCTGCCATGTTTGGATTCACATAATCCGCAACCAGAATCCCGCGCATAGGCAGACGTTTGATTTGTGTTACTACTGCGCCAAAATTGATGTGCTGGGCCCATTGCTTGATTTCCGCTGCGAACTGCAGAGGTTCGTATCCCTCAATGCACAGGATTGCGTCGATACCGAATTGCTGATCCTTTTTCTCAAGCTCGATTATTTCGAGGCGCAAACCGGTCTCGCGATAAATGGCGTTTATCGCTTTTTCGAGTACTTCTTGTTGGTTATTTGGCAGCATGTTTGTTCATTTTTTAATAATGTACATTATTAATGAACATAAATAAATAATGTACAAAATACATAAAAATATATATTAATTAGCAATACGTACATAATTATAGACTGTTCATTATTAATGAACAACTTAATTTTATATACAATTTGGTGAGGTATAACTAATGTGCAATGTTGCGCATTAAATATCTATTTGATTTTTAATAAAAAATTTAGCAAATCTGTAAACATTTGGGCTTAAACCCATGGAAGTTTATCGTTTATCGTTGCACCTTAATTTCGATAGATGGTTTATTAAGCCATCCACGAGAAATACCATGCAAAATGTATGATCTGGAAAAAAACCGGTAAATAATCCTCAGAAACCTTCTGTCAGTTTATCCTCCGCTACGTAGTCCTTGTAGTTCTGTATAAACTCCTCGATCTCGTTAATGTCCACATAACCCGGCCAGCGGGCCAGCACCCGGCCATCCGGGTGATAAATGGCCATGAGCGGAATGGCGACCAGCCAGTTGCCGATGATTTCGGAAGCAGATTCAATATCAGCGAGGAAGAGGGGATAGTGGATGGGGGTATGTTTCAAGAAGTCATTAATAATATCCAGCTTGCCGTAACCAAAACTCGGGAAGTCGATTGTCAGTCCGAGCAGTTGCACATCATCTGCATGCTTTTTCCGGAAGGCTTCGATTTCGGGTAACTCTTTTACACAAGCCGTGCAGGTTGGACTCCACACATTAACCAATACCCATTTGCCTTTGCCGATATAATCGGACATCGGTTGGGTCACGCCATCGATTCGTACCAGTTCCGTACCGGGGGCCTTGGCACTCACAGACGATGAAACACACAATAACAGGGCGATCAGGAGGTAGTGCAGCGGGGCTTTTTGTATTTGCAGGTGCATGTTGTCATTTTAACCGGATTATTTATGTAAATCTTGGATTGATGCTTGGGGGAAAAGTGCGTAAATGGTTGCCAGTCCTGAAATCTGTCAACTGTCATTTCGAAGAAGCTGTGCGACTGAGAAATCTTGCCGTTATTCTCTTGGAGAAAGATTCCTCACGTTCGTTCGGAATGACAAACGGGGATAGTGGAATTTATATTTGATGCAGGACGTTCGCCGCTATACCCGCTACAATAGCCGCCCATGTCGGGTAATTCCTTCGGAAAATTATTTACGGTCACAACCTGTGGCGAAAGCCATGGGCCTGCTTATGCCTGTGTTGTGGATGGATGTCCGCCAGGCCTGGCCTTGACAGAGGCCGATCTGCAAAAGGACCTGGATCGCAGGAGGCCCGGAAAATCACGGCATGTCACGCAGCGCAGGGAGTCGGACACGGTAAAAATTCTCTCGGGTGTGTTTGAAGGTGTAACCACCGGCACACCGATCGGACTCTTGATTGAAAATGAGGACCAGAAGTCCAAGGACTATTTCAAGATCAAGGACCTGTTCCGTCCCGGTCATGCCGATTACACCTATCAGCAAAAGTATGGAATGCGTGATTTCCGTGGCGGTGGCCGTGCCTCTGCGCGCGAGACCTGCATGCGGGTTGCTGCGGGTGGTATAGCCAAAAAATATCTCCATGAAAAATACGGCATCATCATTCGCGGTTATCTGGCACAACTGGGGCCGATTAAAATTGAACTGAAGGACTGGCATGAAGTGGACAACAATCCGTTCTTCTGTCCGGACGTCACACGTGTACAGGAACTCGAAGATTATATGGATGCCTTGCGCAAGGAGGGTGATTCCATTGGTGCGCGTATTAATGTAGTGGCGGAAAATGTTCCGCCTGGATTTGGTGAACCCGTGTTTGACCGGCTGGATGCCGACATTGCCAAAGCCATGATGAGTATTAATGCGGTGAAGGGTGTCGAGATCGGTGCCGGGTTCGAGTCTATCATTCAAAAAGGAACTGTGCACCGGGACGAAATGACAGCACAGGGATTTCTGGGCAACAACGCCGGCGGGATACTCGGTGGCATTTCCTCCGGCCAGGACATTCTGGTCAGCGTGGCACTGAAGCCAACCTCCAGTATCCGCTTGCCCGGCAAGACAATCAACATCAAGGGTGAAGACGATGAAGTGATCACGACCGGTCGTCATGATCCTTGTGTCGGGATCCGTGCGACCCCGATCGCCGAGGCCATGCTGGCGCTGGTTTTAATGGATCATGCATTGCGGCATCGGGCGCAATGTGGAGATGTGAAGTCTGGAACGCCTGTGGTTCCTGCTTCTGTAAAAAAACGTGATTCGTAATTCGTTATTAGTAATTGGTGAATAGTTAGAAGTGATTGATATTTGATTTACCAATTACCAATTACGAATCACGAGAACCTATCTCAAAATTAATATATTGCAGGACTTAGGTTTTTTGCCGTCATGCTGGTGAATACCAGCATCCAGTAAATAATTGTTTTGACTGGATTCTGGCCTACGCCAGAATGACGAATATTTTAAATTCGCCATAATTGATCGGAATTAATCAATTTTGAGACAGGTTCTAATTACCAATCACCTGCAATAAATATTTTCTAACGTAAAATAACCAGGCATGTCAGGTAGTAATACTTCCCTTAACGTTCCTTACTGGCGCCTGTCCGGTTTTTATTTTCTGTTCTTTGTTACCGTCGGTATTTTTCTTCCTTACTGGTCGTTGTATCTGAAAGCCATTGGCATGAATGCCGAACAGATCGGCATCCTGTCTGCGATAGTTGTCTTTACAAAAATTTTCATTACCTATTTCTGGGGCTGGGCTGTGGATCACACCGGCCGGCGCATGCGGGTCATTCAGGTTGCCTCGTTATTTTCCGCTATAAGTTTCAGCGCCGCATTATTCATACAGGATTTCTGGGGACTGGCCATCATCCTGTTTATATTTTCATTGTTCTGGAGTGCATCACTGCCGCAGATTGAAGCGGCAACGCTGGCCCATCTTGGTGAATCAACCCATGGATACACCAATATACGCGTCTGGGGTTCGATCGGTTTTATCGTCACGGTGTGGCTGCTTGGAATTGTTTTTGAAACTATCGATATCAAAACCGTCCCCGTCTTTGTTCTGGTCTCGATGATCGTTGTCTGGTTAATGAGTCTTGGCATACCGGAACAGAAAGTCCGGCATCATGAGTCTGCTGACGAAAGTCTGAAATCCATATTATTCAGGCCGCAGGTTATTGCATTGTTTGCGGTATGTTTTCTCATGCTGGCCAGTCATGGTACGTATTACACGTTTTATTCCATCTATCTCGAAGATAACGGCTATTCCAGCAGTTTTATCGGGCAGATGTGGGCGCTGGGTGTCATTGCAGAGGTCATCGTATTCATGTTCATGCAGCGCTTGATCCACGTCAGCAGTTTGAGGCTATTGTTGCTTGCCAGCCTGTTTTTTGCAGTGATGCGCTGGTTGCTGATCGGGTATTTTGTAGAAAGCGTTGTGATACTGGTTTTCGCGCAGTTGTTACACGCAGCGACATTTGGCGTTTATCACACCGTGGCCATTTTATATATTCATAAATTTTTCCGTGGCCGCTTGCAGGGCCGCGGCCAAGCCCTTTACAGCAGTGTCAGTTTTGGTGCCGGTATGGCCATAGGCAGTCTGGTCAGTGGTTATGCCTGGAATGGGATCGGCGCCCTGACGTGCTTTATCGGTGCGGCAGTGACCGCAGGTGCAGCATGGATCATTGCGTGGATCTGGCTCCGGGAATAATTCGCTGGCCGGTTACACATCAGGGTTAAAACCAGATGCTATAATCTGGACAAGAGTTGTTTTTTTACCTGCGAACTTGACACAGAAGGAGGCAGGTCATGACCACCTACGCCCACAAGCTTAAATCGTTCAACCTGGATGCGAATACGCCGGTTTATCTTCTGTCATCAGGCAAACCCGTGATGCTTGAACTGGATGATCCGGCCATCAAAGCAATGACCGACCTTCAACAGGTAAAGGCCATCACTGTCAGCCCGGACAGTTCCATCGAATTTGCCATGGAACTCATGGAGCATGCCGGCATCAGGATGCTGGTAGTGGCAGATCAGTCCGGTAAGCTGGCAGGCTTGATTACCGCACGCGATATCAAGGGCGAGAAACCGCTCAGGATCATGACACAGGAACGGGTAAAACGGGGGGAAATCCTGGTCCACCAGATCATGACCCCGCGCGATCAACTGAATCCATTTAATTTTCGTGATGTTGAACATGCCAGTGTGCGCGATGTGATCGTGCAACTGCGAAATTCGTGCCGTCAGCATGCTATCGTGCTCGAGGCTCAGGATAATGGGAAAAATTATTTTGTCAGGGGCATCTTTTCAATTACCCAGATCGGACGGCAGCTTGGCATGGATATCCCGGGGGATGGGCATGTACAGAGTTTCGCTGAATTTGAAAAACTGATAGCGTGATTATTGAAACTTCGGACGACTGCATGGGCGCATGAGTATGTATACGTGCAGCAGGATTCAGTAGTCTGTGTATTCCTGAAAAATAACAATTCCTCCATCATCCTCAAAACCGATTACTCTGAACGAGTCTTTTCTGTCACCCATTTCCATGCCGGGTGTCCCCACCGGCATCTGTGGTACGGATAAACCCCTGATATCAGGCCGCGTATTCAGGAGTCGTTTAATGTCATCTGCCGGTACATGGCCTTCGATCACATAACCATCAATAATAGCGGTATGACAGGATACCAGTCCGGGCGGTACGTTGTATTTGTTTTTGATCTCTTCAATCTCGCTGGTTTTAATATCAGTCACGTCAAATTCATGTTTCTCCAGATGAGCTATCCATTTACTGCAACAGCCGCAATTCGGGTCACTGTAAACGGTGATCGCCTTTGTTCCGGTATAACTCTCTCTGGCAATATCCCAGGTGGAGTTATCTGCCTGGAGTTGAGCTGTATATGACATCACCATCAGTGTTAAAAGCGAGGTCAATAATTTTTTCATTTGATTCACCAGTATGATTTTTCAGTTCAATATCGGAATATTTTACCAATTGGTACGTTGTGGCAACAATCCCTTGAGTTCATCGGGTTTCAGGTCACGCCAACGGCCGGATTTTAAGCCATCCAGTTTGATATTGATAATGCGCACACGTTGTAACCGCGTCACTTCATAACCGAATACCGCACACATGCGGCGTATCTGCCGGTTAAGTCCCTGGGTCAGTATAATCCGGAATGTTTTTGGTTTGACACGACTGATATTGCAACATTTGGTAGTGGTTTTTAAATCCGGTAACTGCACGCCACGCTTCATCCCGGCAAGAAACTCATCCGTCACCGGCCGGTTGACCGTGACCATATATTCCTTTTCATGGTTGTTCTCCGAACGCAGGATCTCGTTAACGATGTCACCATTACTGGTCAGCAGGATCAGACCTTCGGATTCCTTGTCCAGCCGTCCGATCGGGAAGATCCGTTCCCGGTGTTTGATGAAATCAATGATATTGCCGGGAATGTGTCGCTCGGTGGTACAGGTAATGCCGGGTGGTTTGTTCAGCGCGATATAAACATGTTTCTTTTTGCGGGCACCGATAATGTGGTCATTAACCCGCACTTCATCCTCTTCACTAACTTGCGTGCCCAGTTCGGCAACCTTGCCGTTCACTTTAACGCGGCGCTGTTCGATCCATGTGTCAGCCTGCCGGCGCGAACAGACCCCGGTTTCAGAAATGAATTTATTGAGTCTCATGGGTTAATTATTTACATCTTTTAACCAGACACAAATTGTTTTTTTTTGTTACTTTCCATAACAATCAATTGAGACAAGCAATTGAGGGTTGGCAAAAATGAGTGTACTGAACTTGAGTATGCGGCCCTCTCCATCCGCAAGAAGTCAGGGTAATAGGATGCAGATAACAGACCAGCGTTTAGCCCATGCGTGCTGACGCAGGAGACATAAATCCTTCTCTGTATTTACGAATTAGCGGGCTTTGAGTGCCTTGGCGGCGCGGTTATATACCTTGGGTTTTACCCACAATATCATGCCATAGCGGCCCTTGCCCGCGGCAACGGCATCAGCCGCAGTGATATTGATCTTTGCTTTAGCCAGTCTGGCAATGGGGCCTGCAACCGCACCCACTGTATCACTCCCCTTGATCAGGAATGCTTTTTTGGATTTGCTCAGTTTCCAGCCGTTTTTCCTTGCCAGACGTTGTATTCCGACCAATTTGTCTGCGACCAGATCAATCTGTGCCTTGCCGCCTTTGACAGGAAATCCGGAAAAGGCCAGCAAATTAATACCTTCTGTCTTGAGTTGATCGAGGATGTTGACAGCGGCGCCTGCACGATTACCAACAGTGGCGTAACAATAGTTTACCTTGCGTGCTGTGTAGCTCATAGTGACCTCCTGCGGTGACGTTCAAAATTATTACACTGGTGATCCAAGCATAGACCAAAGGAAGATCTTTATTAAGTAAACGCGAAATTTTTTAATAAGCAGGATTAAAATTCTACTTATCCGACATGGCCTGTTTCGAAATAATATTTTTTCTGCTGGAATGGATCCATCCCGGAAAATGCGTCACAGGCATCCCTGTTTTTGAATGTTACGAAGTTACTGGTATTCAGCGCCGCGTTTCCGCAACGGACAAATATAAAATCTGATTCCATAAAATTGCCGGAAGATATGACAGTACACTCGGGGAATTCCGCGACAGGTCTGTCAACCACATTATTGATTGATCCATTAGTTTCTATACATTTATATTCAAATGATATGTAACTCTGTTCGGGTTTTTTTTGGAATAGACCAGTGCCACGATTATGATGATTGAAATCAGGGCTATGAGTATATTTTTTTCATTAATATATCGACCGGGTTTTATTGCGCTTCAAGTGTACATGCTTTTAATCAAATCATACATCCTGCAATCATAAAGTTAATCTAATTATTCTTGAAAAAAATAAATTAATTAGGGAACCTCTGAATAAGTCTCAAAATTCTTTGAGTCGTCATTCTGGCACCCTCCGGGTATAAACTCCGGCCAGTATCCCCTTCCCCCACCGGGGGAAGGTACGACTGCATGGATGCAGGAGGTAGAACAACGCCGGGAGCAGTTGTCGAGGATGGGGGTAGATTGTTTACTGGATGCTGGCCGCTACGGACTTCCTCGGTATCTGTTCCAGACGTTACTCTACCTTCTACATCCATGTAGTCGTGTCCTCTTGCAACATTTCCTGCATCCTGTGGGTCGTTTTCACCAGCATGACGATGAAGATACTTATTCAGAGGTTCCTTGGTTTTGGTTGTCGAATCTGCTGTTGATTTAACCTGTATAACATTGGGCTACCGCCAGGGTATTGCCGGACCGGACTTTCTGGAATTTTTCCCAGAACCCTTTATCAATGGCACGCAGTGAGGAGGATGTATTTTCATTACGATAACGGCTGATATGCTTCGGTCCGCCATTGTACATCGCATAGGTGGCACGCATCAGGTTATCCAGTCCGCCTTCATGGTTTTGTTCCCCTCTGGCTATGGCGTAATCTACCAGATAATGATGCAGAATTTCGCTGCCTGCCTCGGCGTTATAACCCACATTATGTTGTAAGCCTTCGATTTCATAAAAACCACGCCAGACATGCTGGTTGATCTGCATGATACCGACCGCCCCGGCATTGGAACGTATCGGAATAATCTCACCTTTGAACCTGATATACTGCCGCCAGCAGCTTTCCTGCCAGGCGGTAGTCAGCACCAGTGGCCGGTAGAGTTCCCTGTATTGACTGTCCAGTTTTTTTTTCCGCAGGGTAGATTGCGCGACCAGATCCAGCAGTAACTGCATCTGTGGCAGGTATTCATTAAGTGCATTGATTTTCGGTACCCAACCGTTCAGGCGGTTGACCAGCACCTGGTACGCATTTTCATGGACGATCAACGCCGGCATGAATGACAACATCAGCGCAGCAGGCATGCCACCCACGACCTGTAGCGGACCGGCTGGCGGTAATGATTGATTCAGGAGTTGATCCGTCTCTGTGGGTGAGGGATTGGCCTCGGGGGGTGCCAGTGGTGGCCCAAAACCAAACACCTCACGCAGTTCCGGATCGACTTCAGTATCGTAGTGCAATGGATCGCGTGTCTCTACCGGCGCAATCATGCGCGCCATGCGGCGCAGGGCATCCGCTGTCAGTATAAAACCGGTTTCTTCTTCCAGCATTTGTATGGCAGCGAGCGCATCACCCGCAGTGATAAAACTCAGATAACTGGTGATCGAAGAGGTCGGGATTTTTTCACTGATCCGGCGTAATTCCGGCGCCAGTTGTTCCCAGGTTTTGACAAACAACGCCGGTACCGGATCAGGCGCATCCGGGACCGACGGGACCAGTACTGCCAGCAAATCCTGGCGCGCGTCAAGCAATACGGCGAACAGGGCGGAGCGCAGTTCATGGAGATCAGTGTCCGTACCGGCATGCTTGATGACGGATGTGAGAAAGGCATCCCAGCGTTGCCAGGCTTCTTCCCAACGCATTAATTCTTCATGAGTCAGCGCCGGCTCTGTTGCAACAGGCAATGCACTCCTTATATATTCCGGCACCTCGAAACGGACACCCAGTTCGATATGATCAGCGTCAACCTCAACGCTGCCGAAGGAGACGGAATCCATGATCTGGCGTGTTCCGCTGGTATCGAGAGGGAATACCAGTCCCAGCAATCCCCGGAGTTCGTCGAGTACCGGTTGCAAATTCAATTGCAGCCGGTTGAAGCGCGGGTGTACATATTTTTTTATCCAGACCCACAGCGTACCAAAAACACCGGGGGATTCACTGTCTTCCTTATATATCTTCGAATCAACAACCCTGAATTCCACCACACCGGGATATGAACCCAATAACGGTTCCTGGAAAACTTCGATAAACCCGTTCCAGTTAAGAAGAGGAATACAGGTGCTGCCAATGGCCGTACCAAAACGTGCCTGCGTTGCAGTCTTTGTGCGTATCTGGCCGTTTTCAAAATCAAGTTCCGGCGCGGACAACGTTAGTGAGTTGCATTCCTTGCCGTCGTTCCACACCCGCGCTTCGTCATCCGTTTCGGTATACACTTGATCCGCCAGCAGGCGTTGCATGAACCCCTGTTCCAGCCTTACCGGTATGTCAATCTGGCGGGCCTGGCCGGATAAAGGGCAGAGTAATAATGCGGTGGCGAGAAAATACTTTAATCTGAAATAAATACGGGCTTGCATAGACAGCTATTCTACTGGAGAAGTCTGAAACAGGAGAGGGGGTTTTTAGTTCGTTTTTTAAGTGATATCCAGTCAATCTGGCAATTCCTATCCGTGTGAAACACGGTTTTGCCTCCGGTCCCTTGCATGTTTAAGGGTATTGTCAGTCTCTGGATGTAGATAATTTTATCGCGGAGTTTTTAAGCCTCGCATTAAACTCAGCCCAGAGTTGTTCTTTTTCGCCCCCCCAGCCCCGGATGGATAATTCCCGTTCAACGGCACTCCACACTTTTGCCACCAGTATCAAAGGATATAATTCAAAGAGATCCGGATGTAACGCACCATACGCTTCTGCCGTGCTGCAGTTTGCACGTGCACTGATTGTTTCCAGTGTCAGACCGTATTGCCGCAAAAACTCGCTGACTGCAAGTTTGCTGGATGAGGTCGAATTGGTGTTCACTGGCTTTCCATCCTTTGGACAGTTTTTTCTCTAAATTACAAAGGTTAGAAGTACTTTCATTCAGTGTCAAGTAATTCTAACCTATTCGCGCCCTATGTCAGTTTCTTAAACTGCCTGCATGTCAATCAGCATACGAATCCGGCAAGCAAGGAAAGACGCCGGTATTTCTCAATCCAGACTTGCCGGAATGCTGGGTATTACCCGCAGTGCTTGCAGCCAATGGGAATCAGCACGGGGTACTGCGCCGCGCCGTGAGCGGCTGGAACAACTTGCCAATCTGTTGGGTGTGAGCTATGAGTGGTTGGCCACCGGACGGAAGCCGAAAGAGGGCAAAACGGCGTTCATGGTTAAGGAAGGAATTGTGCCTTCATACCGTGCAGTGATGACGGACGATCAGGAGGAATTGTTGAAGTTATATAATGCGCTATCCGTGAAGATGCGCAAGGCGTTACTGGAATTTTTGCGGTCTTTGTAGTCATCAGGCCGGGCATTCCCGGTCTGCATCAATCGAGTCTGCCCTGACTTAACGTGGCCTCAAAAACATTAGACATCCTTGTTACAATATATTACCAATAATATCTCATTTTCTCTTTTTGATTTTTGGCTTATGGTCCAATTCCATTACGCTCCCTGTCCAGAAAGGAACATCCGCCTTTATAAATATGTCCTTTATAATGTTCACTAAAACATTGGCATATTTCCGGTCTATGTAGCCACCCGCCTTCTTTTGTTGTATAGAGATCTTGTTGAATCACTTTCTCTTCGCTCTGATATACCTCATAAATCTTGACTACTTTCGGTTTGATTTCATTTTTTTCAAGGTATTCGATCAAGCCACATATTGTGTCTGATAAATAAAAGTTGTATTCATCTACTCCTTCCATAATTTGTACTCTTGCTTCATAGGTATATGGCAGGCTTTTATCGTATTTCGATTTTGGACCAATCAACTTTCTTAATATATCCATTATCATTCTCCTTTTTGTAGTGTCTACTACGTTTAATCCGCAGATATTTTTTCCATATATTTAATTAATGATGTCTAACACCAACCATAACCAGCATAAGGAAGCGGCACTTTCTTGCGTTTGTGTTAATGGTTTTATTAAGCATCGCATTCATTATTTTTTGTGTGAAATCGTCAGGTCAGCAAGTCACGTGCAGGATCGCCTGGACATTTTCGCCCTTTTTTTCCGAAATGAGCCTGCAGGCCTCATCAGTTGGTACTGCGATGATCTTGATGCCGCGTTGCCTGGCCTCAGCAAGGAACTCCGGCATAATTGGCAACTGACCGTGGGCGCCTGTACCGATGATCAAGTGTTTCCCGCCCCAGGGGATTTCTTCATTAATCGACAGCGGTGTGTGGCCATATTGTTCACGATATGCCTTGGAGGGCTTCTTTTTCCGCTTGTGGACCTTGCCCTTGTCGATGACTACATCAAAGTCGTAGGACTGACCATTGATTTCGATCTCGCCAAAACCAACAAACTTTGCCTTCATAAAGCTACCTTCTGCTCATAATAGCCTACACTGCCGTTTCAACGTCGCTTCTATCTATTCTTTAAACTGATCATTCCCTTGGGGATAATTATAGTAAATTAACCGGTTCTCGTGGTCTTCAAAATAAGGGTTTCCGGTTGTTGCCTCGCTGTACGAGTTGCTCTAGCTCCTGCATCCATGCAGTCGTACCTTCCCCCTGAAGGGGGGAAGGGGATACCCGCTTTCGCGGGAATGACAATCTTTGAGAAACTGGGACTTAACCAGAGGTTTCCTAAGTATTGTGATCAATACTCAATTAATCCATGCTCCCTCAGGAGTGGAGATGGAAAACCTTGTTCATAATCTTCCATTCCCCATCAACTTTAAGCAATGTATGCAGATCAGTAAACCGGTGTCCGGTCCAATTATCGAGTTCCAGGCGCACAGTGGCAATTGTTTTGTAAATATCGATGCTGGCAATACACGCCTTGAGTCCCGATGCTGGGCCATTTTGATCATTCCAGTCAAAAAGTTGATGGATGGGGCCGGCTAACAGGTCTTTGCCAACGTAACCAAAGATCGTGGCATCTTTGTGGAAGGCAGGTTTCATATCGTCACCCCGGCCAGAGATAGCGCCATCAATATAGTGCTGGATGGTTCTGACAATGGCATCATAGTCGCTCAAATTGGCAGGTGCATTACTCATATTTTTTCCTCTTTTCTTGAACTGATATTAGTAGTTCAATCTGATTTGAAACAACAGTTTAGATCAGCCTGAATCATTTCAGGCAGAAGTTCCACCTACGGTCAAATTATCTATGCGGATAGTCGGCTGGCCGACACCGACCGGAACGGACTGACCGTCCTTGCCACAGGTACCGATGCCGGAATCCAGTTGCATGTCATTACCGACCATGGAGACCTTTGTCAACACATCCGGGCCGTTGCCGATGATCGTCGCGCCCTTGATGGGCCGGGTAATCTTTCCATTCTCGATGAGATAAGCCTGGCTGGCACTGAATACGAACTTGCCGTTAGTGATATCCACTTGCCCGCCACCAAACTGTTGTGCATAAATGCCCTTGCTCACCGAAGCGATGATTTCTTCAGGTGTGTGTGATCCACCGAGCATGTAGGTGTTGGTCATGCGCGGCATGGTGAGGTGAGCGTAGGATTCACGCCGGCCATTGCCGGTCGGCTGCATGCCCATGAGCTTCGCATTGTGTTTATCCTGCAGGTATCCGCGCAGGATGCCGCGTTCGATCAGTGTCGTGCATTGTGTCGGTGTACCTTCATCATCGAGATTGAGTGAGCCGCGCCGGTTGACTATGGTTCCATCGTCCACAACAGTGACTTCCGGTGTGGCGACACGTTCACCGATGCGGCCGGAGAATGCCGAGGTTTTCTTGCGGTTAAAATCGCCTTCGAGACCATGACCGATGGCTTCATGTAATAAAATGCCAGGCCAGCCCGGACCAAGTACCACGGTCATTGCGCCTGCCGGCGCATTAACGGCTTCAAGATTTGTCAGTGCTTGTGTAACAGCTTCATCAATATAGGTGGCGTATAAATTGTCATTCAGAAAATATTCATAGCCCA
>Ga0209341_10002279_pt1 | contig 18251 bp, 19 predicted proteins | sample RifCSP13_2_FD_184020 | JGI IMG/M metagenome (GOLD analysis project Ga0209341, IMG submission 184020) | Soil microbial communities from Rifle, Colorado - Rifle CSP2_sed 13_2 (SPAdes) (version 2) | ecosystem: Environmental > Terrestrial > Deep subsurface > Rock core/Sediment | place: Rifle... | reverse complement strand
CGCTCGGCGCGCGAGAGCGGCCCGTTCCCGTTTCGTGAGGAGTTTCGCCGCGTCCCCGCGCGGCTCCGCCTCGAGGGCCTTCGCGAGGCCCGAGAGGTCCTCGGGCCATGGGCCCTCCCGAAGGCCTTCCTGGAGGACGAGGTACACGACGTCCTTCGCGCGGCCGCCCGCGTCCGAGGTGGGATCGTACCCCATCGCGGCCACGAGCGCCTCCGAGACCGCATCGAGGACCACGACGACATCTTCCGCCGTGCCGGAGTCGGGTGGGCGCCGCAACGGGTTCAAGCTCAAGGGCGTACCGCGCGTGGACCCTGGCGTGAAGATCGCGACGGCCGCGCGGGACCAGTACCCTTCGACCGCGGCGCTCGGCGCGGGGTGCGTGGACGCGGACGCCTGGGTATGGACGAGGGCGAGGGACGCGAGGTCTCCCTGCGCGTCGACGGCGATGCATGGGATCCCCGCGCGGACGGCCTCTTCGAGGATCGCCTTCCCGAGGACCGTCTTGCCGGAGCCCGTGGCCCCGAGGATCACGACGTGCCGGAGGAGCGCGGCTTCGGGCAACCGCACAGGGGCGCCGGTCGCCGGGTCGACGCCGAGATGCAGGGGCATGCGGACCTCCGTGGTCGGTCCCAACGTTCCCCGCGGCCCGCATATACGTTTGGCGGGGTTTCCGGCGAAACCCCACGACCCCACGCCGGCGCCGGAGAACGCCCCCGTGGGGATTTGAACCCCAGTCTGCAGGTCCGCGGCCTGCTAGCCTGTCCAAACTAGCCGACGAGGGCGCAGCCGCGGCTAACCACCCGGGCCTATAAGAGGCTACCCGTCTCGAGGGCGCGCGTCAGATCTTGAGGGCCTCGAGGACCCGGTGGAAGATTTCGTCGATGAGCCCGCTCGCGTACACCTCGACGAGGAGGCCGCGGTCCCGGTAGTACTTGATCAGGGGGGCCGTCTGCCTGTCGTACGTCTCGATCCGGGCGCGGACGACGTCGGGCCGGTCGTCGGGCCGGATCGTGAGAGGCGTGCCACACCGGTCGCAGTGCCCTTCCTTGCGCGGCGAGTTCATGAGGACATGGTACACGGCCTCGCAGTTCGGGCACACGCGCCGGCCCGTGTTCCGCTTGATCAGGTCCTCCGGCTCCAGGAACAGGTTCACGGCCGCGTCGATCGGGGTCAGACCGGCGAGGGCCTGCGCCTGCACGAGGGTCCGCGGGAAGCCGTCGAGGATGAAACCCTGCCTCGCGTCGGGCTCCTTGAGCCGCCGCTCCGTCATCGAGATCACGAGGTCGTCCGGCACGAGGGCCCCGCTGTCCATGTACGATTGGGCCTTCTTCCCGAGGTCCGTCCCCTCCGCGACGTTCCGTCGCAGGATGTCCCCCGTGGAGACGCGCGGCACGCCCAGTTTCGTGGACAGCTTCGCGGCCTGCGTGCCCTTGCCCGCGCCGGGCGGGCCCAGGAAGACGAGTCGCATACGCACGAGGGGATTGGAGTCGGCGGGCTAAAGGCTTTGTCCTGCAGCCGTCAGAAGAGGTGGTCGTCCGTCGTCCGCGCGGGCCCGCCGACCCGGCACGGGATCGTCTGGATCCCGAGCCCTTCGACGCGGTCCTGGATGTCAGCGACGCGCTCCGGGGTCGTGTTCACGTACACGGTCGCGCCCGTGTCGATCGAGAAGAACGCGGGCAGCCCCTCGTCCCGCATCTTCCGCACGGCGAGGATCACGCGGAGGGTCTCGGGCCGCCACAGGACCAACTCGCCGGCTCCGGTCATCGTGATCCCGTGGAGCATGAGGCTGTCCCTCTCTGCGAGGGCGCAGATCCTCCCGACGTCCCGGGATCGGATCGCGAGCTCCATCTCCGCGATGAGGCGGGGCATCTCCGCGAGGCGCGCGTGGAAGAAGGGCGAAGACGTGGCCTCCCGGTGCGCGTCGTCCGTGACCTTGAACGCGGGGATGAGGGCCACGATCATCCCGATCTGGAGGTCTTCCCCCGCGAGCTGGACCGCGTACGAGTCCTGGTCCGTGAGGCCCATTTTCCACTTGCTGAAGCCGCCCGTCACGGCCCGGGTCGCGGATCCGGCCCCGCGGCGGGCGATCCTCGAGACCTCCTCGGGCGCCAGGTCGAGCCCCGCCGCGCGGACCGCGGCCAGGGCGAGGGCCGCGAAGCCGGATGCGCTCGCCCCCAGCCCGACGTTCGACGGGAAGTCGTTCACGCTCACCATTCGGAAGGGCGCCTGGGTCCCCGCGCGACTCCGGACCGGGTCGACGACGGCCCGGATCCGTTCCATGTCCCGCGCGCTCACGGGCCGACCGTCGATCACGGCCGTGTCCGTGGGCACGCCGCCGAACTCGATCGTCGTCCGGGTCGTGAGGGGGGCCGTGCACACGCTGATCGAGTCGTGGTACGGGAGGCGGAGGACGGGGTCCGCGAGGCCATGGTACTTGATGAGTCCCTGGATCGGGTGGGCGATCGCGCTCGCCTTCATCCGGACCACGCCTCCAGGAGCGGGAGGAGGTCCGCGTGGTCGCGGATCGAGGCGTCCGCGAGTCCCGCGTCCGGGTTCGGCCACGGCTCGGGGTTGAACCACACGGCCCGCATCCCGATCCCTTTCGCGCCCGCCACGTCCGCGTCGAGATCGTCCCCGACGTGGACGACCTCGCCGGGTCGGAGCCCGATCGGCCGGAGGACCGCCTCGAAGATTGCGCGCTCCGGCTTGCGTCGTCCGACCTCGTCGGAGAACACGCGGACGTCGAAGAAGCCCCCGATCCCCAGGTCGTCCTGGAGCTCCCGGAGGTAGCGACCCCACGTGCGGCCCGTGTTCGAGACGAGGCCCACGCGCAGCCCGCGCTCCCGGAGGCGTCCGAGCACGTCCGCGATGTGCGGGTACAGGGCCGGCGGCTGTTCCCGGATCGCGTTCCCGAACGCGCGGGCCACGGGGGCCGTGAGCCGGCCGTCCGATCCATCGAGGCCCGCGAACCCGAGGAACGTGGCGATCTGGTCCTCGGGCGACGGGTCCTCGTGCCGCTTCCAGCACGACACGAGGTACTCCGTGTGCCGCTCGTATGCGTCCTCGAGGACCCGGGCCTCCGCGCGCACCCCGGCGGCCCCGAGGGCCTCCCGGACGTTCCGCACGCGGATCTCGCGCATCGCGTCGTCGAACTCGGGCGTCGCCTCCGCGATCGTGTGCCACCAGTCGAACGTGACGCCTCGGATCATGCCGCGCCGCCTAGATGTCGAAGATCACCTGGGCCGTCCCCGCCTTCGGGTCGACCGTCAGGCCGTGGTACGTGACCGCCTTGATCGCGAGCTTGAGCTCGTGACGCGCCTTGTCGATCGCCTCGCCCCGGGCCTTTCCGGCGAGCACCATGCCGTCGATGCGGACATCGAAGTCGACGAATAGGAGGCGCTGGGTTTCGTGGAGGAACAGGAGCTCCTGGAGCCAGTTCACGAGGAGCTGGGGCGGGTCCGTCCCGCGCACGCGGACCTCGACCTCTCCGACCGGCCGGACCTTCGACAGGTCCGCGATGAGGCTGAACATCCCCTCGGCCGCCGCGGCGAAGAGTTCCTCGAGCGTGTTCCCGTACGCGCGGATCCCGACGTCCGCGGTGTGCTCGATCTCCTCGTATCGCACGGACGGTCGAGAGGTCCGCCGGTAGATGAATCTTAGCGGCGCAGGTCAGATCCCGCGTTCCTTTCCGGGCCAGATGAACTTGTGGACCTGCGGCTGCAGGCGGACATCCAGACGATCCTCCAGGAGCCACATGGCGAGCGTCGCGGGGTCGAGCCCCGCGTGGACCTTGTGTGCCGGCGTGACGGGACTGAACAGGACGGTCTCCACGGGCAGGTCGCGCCCCGACACGACGTCCCGCGCGAACTCGTAGTCCGGCCGGTCGAGGATCACGAACTTGACCTCGTCTTGGGGACGCAGGCGGGCCAGGTTGTCGAACGCTCGCCTCGGCGTCATCCCGGAGCCAGGACACTTCACGTCCATGATGTACCGCACGCGGCCCGCCCGCCGTTCCTTCGCGACGTCCGCATCGAAGGCGGTGAGGTCGACCTCTCCGTCCGTCTCGATCGTGTGGACCATCGTGGCCGGAAGGTCGTGGATCGCGCGGGCCACGGAACGTGCCTGGAGGAGGGGCTCCCCGCCCGTCCAGCACACGTGGGTGATCCCACGCCGCCGGCCGTCCGCGGTCCCGCGGGCGAGTCCGACCACCGTGTCCACCAGCGTGCCGACGGGCACCTCGCGGGACTCCCCGCCTTCCACCGCGTACATGGAGTCGCACCACGCGCACCGGAGGTTGCACGCATACAGCCGGACGAAGACGGTCGGCGTACCGACGAGGCTCGACTCGCCCTGGACGCTCGCGTAGCACTCGCTCAGCAGAAACGTCTTCCCGGGGATCGCCTTCGCGAGCTCAGCTTCTTCGCGCATGGGTGGGCCTCCAACGGGCGGGCGGGTAGATAAGCCCTGAGCATCACGCGGCCTTGCGCGGCCTCGCGTACGGGAGCGGATCCGTCACCCCGGCCTCTCGGAACCCTTTCAGCCTCAGCTGGCAGGAGTCGCAGGCCCCGCACGCCTTCGGGCCGCCAAGGTAGCACGACCAGGTGAGCGCCCAGGGCACTCGGAGCTCCTCGCCCTTCCGGACGATGTCCCCCTTCGACATCGCGATGAGGGGGGTCCGGACTTCGATCGGGTCGCCCTCGACTCCGCGCTTCGTCCCGAGGCGCGCCACCTCTTGGAACGCCGCGAAGAACTCGGGACGACAGTCCACGTAGCCCGAGTAGTCGATCGCATTCGCGGCCATCACGATCGCCTCCGCGCGGGTCACCTCCGCGAGGCCCAGCGCGTACGACAGGAGGATCGTGTTTCGGGCGGGCACGTACGTCACGGGGATCTCCTGGCCGATCTCCTCGAGTCGCCTCTGTTTGGGCACCCCAATCCGACGGTCCGTGAGCGCGGATCCCCCGATTCCCGTGAGGTCCAGGCCGACGATCCGATGATCCGACACGCGAAAGTGGTCTGCAATCCGCGAGGCCGCGTCGATCTCCTTGCGGTGGCGCTGGCCGTAGTCCACGGTGAGCGCGATGATCGTGGCGCCTTCTGCCCGCGTCATCGCGAGAGCCGTCGCGGAGTCCATCCCGCCGCTGAGGAGGACGACGGCTCGAGCGGCGGTCACGGGACGCGAATGGCCGCGCGGGTTAAAGAGCCCGCAGGCGGCCCCTGGGCGGCGGACCGTCACGCGCGGATCTCGTCGAACCGGTAGTCCTCCCACGCGCGGACGCCGAGGACGATCTCGAATTCCTGCGGGGTCAGGATCGGCTCCTTGTACAGGAGGACGTCTTCGATCGCGATCCTCGGGCACGCGGTGTTCACCCACGCGTCCACGCGGTAGCCCTGGAGGAATTCGGGGGAGACGAGATCCATGAGGAAGATCTGGGCGTGGCGGCCGTGCGTCTCCGCGAGATCTTTCAGGTGCGTCGCGAGTTCCATGCGGACTTGCCCGATCTTCCTCGACACGATGATCCCGAACACGCTCGCGTCTCTCGCCCGCGCCATCGCCGCGTGACGCTGTCGAAGGACGCGATCCCTCACCTCCTCGAGGCGCCGCGCGGTCCCGCGCTCCGGATCCGCGACGACGATGGCCTTGTCGACGAGGATCGCCACGCCCAGGGGGTGGAAGTCCCCGGTCCCGATGTACAGGTAGCCGTCGACGCCATCCGCGACGGTCGTCGCGGCATGGTAGTCACACCCGAGGAGCTGGCCCGCGTACGCGACGCGGCGGTCGGGTTCCCCGATGCGGACCTCGTGGCCCTCCTTCTCGAGGTGCTCCCGGATCGCGGGGAGCCACGACCGGAATTGGGTCGTCGTGAGGAGCCCGATCCTCCGGGGGAGGAGGGGCAGCGCGGCGTCGACGAACGCGAGGGATGTGAGGGGCGGCGCGGGGAGGTCGTAGAAGAACACGCGGTCGTACCGCAGGTGCGGCATGGGGGCATGGCCGAGGTGGACGATGAGGTCTACGGGCATGTCGGGGACGTCGCACGCTCCGAACGAAGGATCCGCGGATACGAGGCACGCGACGCCGGTCCGGGTCTCGATTTCGCGCGCGAGCTCGACGGCCTTCGTCCGCAGCCCGACGGGGAACTGGAGCCCGACCGTCTTCGGGTTTCGTCCCCGGATCACCTCGAGGAGACGGTCCGTGTCGCCCATGAGGTCTTCACGAGACGCGGGCGAGTGGAAAAACCTGTGCCCCGCGCGGTCAGCGTTTCTTCGGCTTGTCCTTCTCGATCACGAGCCGCCACGGGGTCGGGAGCTTCACGCCCCCTTTCCTGAGGGCTTCCTTCGCGTCGTCCACGTGGTCCTCCGTCGTGGAGATCGTGAAGATCTTCATCCCCGGCTGGACGCGGGCCGCGGTGCCGGTCGGCGCGCCGAACGCGGCGCGCATCCCCTCCGAGATCCGGTCCGCCCCGGCGCCCGTCGCGATCTTGTTCTCCCGCAACACGTTGTGCGGGTACAGACGGAGTTTCAGGTGGTACCCGTTGCCCGCCTTCTTCGCGATGTACCGGTTCGCGCTGATCCGCGCCGCCTCGAGGGCGATGTGGCGGATCTGACACGCCTCGTCCGCGACGAGATGCACGCGAACGGGAAACGTCGCCTTCAGGTCCCCGATGTCGAACTGGCTGATCCGGAGCCCCGGGACGCCGCCCATGTACTCCTTCCGCGTGTACGCCTGCCCGCGGATCTCCCGGTACATGCTTCCCGGCTTGCGCGTCATCGTCCCAGGCCGCGCTCGAAGGGGCGGGCGCTATTTAATCCTTCGGGGGCGCAGAACCTTCATCCGGTCATCGGACGTTGCGGGTCTCCAGGACGATGGCCGCCACCTTCACGATCATGGCGACCCCTGCGTTCGGCGCGATCCTGGTCGCGGCGTGGGGGCTCGGCGCGGTCCTCGCGGCGTGGGGGTACGCCCGGCGGCAGCCGGCGCGGATGGGGCTCGGCGTGGCCCTCCTCGGAATCCTCTCGATCGTCACGGGCCTCGCCTGGGCCCTCTCCGGATGGCCGTCCGATGCGGACGGGTACGCCGTGACGGCCGGGGACCTCGTGTTCCTCGGGCTCCTCGGGTTCCTCGGCGGCATCGTGACTACGTTCGGAGTGACCATCGCGCGATGGGGCGCGCGGCCGGCTCCCAAGGCGTAGGCAGGGCCGCAGATCCTGGGCTGCAAAACGTTAAGTGGAACCCGGCGCGTGCGCGCGCGTCGATGTTCCTCGTGAAGCTCGGCGGGAGCGTCCTCACGGACAAGGCGCGCCTCCGCACTCCGAGGCGCCCCACGATCGCGCGGCTCGCGCGGGAGCTCTCCGGCGCGTCGGAGCCCCTGATGGTCGTGCACGGAGCGGGCTCGTATGGCCACATCCTCGCGCGGCGGCACCGGCTCCACGAGGGCCGGCCGGACCGGGTCAAGCTCGTGGCTGGGGCGCGCGTGCAGCGGGACGTGAAGGCGCTCGACGCCCTCGTCGTGGACGCGATGATCGCCGCGGGCCTCGCGCCCGTCTCCCTCGCGCCGTCCGCCCTCCTCACGATGGACGACGGCCGCGTCGCGTCGTTCGACGCCACCCCGTTCCGGGACTATGCGGGGATGGGCCTCACGCCGGTCACGTTCGGAGACGTCGTGCGGGACCGCGTGCGCGGGATCGCGATCTGCTCCGGGGACGTCCTCATGCTCGAGCTCGCGAAGGCATTCCGCCCCACGCGGGTCGTGTTCGTCGCGGACGTGGACGGCCTGTTCACGGCGGACCCGAAGCGTCGGCGCGGCGCGCGCTTCCTCGAAGCGGTCCGCGTGGACGACCTCGGCGCGATCGACTTCACGCCCGCGCGGGCGGCCGACGTCACGGGGAGCATCGAGGGGAAGGTCCGGCGGATGTTCGAGATCGCCGCGACCGCGGACGAGTGCGTGATCCTGAACGGTAACGTAAAGAACCGCCTTCGGGATGCCGTGCGAGGCCGGCCCGTGGTCGGGACGCACGTGGTCGGAGGCCCGTGACATGCCCGAGCCGTCTAGGACGGAGCAGCGCAAGGCGGAGCACGTGAACATCATCCTCCAGGAGAACGTCTCCGCGGAGTACAACTTCTGGAACGACGTGCGGCTCGTCCACGACGCCCTCCCGGAGGTGGACCTGGACGACATCGACACGTCCGTCAGGCTGTTCGGGAAGCAGCTCGCGGCGCCTCTCGTGATCTCGTCCATGACCGGGGGGTTCGGCATGGGCCGGGAGATCAACGCGAACCTCGCGAAGGCGGCCGCGGAGGTCGGCGTCGCGATGGGGGTCGGCTCCCAGCGAGCGGCCCTCGAGAAGCCGGAGCTCGAACCCACGTACGCGGTCGTTCGAGACCACGACGTGCCCCTCCTGTTCGCGAACCTCGGCGCGCCCCAGCTCATCCCGCAGTCCGGGAAGCGAGCCTACGGCGCCGCGGACGCGAAGCGCGCGATCGAGATGGTCGACGCGGACGTCCTCATCGTCCACCTGAACTTCCTCCAGGAGGTCGTCCAGCCGGAAGGGGATCGCCGGGCGAAAGGCGTCCTCGCGGCGATCCGCACGCTCGCGCATCGCTTCCCCGTGATGGCGAAGGAGACCGGGGCGGGCATCTCCCGAGAGGTTGCGACGCGCCTCAAGGCGGCCGGGGTCAAGGGGATCGACGTGGGCGGGCTCGGCGGGACGTCGTTCTCCGCGGTCGAATACTACCGGGCGCGGAAGGAGGCGTCGTCCCTGAAGGAACGCCTCGGGGCCACGTTCTGGAACTGGGGTATCCCGACGCCCGCTTCGATCGTCCTCGCGAACGTCGGGCTTCCCCTCGTGGCGACGGGCGGCGTGCGGTCGGGCCTCGACGTGGCGAAGGGGATCGCCCTCGGCGCGACGGCCGCGGGCATGGCAAAGCCCATGCTCGAAGCCGCGAAAGTCTCCGCGGACGCGGTCGTCGCGGAGCTGCGCGGGATGATCGAGGAACTCAAGGCCGCCATGTTCCTCACGGGCGCGACGAGCGTCCCGAAGCTCCAGGAGCGCCACGCGATCGTGATCCGGCCCACGGCGGACTGGCTCGAGCTCGGACGCGGGGAGTGAGGCCATGGCCGCCCCGCTCGCCTCCGCGGGGGAGGATTCCCTCGAGCGGTTCCTGAAGCCGTGCCGCGAGGCTTGCAACGCGCACATCGCATCCTTCTGGGAGGGACATGCGGGCGAGCGTCCGGAGACCCCGTACCCCTCCACGAAGACGATGCGGGCCAACGCGCGCCTGTTCGGCGCGGGGAAGCGGTACCGGTACGGGATCGCGATCGCGGGATACCGGCTCCTCTCGGGTGCCACGCCCCCGCGCGGCTTCGAGCGGGCCGCGACCTGGCTCGAGTGGTACCACCTGTACACTCTGTTCCTCGACGACATCATGGACGAAGACGTCCGCCGCCGGACGTTCCCGAGCGCGTGGCACACAGACGCGCGGCTGTACCGCGGGCGGGACGCCGCGTTGCCTGCCATCGTGTTCCGCACGCGCCGGCACCGGTACGGCGCCTCCCAGGCGATCCTCGACGCGCTCCGCCTCCGCTCGTTCGCGGAGCGCGCGATCGAGGACGCGCACGACCTGGATCCCGGGGTTCGCGTCTCCCTGCTCTCGGAACTCACGGAGGTCGACCTCGTCGTGAGCGACGGCCAGGGCCTCGACATCGACTTCGAGGCGGCGGCCCAGATCCCGGAGGCCGACTACGTCCGGATGAGCGAGGCGAAGACCGCGCGCCTCTACTTGGGGGCCGCCGCGACGGCGGCGGTTGCCGCGAAAGCGTCCACCGAGGAACGCGAGGCCCTAGAGGCGTATGCCCTGCGCTTCGCGATCGCGTTCCAGGACCGAGACGACCTCCTCGGCGCGGGCGTCGTTCGATCCCGGATCGGCGGATCGTCGGAGGGGGACCTCCGCCAGGGGAAGCGGACCCGCCTCTACGTGCTCGCCGTGCAGACCCTGACGGGCCGCGACCGGTCCGCCTTCCTCCGGGCCTATGGCCGCGGGCCCCGTACGACGAAGCGGGACATCGCGACCGTGCGGGGGCTCCTCCGGGACCACGTCCTTCCCATCATGGAGAGCCGCATCACCGAGAACCAGCAGCTCGCGAGGGAGGCCCTCGACCGGGTCCCGCCGCGGGACCTCGACGCGCAACGGTTCCTCGAGGCCCTCGTGGACGCCCAGGCGACCCGGGTCCGCTAGTCCTCGATTCCCCGCGCCGTGATGCGGAACGGAGCCCGGCTCGCTTCCTCCCGGTGCCGGTGCTTCTCTAGGACCGCGACCCGGGCGCTCGGCCCCACCTTCTCGAGCCGGACGATCGTCTTTGCGTTGTGGCTCAACATGTGCCCGCCGAGGGGCATGAACGCGCCCGTGTCGATATCCGTGTACACCTGGGACGTCACGACGACGGGCACCCCCCGCTGCCTCGAGACGCGCAGGAGCTTCGCGATCTGCCGGGTCAGGCCATGGCGCTCCTCGCGCCGGGACTCGTCGCGCATCGTGAGGCGGTAGTGCATCGTGATCGAGTCGATCACGATGAGCCCGACATCCGCGTTGTTCTCCGTGAGCTTGACGGCCTTGTCAATCAGGTTCTCCTGCTCCTCGAAGCTATACGGCTCCGAGAACAGGATGTTCCGCGCGACGAGGTCGAAGTCGTCCCCGCAGATCTGCCTGAGGCGCTCGAGGGACACGCCCTCCGTGTCGATGTAGATCACCTTGCGCCCCGCGCGCACGACGTTCCGGGCGAGGACGAGGCACACGTTCGTCTTCCCGCTCCCCGCCTCCCCGTGGAGGAGCGTGATGCAACCCTCCTCGACTCCCCCGCCAACGAGCTCGTCGAGGCCCCGAACGCCCAGGGCCACCTTCATCGCCCGGGGAAGCGCGGTTCCGCCTTTAATCCTTCGAGAGGACGGCGGGCAGCGCGGACACGTACGCGCCCTCCGATGTCCACAGGACGATCCCGCGGCCTGGCGTCGCGGCGCGCGTCGCGACGGGCCTCTCCGCACCCGATTCCGGATGGACCGCGACGACTTCCCCGTCCCCCGCGCGTAGCTCCGTCTCGAAGCGTTCCGCGTCCACGAGGCGGGCTGTGCGCAGGTCCCGCGCCTTGAAGCGACGTTGCTCGCCGGTCACGAGGTCCCGCAACGTGACGAACCCGCCGAGCTTCGCGACCTCGTGGACCGCGCCCTTGTGTCGCACGACGTCGCCCACCTGGAACGGGCTGAGTCGCACCAGGCTCGTGACCCGGTACACCTCGGCCCCGCCCCGCTGGCCATACAGCTTCGGCGACGAGGACACGGTCCCCGCGAACGCCTCCGCGACCTCCCTCGCGAGGGCCTTTACGAGGGCGTTCGTGCTCACGTAGAAGTCGAGTCCCCCGTGGATCTCCTCGATCCTCGAGGTGAAGTCCCCGCGCGCGTCGCGTCCGCGGTCGATCCGCGCCACGACGAACGTCCGCACGGCCCGGATCTCCCTCGGGGTCAGGTCCCGCCCGGCTCCGCGGACCTGGAGGATCCCCTGGAAATACGCGGACCGCTCCTTCGTGCACGTGTCGCACACGCTCGGCTTCAACCGGAGCCGCGCGTGGAAATCCTGGACGACCTCGAACGCCTCGTGGCGGCCTGTCGCCTTCACGGTGAGGAGGAAATTGTTCGGGTCCTCCTCTCGCGCGACGTGGGTGAACGTGACCCGGCCGAACGGCCTCTGTGGCGGGATCCGCTCAACGAGGAGCCTCGGGATCGCGATGTCGAGGTCGAACCGAGACCAGCCCGACGCGAACCGGAACGAGCCGCAGTGCGCGCACCTCGACACGTCCACGTGGGGCGGCGGTTCGACGATCCGGTGCCGCTTCGTGAAGCACCTCGCGCAGAGGCCGTCCACGGTCGGGCCTTCCGTCCCGCACTCCACGCAGAACATGACCCGCTTCGAACGTCTCCGGGGATACTTAAGCGCTGGGCCCCCGCCCGGATCCCGATAGCCGGGGGGAAGGCCATAAGTATCCCCGCTCGCGTGCCGGGGGAGGTCTATGCCGCGCGCGAAGCCGTGGTGGAAGGAGCGCCGGGTCAAGCACCGGGACGCGGTGGTCTTGTGCGTGCTGTCCGCCTCGATGCTCCTCGCGGGTGAGTTCGCGGGTCCCGCGAACCCGGCGCTCCGGGAGATCTACGATCTGTACATCGCCCCCGTATTGGACCGGCCCGCCCTCCTCATCCTGAACACGCTCCTCGCGGTCCTCGCCTTCACGACGGCGTTCGGCGCGTTCCTCGTCCTCGTGGGCGGGTGGTACTTCATGCGAGGCCGGATCCCGCGAGGACGGTTCCTCGTCGGGTTCGGCGTCGGGCTCACGTCCCTCGGGCTGTTGAACCGCCTCGCCTACGCGACCCTCGTGTTCGGCACGCCCCTCACGTTCCTGGTGCCCCTCGCGATGACCTTCACGGGAATCGGGATTCTCGTGGGAGTCGCGGCGCACGCTCTCATGGGCCAGTATGCTCTCTTCCTGAAGCGACATGCGAACCAGGCGTGGCGCCGCTGGCGTCGGTCCCGACGGGGGTCGCCCCGACGCGGGAACGGACGGCGGCGTTGGCGGTCCGGCCGCGTCAAGTCATCGTGACTAACTGCGCGTGGGGCACCCCGCCGATCCACAGGATGCCCTCCTCGCTCACGAATCCCGCCCGCATGGCCGCGTCGACTGTTTCGCGGCCGACGAAGTTCCCGATGGTCGCGCTCCGGAGATGGTCCACGAACGACGCCTCCGTCACGACGTCACCTTCATAGAACCGACTCACTTCGATCTTGAACCTGCCCTCGCGGAACGTCTTGCCGATGAGGTCCGCGTCCGCGGCCGCGACGAGCACTTCCCTGCCCTGATGGTACACTTTCATGCGGATGGGCATTGGGGAGGCCGCTGTTACAACCGTTCGACGAGTTTATACTTGTTTTTCGCGGGGCTATAGATCTCCCCTTCCTGGGCCCATCGCTTCAGCCAGGCGTCGACGCGTGCGGGTGGGATGTTGCGTTCCTGCGCAACGCGGACGATGTCTTCGTAGTCCGCGACACCCTCCGGGCCCGCCAGTTCCGCGATGATGTCTCGGAGCGAAATGATCTGCTCCCGCTGCGACTGGCTGATCCCCGTCTGGATGATGTCGATGTCGAAGCGCCCTTCCTCGCCCGCGACCTTGCCCATCCAGTATTCGACGATCCGCACAGCCCGGTCCGCATCGTCCGCGGTCACGGCTTCCCCTAGGCGCATGCGCGCGCCGGCTTCCGCGAGGCGGATGATGGCTTCGAGCTGGCGAGGTGTGATGGGGACGCTGGATCCCGCCGCCTCTCCAGTCTTCCGGATCTCGAGATACTTCTTCTCGATGATGGCCATCGCCTCGTCCGTCATCACGGGATAGATGCGTTTCGCAAACGCCACGTATTTTCGAAGGAAATCCGGACTGAAGTACGGTGTATACGGTTCTTCGAGGTGTTGAGTCTCCTCCGTGGTCGCACCCGACTCTCGTCGTCGTCCGATTTCTCCCACGCGGTGTCCTCTGAGGATGTGCTCCGCGAGCTCGCGGTCCCGATCCGCTTGGGGGCGATCGATCATGGAGAAAATGATGTCAAATCGAGAGAGGAGGGCGGGTGGCAGGTCGATTTGTTCGGAAATGTACTTGTGTTCGTCGAATCGTCCGAACTTGGGGTTCGCGGCCGCGAGGACCGCACACCGGGATTGAAGCACGGCCGTGATGCCCGCTTTCGCGACGCTGACGCGCTGCTGTTCCATCGCTTCGTGGATCGCAGATCGATCCTGCGGGTTCATCTTCTCGATCTCGTCGATGCAATTGTGGACGACCGCGCCGTCGCAGAGGAAGTCGTTGTGACCCGGGACCCGCAGATCGTAGACGTATCCGTCATGGTGCTCGATCCGGACTTGATCGATTCGGTCTAGGGCATAGTCGGCACCGGTGAGCGATTGCAGGGCCTGATAGTCGCGGAGAGAAATCTGGGGTCGGATGGCTTCCGTGAGCCTACGAATCGCTTGCTTGAACGGCCTCTGCCTGCCGTTCGCCAGGTCGTACATGGTACCCCGGAGGCCTTCCTCCAGCAGGCTCCACGGGGGCGGGCTGGCCTTGCTCAGGATTTCCCGTGTCCGTTTTGAGGGCATTTCCTCGTGTTCGGCGGAAATCATGCTCCGGGCCACGGGGACGGCCTTCCACTTGGCGGAGAAGGGAGCAATCGAGGCTAGCAGCCTCTGTGCGTCTCCGCGAGAAGTTATCTGGACGGAGAGAACGCCTGTCGCTCTTCGGACGCGCGCGAATACATCGAAACGGCGGAGGGCGTAGAGAAGGCGCTGGTTCGCGCGGACGCTCGCCGAGAACATGATGCTTACTTCAACCGCCTTGCCGGAACGCGAGGGGAGCCTCGAGCCTTCGAGAGAAGTGCATCCATCCGAGTCGATGAGACCCGCGACGAACCCCGTGAGCGACGTGTCGTCCAACGTGAGGAGATTCGTGAGATCGTCCTTCGTGAGCCACGTGAATACGAGAGCTAATAGATTGGAGCCACGGCGCATGGGGACGTGCGAACTTCGACCGGCTGCACCTCGGACCGCTGAGAGCATGTCCCGAACGTGCCTACGCCGAGGCTCGGATGAGGCCGCCTCGGCCATGTCCATGACCCGCCGGATGTCGCGTGCGTGCACCTTCGACTGGAAGATTCTGAAACTTGACCGGCGTTCGCTCGTCGAAACGTGGCCGTCTCCACAAATGAAGCCCGTCAAGTATGCAAGTTCCGGTGTGATCGTCGCGACTCGAAGGCGTTCCGTGGACCGCGAGCGACCGAAGGCGAACGGTCGCTGTTTCCAAGCGTCGTAGAGTCCCAGGTCATGGAGAAGGCGCCTGAATTCGGAGACGCGAATGGCATTCCGGCCGGAGAGAGCATCGCGGCTCATGCCATCGTCGCGGCTTGCCTCCTCGAGCGTCGCGAATCGCTTGCGAACGTTCGCCCGGAGCTCCTCCTCTTCCTCTTCGGTCGGCTGAACGATCCAATCGTCAGGCACGATGTCCAGGATGTACACGGAGGTCCGCCGCGACGGCAGCCTCTGGACCGCGACGAGGCGTGCGTCAGGCCTCAAGTCTCGGAGCGGCTTCCATTCGAACGTCTCCCCGTCCAGCACGACGTGATCGGGGGTTAGTCGGAGCTCGAAGCCGGACGACAGTTTCACGAACGCGATGGGCCCACGGTACCTTCTCCGGATGACCGAGGCGATGACGTCTTCCGATGCGCTTGCGCCGGTGGGGTCGAAGGTGACCGTACTGGCGGAGGCAGGCGCGATCTCGATGTCCTTCCCTCCCGCGATGGCGCGAGTCGATCGCGACGCATCGAACAGTTCCTCGACCGCCCGAGGCACGCCGTCAACGAGGACCTCCGCCTGCGGATGGAGACACGCGAGCCCGAGGTCCGCGAGTACGAGCGCTCCCGCCTCGAGGGTCCACCGACCTTCGCCGAACTCGTCGCGAACAGCCGCCGCCGTCATGCCAGCCGCGCTCGCGGCCTTGCCGGTGGCGTAGATCCCACGAGGCGAGAGGCGACTCATGTACGACAGCAGTTCGCTCTTTCCGACCCCGGGATCGCCGACCATGAGGACATGGATGTCGCCTCGAATCCGGCGGCCATCCGGCATCATCTTTGGGACCCCACTGAACAGCTGCAGGGCAAGCGCCTCTTTCTCCACATGCATCCCATACATGGATGGAGCGATCGAAGCGGTGATCATTCGGAGAATGTCGGGACTCGACCCGGTCTCGCGGATGAGCTTCGCATCCTCCTCGGTAACCTCGATCTCCTCGAACTCGACCTGTTCTTTCTGCACCGAGTTGACGTCCATGAAGATGTCGAAGAGAGTCGACTTCGCGCCCGGGCGCCCCTTCTGGACGCTCCGCAGGACCCCGTTCATCACAACACGCTGACCGGGAGTGATGCGCCCGGTGAGGTCATCCTCCACGTACAGCGTGAGCCTTTGAGGCTCCTGGCCGCCGCGCAGGCCCTCCGGCGATTCCTGGATTTCGAGCTTCTGCGTGTCGAGATACAGTGACGTTTCGGTGAGGAGCTTGAACTTCGTCGCGCTCGCGGAGCGCTTGCAGCCTCCTTGGTCCTCGTAGCACTCGAGTGGTTCGCGGAAGTTCTGTCCGTCCTGCGTCTCCTTGATGACGGTCCCGCACCGGAGGCACTGGAACAGCGCATCCGTCACGCGGGGCCGGACCTCCGTCGACTTCCGGACGAGCCCCTCGACGGCGACGTACTGCCCGAGGTGCTTCGCGCGCAGGTCGCGGATCGGGATCCGCCGGTCCCGCGGCAGGCCCTCGAGGCGCAGATGGATCGCGAGGCCCTCCTCCCCGGGAGGCGTGAGCCGCCGGATCGCTTCCTCCCCCGCGGTCAGCGCGTTGAGCGGGTGGCGGAGCAGGAAAATCGCCATGTCCGTGTCGAACCGGTTCAGCTCGTCGAACGGCACCTCGAGGCTCCGCTCCTCCGGATACCGGTCCGCCACGGAGATGATCTTCGACTGATATCCCGCCTCGTCGAAGAACTCCTCCCACTTCGCGATGAGCTCCTCCTGCGGGAACTCGACGAGCAACGAACTCCCCCTCGCCCTTCCGGGCGGCGCACCCGCCGGGGAGGTTATAGCCATTTGAGCCTCCCTTCCACTGAGGCGATCCGCACGAGGGCGTATAGGTGAGACCGTTTCCACTGGAACCCCGCGCACCCCGCGCAGCTCAACCGCATCTCGAGTACCCGCACCCGCCGCACCGGACGCACGCGCTCTCGTGCACGACGGGTTCGCCGCATTCCGGACATCCGTTCGTTGCCTCGCTCGGCCGCTCGCCGGACGGTTCGTCCCGCGCTTCGACGCTCGGGAGCAAGGCTCCGTACCCCGATGGATGCCCACGCCGGGAAGGGGTATAGCCCTTCGAGGGAGGGGTCCGCGAAACTACCGCGCCACGCGGCATCCTCAAATAGAGAGGCCGCGGATGCGGGCCCCGGGATGGGATGAACCCCGAGGAGCTCAACGAGGTCGTCCTCCACAACTCGTTCGAGCAGCTCCGCCTCCAGGAGGTCCAACTCCTCCTCTCGGAGAAGCGCACGTCCCTGTCGACCCTGCGCACGGGGATCGCGGTCCTCGCCCTGCCGCTGAGCGTCGTGTCGTTCCTCGTCGCGACGTCCCAGATGTGGGACATCCTCGAGGTCCTCTACCTCATGGCGCCCCTCCTCGCGTTCTGCGCGAGCCTCGTCGGGGTCGGGTCGTACCTCGTGATGCGCGCGGTCGTGCGAATCCAGACGTTCGACCGCAAGATCGAGGGGATCTCCCGCGAGGACGACCGGGTGCGGGACCTCGTCCGGATCGACTGAACGCGAACCTTCTTGGCGGCCCGCGCCTTCGCGGTCACGATGGAGCTCCCCGAGGACCTCCGGGCCCTCCAGCGCTTCCACGGCCACCTCGGGGTCTACGTGACCGTGGGCCTGAGGATGGGTGCGATCGGGAAGCGCTCGTTCGGGCACTACAAGGGCCTCCGGGCGGTCGTCCGGTCCAAGCCGGAACCGCCCATGCTGTGCGTCGTGGACGGGGTCCAGTTCGCGAGCGGCTGCACGCTGGGGAAGGGGAACATCTCCGTGGAGCCCGCCGCGGAGCCCGAGGTCACGTTCGAGAAAGAGGGCCGCCGGGTCCGCGTCGCGCTCAAGCCAGGCTGGCGGGACCGGATCGATCGGGAGATGTCCAAGGAGAGGGAACTCGAGCAGAGCCTCTTTTACTTCGAGCTCCCCGAGTCCGAGTTGTTCGACGTCGTCGAGGCGTGAGCTCACGACGTCGGGACGGACCACGTGACGTCCGCGGGCACCCGGATCCACACGCCGCGCCCGGGGACGAGGGCTTCCGCATCCCCCAGGGCTCGCGTCCCGTACGGGGTCGCGGGGTCGATCCCGACGAGGAGGTCCGCGCCCGTCGCGGCCTTCACGGCGGCGACCGTGATGCCCGTCGCGAAGCCCGGCAGCCCGACGAGGTTCCACCCCGCGCACAGGTCGATCCGGGCCGTCGCGGGCACGACCCCGACGAGGACCACGGACCCCGCCGCGGTCGCGTTGAGCCAGACTCCGCGGCCGAGCGGCACCTCGAAGCTCGCCGCGTCGGAGGGCACCGCGGACGACCACGCGGTCGTGCCCGTGCATCCGTCGTACGTCCACGCGG
>Ga0209341_10002277_pt1 | contig 18255 bp, 14 predicted proteins | sample RifCSP13_2_FD_184020 | JGI IMG/M metagenome (GOLD analysis project Ga0209341, IMG submission 184020) | Soil microbial communities from Rifle, Colorado - Rifle CSP2_sed 13_2 (SPAdes) (version 2) | ecosystem: Environmental > Terrestrial > Deep subsurface > Rock core/Sediment | place: Rifle... | reverse complement strand
GAAACCGCAACTCTTCCGGTAGACATCTACGGTCGCGATTCGGCTTTGCCATCGCTGAGCGATCGGGCTCCCACTATCGGTCCTCTATACCGCAATCCCACCCACAAAAATCTAAGTCCCCGGGTGGGTTTCGCCTGGGACGTTCTTGGCGACGGAAAAACCAGCGTGCGCGGCGGTTATGGCATCTACTTCAACACCAATAATCAGCAGAATCTGATTGTTACAGTAACCAACCCGCCTGCGACGCCACGTATCGCCATCGGCTTCACGGCCACTTCACCGTGCCAGCCGGCATTTCCATCGGCCCCACTGTCGTGCGCTTTCGCAAATTCGATCCGCCCGGTACAGTTCGATCTCGATAACCCGTATATAAATATCTATAACCTGAGTCTTCAGCATGAACTGCCGTGGGATACCGTAGCTACACTCGGTTATGCGGGCTCGCGTGGCATCCATTTACTGCGAAGCAGCGACGTAAATACTGCGGTGCCAATCATCCGTTCTGATGGCACGCTTTTCTTTCCCGTAGGAGCACCGCGGCAGAACACAGCATTTTCAACCATCGAATTGAAGAGCAGCGATGGAAACTCCTGGTATAACGCGTTGATTTTTGAACTAAGAAAACGCTTTTCTCGCGCGTTCACAGTGCAGTCGTCTTATACGTTCTCACGCAACATCGATACGACACAGGCCTCGACCTTCTTTTCCGATGCCACGAACGGCACCACAACAGCTTTCCCAGAGTTTCCCGGCTTGCAATACAATAAAGGCCCCGCAGACTATCATGCGAAGCACAACTGGGTGGTCAACTTCATTTGGGAAATACCCTTCGCCCGGAATCTAAGCGGTACGGCCAAGACCCTGCTTGATGGCTGGCAGCTGGCCGGAATTGGCAATGCTCGCAGCGGCAACCCCCTCACCGTTTTTGTACAAGCCAACCGGTCCCGGTCGCTGTGGCAGCCTTCCCTTGGTCCCGGCATTGGCCGCGATCGGGCCTCCATAGCTTCAGGTTTCACTTACGAGACTGCGGTGCTTGGGCAACCGGATCAATACTTCGATCCGGCCGCCTTCGTTTTACCTTCGGCAGGCACGTTGGGTAACACAGGTCGAGGAGCGTTCATTGGGCCAAACCTTCGCAGCTTTGATCTCGCTGCAGTGAAGAAAACAAAACTGAGCTTCTTCGGGGACTCCGCCAACCTGCAGATTCGTCTTGAGGCCTTCAATGTTTTCAACCGCGCCAATTTTGCGCCACCCGCGCTTACGGCTTTTGCCGGAGCGGCTGACAATGAAGCTCCGCTCCCGACTTTTGGGCGCATTCGTTCTACGGTAACGTCGTCAAGACAGATTCAGGTGGGGCTGAGGGTCTTTTTTTGAGGGGTGTGAGGTTTGCGGATTGCCGATTGCGATTGTCGATTGCTAATCAAATTTAGCCAGGAGGTCTCTCAATGCTCTGGATCCTCTTCGCGGCAGGGGCGGCGCTTTCATGGGGCTTGTATGGTCCTGCACTGCATCGTGGGCAGGTATCGCTCGGCAGTCCAATGCGAGCCTTGCTTTGCGTCGGTTTAGCTTACTTTCTGATTGGAGTGCTGGTTCCTGTTCTCAACCTGTCCTACCAGGGGGAGTTGCATGGTTTTAACGCAAGGGGCTCTTTAGCGGCGGTTGCCGGCGGAGCATTGGGTGCCATCGGCGCTGTCTGCATTATCTTCGCTTTTAAGTCGGGCGGTCTACCAACGTACGTCATGCCTCTTGTTTTTGCGGGCGCGCCATTAGTGAACGTCTTCTTTTCAATGTGGCTGCATCCACCAAAGACGGCGCCGAATCCGCTGCTGTATCTCGGCTTCATATTAGCCGCGGTGGGCGCTGGTATGGTCCTGTATTTCAAGCCGCAGTCCTGAAAGGGCGAAGGGCGAAGAGCAACGGCAGAATTTGTCTCGGCTACCTGCATTGTTAATCATTATTCTCCCCGAAGGAACTGGCTCCCGTCGAAAGGAACAGACGACTATGAGGAACAGCATCAAAGTCCTAACAAGTGGCGCAATTATCCTTGTGTGCCTGTGTACTCAGGCCGCCGCTCAGGCCGCAGGCGACTGGCCCCAATGGCGCGGGCCGAATCGCGATGGTATCTCCAAAGAAACGGGGCTGCTAAAGCAGTGGCCCACCCAGGGACCACTGCTCGTATGGAAGGCCTCGGGCGCCGGTCGTGGCTACTCCTCGATGGCCATCTCCAATGGCAGGTTGTTTACGATGGGACTGCGCGGTGACCGGGAATTCGTTATTGCTCTTGACGTGGCCACAGGTAAGGAAGTGTGGGCCGTGGCCCACGGTGGCGCCTACCGCGACAGCCGGGGCGATGGCCCGCGTGGCACTCCCACCGTTGACGGAGACAAGCTCTATGCCCTCGGCGGCAACGGAGATTTATCCTGTCTCGAGGCGAAAACGGGTCGCACCGTGTGGGCCATGAACATACTGAAGAAGTTTGGCAGTGAGAACATAAGCTGGGGCATCAGCGAATCACCGCTTGTTATTGGGGAAAAATTGCTTGTCAACGCCGGCGCGGCCGGGGCTTCCATTGTCGCCCTCAACAAAAAGGATGGATCCCTAATTTGGAAAAGTCAGAGCGATAAAGCTGGCTATTCCTCGGGAGTTCCCGTCACCGTTGGCAAGAACATGCAGGTAGTTTTCTTTACACAAGAGCGGGCGTTGGGACTGGATCCGAATGATGGAAAACTCTTATGGGAGTATCCGCGTCCGGCGAATGATGTAGCCAACGTGGCGACGCCGGTCGTAAAGGGCAATCGCGTCTTCATCTCCTCCGACTACGGAACTGGCGCCGGATTGGTCGAGATCAAGGCTGACGGCAAGGCCTCTGAGGTCTATTTCACCAAGGAGATGCGCAACCACCACAGTAGTTCGGTGCTGGTCGGAGATTACCTTTACGGTTTTTCAAGCAGCATCTTGATGGCCATGCGTTTCGATACGGGCGAGATCGCGTGGCGCGATCGCAGCGTCGGCAAAGGCTCGCTTGTATATGCTGATGGTCATCTCTACTGCTTCAGTGAGAATGGCGTGGTTGGCCTGGTTGAAGCGACGCCGGAAGGTTATCGCGAAACTGGACGATTTCGTATACAACAAGATTCCCTGCCAACGTGGACTCATCCCGTCGTTGCAGGTGGCCGGTTGTATCTGCGCGATCAGGATACCATCTACGCATTTGATGTGAGAGAGAAAAGATAACGCCGTTTAACGTCTGAGTTGCTTCAGGTAATTTTGAGCTTCACGTAGTTCGGGCAATCCTTCGTCTGCCTCTTGCCACTGTTCCAACAGTCTGGAGTAAGCGGCGGCAGCGGCCTGTTGGTCTCCCGTTTGCGCTGCCGCGCGGGCTGCACCCAACAGTGAACGCGCACGATTGGGTTGTCTCTGTAGGGTCACCTTAAAGTGATCCTTCGCGACGTCGGGCTTGCCGGCTTGCAGCATCAACTCTCCAAACAGTTCATGTGATGGCTTGATCAGTCCAGGCGGCCCGGACGGAGGCTCCGTCTCTTCCTCCAACATAGTAGCCTTCTTCATTAGTGTCGCGGCCTTTTCATAATCGTGCTTCCGTGACGCTACGACGGCAGCAACTTCCAATTCACCTATTGTCTCTTGAGGAGTGCGGCCGGAAGCAGCCTCCGCGTCAACCAGCTTTAATTCTTTATCATCAGAACCTTCAAGAGCACACGACATGCTGCGGATGAAGGACGGAATTCTTTGGGCCGGGTTTGATGAGCGGACGGTAGCTAATTCGCTCGCTGCCGTCCTTTGACCGCCACCGTGACCGTGCCCGCTCGTCGCCGCCTGCGCGGAGATGGTTGATTCAGGTGATGGCTTATCAGAGAACAATTTTCCAGTCAGTTCCCAGCGCTCAGTTTCCACAATGAAAGCTGCGGCCATACTCGCGTATATACCCTCGTAATAGCGGGGACGTAATTTGTTATCGTAAGTCGACTCGGACATGGTCTTCTTCATTAATGTGAGCAATTCTTCGGCTTTGTTATAGCGGCCCTGTTGCAGATATACGTAGAGCAGCCAGTGCAGACTATGATAATCGCGCACGCTTGTTGCCAGGTTCTTTCGCCTCATCCACAACTCCGAAGCCTCCCACGCCGACTTGTTGGACGCAGCCGCCTCGGGCCACATACCTAATTGCAGGAAGATGTGTGAAGGCATGTGTTGGGCATGATGTGCTTCAGGCGCTATGCTGGCGTATCGACGAGCCGCGGGTAAGGCCAGCACGGCGTGGTCGGGATCGTCAAATGCGTGAATTATGTAGTGAGCTGCTCCCGGATGATTCGGATTCTTTTGATAAACATCCAGGGCAATAGCTCCAGCTCTTGCCTGCAGGCGATAGCTCTTTTCCTCAGAGTTGACCAGGCCCAGCATCGATAAGGCATAAAAGGCTGCACCATCCAGGTCGTCCGGATAGCCCCTGTAAATCTTCTCCATGGCTGTGGAATAGGCGCTGTCCCGAACATGTTTGTCCCCCTCGCCATAGAGGAGTTTTACGGCATTCAAATATTCTCTCTCTCGCGGGCTAAGTTTTGAACTCACCTTGATCCTGGCAATTGCCTCCCGGCCCGCAGCAGTATCCTGTTCAGACCACAGCGGGTGGTTGTGGGCCATGGCTTGGCCCCAGTACGCCATCATGAAGTCTGGTTCGATTCGGCTTGCTTCACGAAATGCGTCAAGCGCCTCCTCATACCAGAAAGAATGTAACGCCGCTAAGCCACGCAGGAAGTATTGCTGGGCTTTTGCGCCTCCCGATGTGGGAAATTCAACTTTACCTAGTTGCGCTTCCTGTCCGTTCAGGGTTGAGGCAAGGCAGGCCGCCAAAATGCCAATGAGAAATCGCAGTTGCCATTTCCTTTGAGTGTTGTTCACGAGATGCACCTACTTCATCGAATCAGACTTAGAGTTCTTGCCAATGCAGAAAAGATTGGCTGCAGTACGTATGAAGATTTGACCCTCCGAGATGGCCGGTGAACTAAGGCAATAATCGTTTAGTGGATTCTCCGCCAGAACCGCAAACTCTGGACCAGCCTTAACGACCGTAGTCAGCCCGTCTTCATTGGTGACGTAAATCTTGCCATCACCCAGGACCGGAGAGGCGCTATAGATTCCTGGCTTAATCCGTTGTGGACCGTAAACTTCCTTACCACTTCTCGCTTCCAGGCACCACATAATGCCGCGGTCGTTGACGATGTACAAATACTTGCCATCAGTTACCGGCGTAGGCACGTCAGGGCCATTTGCCGTGGACCAGAGGAAATGCGACCTGCTGATGTCGCCGCGTCCACCAGCCCGTAGGACCAGAAGTGGTTTCACCCGAGTGGGGGCATAGATCGTGTCTTCGAAGATCACCGGCGAGGCGACGATGCGATAGGAGGGGTCGTTCTCCGGATTCAATCCATTAGCTCGCCAAAGCTCTTTGCCGGTCGCGAGATCGTGCCCGGTAACGCAGTCGCCCCCGGTGATCACCAGCTCGACTGTCTTGCCGTGCCGGAGAACCGCAGGCGTGGTGTAAGAGTCAGGAGATTCGTGGATAGCGGTCGTGGGCCGCTCAACACGCCAGAGAGTCTTTCCGCTTTTCCTATTGATCCGCAGCAAGTAAGAAGGAGCGTCAGTCTTCATCCCATGTAAGACCTGAACGTATAGTGAATCTTCAAGAAGCAGGGGTGAGGACGCATAGCCCCAGTTTAAGCCAAACTCTCCGTAGTCCTTCTGAATATCGCGTGACCACAATTCTCGACCATTGAAATCGAAGCCCTTGAGGATACCCGTGCCGGTCATCACATAGACGCTTTGTCCGTCAGTGACTGGCGAAGGTGATGACATGTTTTGCTTGCGCTTCTTGACATTCCCACCACCGAGCAACTTCTTCCAGATCAACACGCCCTTGTTCCTATCGACGCACCAGAGATAGAGATCACCTCCATCAGCTACATTCAGAAAAATGCGATCCTGCCAGATAATCGGTGTTGAGCCACTCCAACTCGGCAGGGGCAGTTTCCACGTGATGTTTTCCTCTGTGGTCCAGCGCAAGGGAAGATTCTTCTCGCCGCTCAGGCCGTTCAGATTAGGGCCCCGCCACTGCGGCCAGTTTTCCGCAAAAGCGGTCGCGCCCAACTGCATGATTACGATCAGGGCGCCGGCACTTAGCTTACGCATGAGTTCCTCCCTTTCTATTCCGCACGCAGCGAGGCCAACAACGGTGAACGCAAGACGGCGCGAGTCGCAAGCATGGAAGAGACCAGACCCGACGCCAAGACCATAAGCAGCAACACCCCCAGCGAGAGTTTGGGTAACTCGCTGCCCCTTCCAAGAAACACCGGAGCGATCGCCAACAGTGCACAGATGATTCCAGTAAGCAGCCCACTGCCGAGCAACAGAGCGTTTTCTGCAACCGCCATCCTCCGGAAATGAGTGGAGTTATAGCCAATCGCACGAAGCAAAGCCAGCTCCCGCCGTTGCTCCAGCACATTGCGCGTCAAGACTGCTGCCAAACCCAACGTTCCGAGTACGAGGCCCAGGCTACCCAGGAGTTGAAACGTTGAGATGTAGGTGTTCTCGACGCGATGGTAGCTGGCCAGACGTTCATTTGTATCGACAACATCAAACCCAAAGTCGGCCAAACGTTCCTCCAGGGTAGCGGAAATCTCAGACGCCTGTGCACTGGCAGGCGTGTCTATTAGAAAGAAGCGAAAACCTTCCTGCTCAGGAAAGAGACGCAAAAAGTTCCGTTCGGTCATTATCAGTTCGCTTTGGAAAACACTGTCAGCGAGCGAGGCGACTACTCGCAACCGGATTGGCCCGGTCTCGCCGCCCAATACCACGTCCTCGCCCAGCTTGAGGTGCAATACGTAGGCCAATGAATTAGCGTCACCGATTACCGGGACAGCGCCGTCGTTGAATTCACGATTGAGTAACAACCAGGGGTTTTGCTTCTCTTCAACGCTGCTGGCAAGCGAGCTTTGGAAAGAGAAACGATTTGACGCGATAAAGTCGTCTGACGGCGAGATAATTCTCGGATTACGCGGCTGGTAGAGATTGAGGCAACTGGCATCGTCACCTGGCCGAACGCGAAACAGTGCAAACGACAGACTGGAAAGTTGCTGGTCATCCAGGGTCAGAGCCTCGCGACCACTATTCGTGTTTGGGTTATGGACCAGAGGTACTACGGAACTGGCGAGCAGCGCAAAGCCACCACTACCAGACCTCCGCTCGAGCACAGATTCGGCGCGGCGTCGGAAGGCGCCAACCGACACAATGATGAAGGCCGCAGCCGCAATCAAAGCAATGCAGAGCACACTGCGCCCCGGGCGGTAGCCGGCGTTTCTAAAGCCCAGATGCAAAATAGGCCAGCGATCGGTGCTGTAAATCGGCCCACGGCGACGCCGCCGCAACCATGCCGCTTGATAACATAGAAGAGCGATCAACAGGATCGTGCCGCCTGCAAAAAAGCCTGCCACTCGCCCTACCAGTTGAAGCGATGTAGCTAACAAAAATAGTAGGCCGGCAAGGGCAAACAAATGCGCAAATCGGAATACGGTCAATAACCGTCTCCGCGGCTCCCCCTCCTCCCGTGTCCTTGCTATCGCATCGGCCAGAGTACTTCCCGCCAGGAGGCTGCGGGTTGAGTTTTTCGACACTTGCCTTAACGTCCACACGATGCAAAGCAAGGCCGCAAACACGCCACCGAGTGCTCCCAGTAACAACGAGAGTGGCGTAATGTGCAGCTTGAGCATCGTGGTTCCGACCGCATCAATCCACCATGTGCTCAAGCCTTTCATCATTAGATAGCCGTATACAACAGCGCCCAGCAAACCAATTACACTGCCGGCAAAGGCCTGAACCATCCCCTCCAGAAGAAACAGCTTGCGCACTTGCGATCCCGAAAAGCCGATTGCTTGCAAGAGACCTATTTCCCGCAAGCGCTGCTCTATTCCCAGCTTGAACAGAAGTGCCGTTAAAAGTAGGGCCGAACAAACCAGAAAGAAACTGAAGTAAAGAAAATACTCGCCGAAGTCAGTGGCCCCCTGCGAGGCCTGAAGGCCCTGTTCTCGCACAGGAATAATTTGGATACCCATTTGCGTGGGATTCAACGACGTCTTTAATTGGCGGCTGTAGCTCTCCCGCGCCTGCTCGAGCGGCATTTCGGGCGACGAAGTTAGCCTGATGGAAGTCACCTTACCGAAGCGTGATTGCCAGAGTTCTTGACCTTTCGTAAGTGGAATGAAAGCCTTTGGCGTAGTTCTGTACTCGTGCCAGTAGTCCTCATCTTGCGGGCGTATGCGGCCGAGATCTACAGGAAATGGTGGATCCCAATCAGCTAAGTTCAGCGAGCCGGTGATGCCGGGATACTCGGGAACGAGATCGCGATCAGCCGCGATCCCGGCGATGGGCACAATGCCCGCCAGTTGAAACTGCGCGTTCTTTGTCTCGAGCCGCCCGTCTTCCTGCCAAAAATAATATTCGACCGAGATCGGATCGTCTTGCTTCACACCAAGTTCTCGCGCGGCCCATTCGTTGAGGACAATGGGTGCCGCCACTTGCTCGCTGTTTTCTATTCCCCCCTTTTCCCCTTCAGGCACTCTCAATTTATCAAAAGTCTCTTGATCCAGACCCGTTACCACAGAATAAGGAACCGTGCGTTCACCAAAACTTATACTGTTTGCCAGATAAGAGAGCACTTTCGTGGCCCGCAGAGACGTTCGACTTGCGGCAGCAAGCGCTGTTTCTACAAAAGTGTCGCTCAGGAGTTTGCTGGCGTGTTCCAGCGAGATGCTTTGCTGTTGTTCAAGCGTGCGGAGTTTGATACCGAAGTCTTCAAGTGAAGCGGCCTCCCTTAAAATTCTGAGGAGGGATCCATTGCGCGCTACGCGACTCGTCGACTCACGATCTTTAGGTGACGAGCTGGCAACCAGTATCAGATTTGCCTTATTCTCCTGCCCCAGCTCGTGCTGTAGTAATCGCAAGGGGACGAACACGGCACGCGTGGCGCTCTGCTGCGGTTGTATCGAAAACTCGCCCATCACCTCAGGAGAGAGTGTTTCCGTCATGGTCAAGCGAAGGGTCCGGCCCAGGTCATCCTTGCGGCTGTGCAAAGATTCAATAGGAACCTCCGAGGGTTTTTGCACGCGCAACAGTAGAGCATCTCCGGAACGGCTGCTTAGTTCTCGGGCCAGATCGGGACTGAGCTTTGCCTCACGATTGCGAGGCGCGTGATTGCTGCGGGCATGAAATGTCCAGAACCGTTCATCCACTCCGTAAACTTTGATCCCAGAACCGAAACGGCCACTCGCCTCGTGCGTTATACTTCCATCGAGCGCGATTAGAGGAGCGGCCGCTCGATAGCCTGCGCCACTGAACTGGGCATCCTTCTGGATATCCTCCGCTAACCCTTCACGGAAAAAGTTAGAAGCAGCGATCACTTCATCCGTGTTACCCAACTGCTGAAGCAACAGTTCGCTCAAGCTACCTCGCACTGAATCACCTACGAGCAGGGCCCCGGCCAATACCGACACAGCCGCCGCTACTCCCAGCAGCACAGCCAGATTGCTGCGCCAGTAGTAGCTGAGGTTGCGATTTAACAGTTGTAAGGTTTGCATCAAACCTGTCGGAGGTGGTGATCAACTAGCTCATAGCGCAGGGGAAACTGAGCTGCCAGCACCGGATTATGGGTTACAACAACCAGTATCGTTTCTTGTTGACGGTGAAGCTTAAGCAGCAGGGCGGCGACTACGTCAGCTGCCTTGTGATCCAGATTTCCTGTAGGCTCATCACACAAAACAAGCTGTGGCTTCATAATCAACGCTCGCGCGAGCGCCACGCGCTGTTTCTCACCTCCGGAAAGTTCAGCGGGCCGATGATCCAGGCGATTCGTTAGACCAACTTCGGCGAGCAGTTCGCGAGCGCGCTGATCACCGCCAGGATCGGGGGGTGAAACCAATGTGGGAGTTAAAACGTTCTCCAGCACCGAGCATTGAGACAAGAGACAGTGATCCTGAAAGATGAAACCAATCTGGCGGTTGCGGAAAGCGGCAAGCTCCCCATCCTTTAGCTCAAACGGGTTTTGACCGTCCAGCGTAACGCGACCCTTGCTGGGTGGTTCGAGCGCTCCCATGATGTACAAGAGCGTACTCTTCCCACTCCCCGATGGTCCCATGATGGAGACGGCATCTCCGCGAGATAGCGAAAGGGAGATGTTGGCGAGTATCTCCAGCACGCCCCGCGGGGTCGGATAGACCTTGCAAACATTCTCAACCCTCAACAATGGACCCACCTTCGCTTCATCATATTAATTCGGCCTGACGGGCGGCAACGAGTCTTATCTGCGGCTCTTCGGCGAGGAGATTTTTGTAAAGGTCGAGCGTTTGTTCAGCCATCCTGGCAACATTGTAATGTTGGCGCACGTTACGGAACGCGTTCTGCCCGAGCGTCGTAGCCAGCTCAGGATCGCGATGAAGCTTCATGATGCCTGCCGCAAGACTCTCGGGATCACGCTCCACGAGAAGCCCACCCTCAGTCTTCGCTATGATTTCGGGGAAAGCGCCGCGCTTCGGTTGTACTACCGGCACGCCGCAGCCCATGGCTTCGAGCAGGAACATCCCCTTAGGTTCTTCATAAATTGCCGGCACCGAAAGTACGTCCAGCTTCTGCAGAAACTCGATCTTCTCCTGGCGATCCAGCACGCCGCGATAGCTGTACTCATGCGACAGGCCATAAGCTTTCAACCGTCGTTCGCAATCTTGCAGATAACCTTTGTGTTCAGGGGCCAAATAACCGGCAACCTCCAGACGTGCGCCGTGAACTTCCTTATCGCGCAAACGCTTGTAGGCTTCAATCAGAACATGCAATCCCTTTTCCGGCGCGATACGGGCAAAAAATCCCACAGTGAAGGGCTGTGATCGCTCGCGCACACGCGTTTCATAACCCTGAAAGTTGATACCGAGGGGTACGACACGAATCTTAGCTCGGGGAATCGCCAGGTAATCGGTCATGAAGTTGGCATAGTAATCACTAACTGCAAGGAAGGCGTCCACATGTTGGACATTGGCGCGAATGAGCGATAGCGCCTCACCACGACAAGGTTCTTGCAAGCCTTCCAAAAACAGGTCCTCACCTTGCAAAGTGCAGCACACCGGGCGTCGCAAGGCTTTTTTGATTGGTTTAGCCAAAGCAATTAAGAGGGAGTATGGCAGGCTAACAACATCAGGCGCCCGCTCTTGTTTAAGCCAGGCCAGCAATTTCGCGATCTCTTTACGTTGGAAGCCATCTTCACCTTTCAGCATCGAAACCGTAAGTTCGCCCAGCAGCTTTGGGCTGGTCTTTATCGATCTATGGGCGGCCAATCTGAGCAACGGTCCCGAATCCCACAGGCGGTCAAGCCAGCGTGGCGTCGCGCGAAACAGGGGCACATACTGTTCCAGATAGACGCTGATTCCACCGAAAAAAACTCTATTTTGACTAACGTTGGGCTCGTCAGTGCGAGTTGGAGTGTATACAGGCAGCAGCGTGACGTCGTGACCGCGCGAAATCAGTTCCGTCGCCAGGGCGTTGTCTCGCAGGCAACTGCCGCAGTACATCTCGCCTGCTCCACCTGTCAGGTAAAGAATCTTCATGGCGAACCGTCAGACTGCGAGAGCTCGCTGAAAGGCGCGTCGCGCGTAGAGGTGATCGAAGAGATTTCCTTCGTGAGGCTGGTCCCAACTCACCTGGTTGGTAGCCACTGGCCCAATATTCAGACGATCCACGTTTGAGGCCCCCACGAGCCGCCGAATGGATTCAGGATCTGAGGTAATAGCTGTAACTACCAAACTTGAGCCCAACGCCTGCGGCAGCCGGTCCGTGTTGATCTCTACAACGCTGGCAAAGGGAAAGAGAAACTCCCTATTCGCGAGCGGGTGCTCCGGAGAGCAATGCACCACCGTGGGCAACAGGTAGGAGCATCCCTCCCAGATTACCAACCGGTCGCCGGAACGGTAAAAAGCTGTAACATCCCGTGCGCCGGGTTCACGAAGACCCTCGTCGATCAAACCGTTGATGCGCGCAGCCACTCTGGGATCCGTAAACGGCGCAATTTGCGCTTCTTCATCTTCCGCGGCCCGCGGCAGAATGCCCGCCAATCTTTCCGCCAGAGCCTCACTAATCTCCTGGGCTCGCGCAGGCACCCAAATCCCGGAGGCATTGATGCAAGAGCGGCCTCCGTTATCCACTATCGATGCGACCATTACATCAAGATACATTTCCCAACTGTCAATGCAGTCTTCTCCAATGATGATCTTGCTATTACCTGGTCCGTGAATTTCGATGCGTGAATCACTCTGCCATTCACCTGTTGTCGTGGCGTCACCGAAGATTATCCCGCGCCCACAACCACGAAGAATCTCCGCGGCGCCCCCGTGGTCCGCCGAATAGAGGCTGAAAGATTCCGGTGGTACGCCAGCCTTTATTAAGGCTTGCACAATTCTGTAAGGCGTCCACGGTTCGGCACTGCCAGGTTTCAGCACAAGTGGAATTTTGAGAGGGATTGACGGAATCCATAAGGAATGCACGCCGGGAGAGTTGTTGGGCAACACCACTCCCAGCGACTCGCCACGTGGAAAGAAACTTAAGGAGTGTCCCTCAAAGTCGCCCCAGCCACGGTCGAGGACTTCCCAACTGACATTACGCGTCAGCCCACTGAGTACGTGTTCCATCTGCGCCAGCATACTGCGAATCTTCAGCATATTGCGCCGTACGAGGGTGTAAGGTAGTCCCGTCGTAGCGGAGACTTGGGCAACATAATCGGCAGGGCTCTGGAGTTGGTCGCCGAGAGGAAGGCTATCGCTGAGAAAATGATCGGCGGCGCGCGAGCACATTGCTACGAGTTCGCCCGTGGATAGTTGCGCCAGACGTTTTAGGCTGCGCTCCTGGTTTAGCAGGTCCCGGCGAATTAACCCCGGGTTGGCCTGGCTAACAGTAACAAATAACTCGCCCGTCCGGTGATGAAACAACCGCGCAATATCCAGACTGGTGTAAGGGTCACCTTTGCGAATCAGAGGAATGTGAATCATGAGCTATTGCGAATTGCGGATTGCGAATTGCGAATTTCGGATTGTGTAAATCCGCAATCCGCAATTCGAAATCCGCAATTCATATTAGTACACTCCTTCAGTCACCGAGGTTTGCAACTGGGAGAATGGTCGCACGTTACGGACACCATCCCAATTGTAGAGTGCGCATGGCGGCTCTCGTTCAGCCTCATCACGCTCCAGAAAGCGGGGCATGAAAAACTCCCTGGTCAGTGTAGTCAAACGGACCCGTCCCGTCTGGCCATAAGGAACAACTTTTTCTGGATTGTCAGCCTCGACCACTTCAATCATTGCTCGCGGCGATGGCGGGTAATAGATGACTGCATAATTGTCCTCGGGTTGCCGGGGCTTGTGCACGGCCAGCCCCATCAGAGTATTGCCGTAGGTGGGAGCAAAATAGGCACCCTCGAGCAGTTCCTCGACCGCAAAGCGATGAAACTGTGGTGTCATCTCCGTCCCGCCGCAAAAGACACCGGTTATCCCCATCTTCTTCAGCGAGACTTTTTCGCACAGTGCCTCCAAAAGTTTTGGAGTGGTAAACAAACAGTGGATATTGTCGTGGGCTCGCAGTAGCGTCAGCCCCTGCTCCACCACGTGCTGCTTGTACTGTTCTGCCATCTTCGCCTGACCCGTCTTTAGTAGCTTGATTACCCAACGGGGATCAAGGTCAATCAGAAAGCAGATGCCACCGCGATACTGGGCCAGGTGTTCGATCGCCAGCCTTAGACGGCGTGGGCCAGTCGGGCCCAGCGACAACCAGTCGGCGACCGGCGGAAAAAACTCATCCGGCAGAGTCGCACTGAAAGCTTCGTAGTCGAGACGAAAATCCTCAATGTTAATTCGGGATTTCGGAACTCCCGTACTGCCACCAGTCTCAAACGTATAAACGGGGCGGCCAGCATAACCATTTGGCACCCAACGACGGACGGGTCCGCCGCGTAGCCACTCATCCTGGAAAAACCCGAACTTAGCAAGATCGTCGTAAGTTTGGATCTCGCGCCGCGGGTCCCATGAAACTGTTTTTGCGTAATCCAACCAGAAGGGACAGCCCGTGGAAGGTTCAAAATGCCACTGGATAACCTCTCGCACCCAGGCATCCAATACTTCGCGTGATTGCTTGATTGTTTCCGGAACAGACTCCGTAGCTGACATTCCAGTTTGACCTAAGCAAGGTGTTATTAGAGCTTAAGTAGCAAAGATACCAGAGGAAGAATTCATTTTCCATTTGACATTTACATTCGCCATCTCTCACTAAGCTATTGGTTCGTGTTCGTTCGCGTCTTTTCGTGAACCTCCGCGCCTTGATACTTTCACGCCTATAGTGCATAGTTGCTTATGTAATTCCTTCTCTCGCGCATCTACGGTGATGCGCCCCGCGCATAAACCATGAGCGCTGGCGTTTGGATAGTTCGAGAGCAGGCTGATTTCAAATTCAGAAGCGCTCTTTAAGAGCATCCGAACCCGGTTCTTCGCTGCATACCGTTACCGCCGAAGCCAATCTGATTCGCAGCTTCTCTTATTCCCATGAGGGAAAGGTGCATCTATGACCATGAAACTTTACGTAGGAAATCTCGCGTTTGCGACCTCCAGCCAGGATCTGCAGGAACTCTTTGCCCAAGCGGGCACGGTTGAATCCGCAAGCGTCGTGGAAGATCGCGACACTGGACGCTCACGCGGCTTTGGCTTTGTGGAAATGGCCAGCAAGGAAGAGGCTGATGCGGCGATTGCGCAATTCAATGGCAAGGAAATCAACGGGCGCAGCCTCACAGTCAACGAAGCTAAACCGAGGGAAAATCGCGGCGGTGGCGGCGGTCGGGGCGGTTATGGCGGCAATCGCGGCGGCGGTCGCAGTGGCGGAAACTTTGGCGGCGGAAATCGCCAACCAAGGTGGTAACTACAACACAGAAATGACAACTACGATTTGATTCAAAGGAGAAAATGATTGGCAAGAGACGATCTGATTCCGGCGGAGGGCATCATTATAGACAAGCAGCCGAACGCCTTCTTCAAGGTCCGCCTCGATAACTCCGAGCATGTAGTGCTGGCTGCGATCTCGGGCAAAATGCGCGCGAATCGCATCCGGATTTTGGTTGGCGACCGAGTCAGCGTCGAGATGTCACCCTACGACTTGACAAGAGGACGAATTACCTACCGGTACAAATAGAGTAAGGAAGCTCATGATAAAGAAAAATCTGGTTGCGACTGAAAGCTCTGAAAAACCGATCGCAATCCTGGGCGGCCGCGTGGAAAAACTCTGCACGACGTGCGGCGAAGAGCGAGGCCACGTGATTAGGTCGCTAAACAAGCGCGGAAAGATTTTGCGCGTGAGTTGCGCCAAATGCGGAACAGTGGGAACCTTCAAGAGCGGTGTAGCGACATCTTCGAGAGGCGCTGTGACGGTTGGAGCTCCATACGATCGCACGATCAGTTATCGAGCTGGCCAAGTGATGCTGCATCCCATCTTCGGCCCAGGAGAAGTAACGGCTCTGATCGAACCACATAAGATCGACGTGCTCTTTTCAGACCGTTTACGGCGACTTGTTCACGCCAATCACGCCTAGGGCTGCAATGCGAACCTTTGCTCGGCTGCGTTGAGATAGTTCCGTATGCGATTAACCCTCCCGCAACTCTGCAATCAGGTGCAAAGCTTTCTTTCTCAACGGAAGAAGTGCATGCCTCCCAGGACTAGCAGAACCATCCCAATCAAGTAAATCAGGTAAGTGGCGATTCCGATTGTCATAGCGAGCCTCCGTTAGTTTTTGAACACGTTCAACTCAGCCGCAGAATACACGACCGGGAATGACGCTGTCAGGGATTTTTTGAACAGGTTCAGAAAATGGGGCGTGGCGCGATTTTGACCTATTTTTGCAGAGCAGCCAGGATTTCGGCTCGGGAGAGTGTGCTCTTCAAAGCACGCTAATCAGGCTCAGGAGTGGAGAGCAGGTAGACGGCAAATGACGCCAGCCAGTGCTCGCCGGCGTAATCGCCGCTGGCTACGTGCGCCAGGGCTTCGCGGGCGTGCGCCGCGGCTGCGTCAGCCAGCACCCTGCGGGCCGGATCCTTACGCGGCAAAGCAGATGCAATGCTGCGCATGCACCAGGCACGGCTGAGATTCAATCCATCCAGGTGCACCAACTTTGGGTCGCTGCGATCAGTGACTACGGCAGGTTGCCAGGACTTTGGATTCCGGGCGAGGCCGGGCAGGAAAAGATGGAACCAGCGCCGAAACTCAGCCGGTTGGAGTACCCGCCTCATCAGATCGGCCTCCATCAGGGCGGGAGAAAAGAAGTCTTCCCCTCCCGGCTCCCACGCAGCAGGATAGTTTCTGTCCTTTCCAAAGTAGGTGTTGCTACGCTCGGCAATCACCGCGCGGAGCTGCTTGTTTCCTACCAGTTTCGCATAATCGAATGCGAAGGCCAGACCAAAGGCCGTGTTCGGGTGAACTCCTGTTCGAATAGGATAATTCTGTTTGGGCAGGAAGTTCAGATACCTCTCGACCAACTCGTTGATCAGCGGTTGGAGGTGGCTTGACCATATTTTTGCATCTGGGTCTTCCCAAGAATCAACTTCTTCCGCCAACTTCAACAGCCATGCCCAACCATACGTTCGCTCAAACGACTGGCGGTTTGCTTGCTTTAAGTAGACGACTTCCCCGCGAATGTTTTCACGTGTCAGATTCTCACTGATTCGTTCACGAATCTCCGGCGCTTCGGGCAGATTCGGAAACAAGCGCAACAGCCGAATCAACATCCAGTGACCGTGCACTGACGAGTGCCAGTCATAACAACCATAAAAAGCCGGATGGAGTGCTTTTATGCTCTGCACGTCATTCCGGTCATTGAGCACGTGTTCGGGTTTATTCGGATACTCCTTGTTAATACATTTGAGTGCCAAACGAGCGAACTGCGATCCCTGTTCAGCAGTTAAGGAGAGATTCATAGTGTGGAGGAGTGGATCTTGCGCGTGTGCCCCATGGACCGCATTCGAGCATACTAATAGGGCCATGAACACCAGAATCTGCTTATACACTTCTTCTTTCTTTCTAACCAGAATCGAAGCAAACAAGTGGGGCTGTTCAGCGGATGGTCAGTTGAAGCGTATAGGTGGCATTTTCCCTCGTGCCACCCACGGAGATCGAAGCAGCAGCTATTTCACCATAGTTCCAGTGCGGGCCCAACGAGTATTGGCAAAAAAATCGATCAGGAAGTTTCCACTCGATGGCGCGCTCTCGTCATACGACCAGTAGACAAACATCGCCCTGCCAATTACCAGATCGCGAGGGACGAACCCCCAGTAACGGCTGTCTTCACTGTTGTCGCGATTGTCACCCATTACAAAGTACTTGCCCGCTGGAACTATGAGTTCTCCACCTTTTCCTTCATTCTTGAAGATGGGATATTCCGTGTCCTCCGGTTCTGGTCGCCAGTAAACATCATACGTTTCCCCGTCCTTCGGTGGCGTGTCTTTGACGATCTCCAACGGCGCCTTGTCATTGTGATCGTTGGCTTCGATGCGGTGTTCTGGAAGCACGTGGCCATTCACAATTACATTCCAACCCTCGATGCGAATGTGATCTCCCGGAGTTCCTATCACTCGTTTCACATAGTTGGTGGTGATCGGTTTATTGTCCGGGCGCTCATCCCGCCGGGGATCATATTTGTTCCCAGGGTACTTGAAAACGATTATATCGCCTCGCTGAATCTCTCTTTGCGGCAGGAAAAGCGCTGATTCACCGGGCGCGAATATGAACTTATTAACGAGTAAGTGGTCGCCGATGGTAATCGTGTTTTGCATCGAGCCGGTAGGAACCTTCACGGCCTGGACGATGAAGGTCATGCCAAACAAGGCCATGACTACGGTGACGACGGCCGATTCAAAATATTCTCGAACTACTGACTTGGGAGGGCCCTTTGGGCGCGTCTCAGTTTCCAATGGATCTTTATGACCGTTGCGGCTGAAGAACCGCTTCAAGGAAAACGGTGATTCCGTCGTCGTCCGCTGCGAAGAAGTTTCAGAGGTTCGTGTGCTGACAGGATTGCTCTTCATCCGAAAACATCCTAATTACGTTGCGCGGAAGGGTCAAGTCAGGAAATTGCGGATTGCGAATTGCGGATTTCGGATTTTAAGCCCCGGTTGAATTCGCAAT